>Ga0208764_10000785_pt1 | contig 20425 bp, 20 predicted proteins | sample ETNtaG_18_FD_185762 | JGI IMG/M metagenome (GOLD analysis project Ga0208764, IMG submission 185762) | Marine microbial and viral communities from oxygen minimum zone, Eastern Pacific Ocean - ETNP201302SV91 (SPAdes) (version 2) | ecosystem: Environmental > Aquatic > Marine > Oceanic ... | reverse complement strand
CGACAAACATAGAATACCCGGAATTGATATAACCCTAAAAAACAATGAAAAGTGGAATTTTGGTAATTCGACCATTAAAGTATTTCATATTCCCGGACATACTTTGGGTCATGTATGTTTTTTTTTCGAAAAGGAAAAAATTGCTTTCACTGGAGATACTTTATTTTCTCTTGGGTGCGGTAGAATTTTTGAGGGTGACCACAAGCAGATGCTTTCCTCCTTAAACAAAATTAAAAAACTTCCTAAAGATACAAAAATTTACTGCGGTCATGAATACACTTATAAAAATGCAGAATTTTGCATGAAGTACGACAGTAATAATAGCAATCTAAAAAAAAAGTTTAACAAAATTAAAAAATTAAGATCACAAAATTTGCCAACAATTCCTTCTAGTCTAGAAGATGAGATAAAATCAAATATTTTTTTAAGGTGCGATCAAAAAGACCTTAAAATTAAACTAAATATGAAAAATCAAGAAGATTTCAAAGTTTTTAAGAAAGTTAGAGATCTAAAAGACAGTTTTTGATCCTTGTTATAACTTGACATGAGAAGTTAGAAAGCTATATTGCCCATATTTCCAAATATGAAATTAAAACAATGTCTTTCGCAGTTATACAAACAGGTGGCAAACAATATAAGGTTTCAGCAAGCGAGATCCTTAAGATCGAAAGACTTAACGACGAAGAAGGCAAAACTATAGAGTTCAAAAACGTATTGTTTTTGAATGATGATAAAACTACCGAAATTGGAAATCCCAACATACAAGGTGCTAAGGTTGAAGCTACTATTTTAAAGAATATAAAAAATAGAACAATATTAGTTTTTAAAAAAAGAAGAAGAAAAAACTCAAGAAAAAAATATGGTCATAGACAACCGGTGTCTCTTATCAGAATAACAAAAATTTTTTCTAAAGATGGAAAATTAATTTCACAAGCTGAACCACAAAAAAAATTAACAAAAGAAATAGTAAAAGGTGAGAAAGAAAGAGAAAATCAAATATTGGAAGCAAAGAAAAGTAAAATTCAAGAAAAACAAAAAATCAAAAAAACGTTAAAAAAAATGATGTTAAAAGAAAAAAAAACCGATGAAAATATTGAAAAAAAGATAATAAAAAAGAAACCTTTAACAAAAAAAAAGTGATAGTATTAAAATAGGATATTAAAACATGGCAACAAAAAAAGCAGGCGGATCATCCCGTAACGGTCGAGATAGTGCCGGAAGACGTCTTGGAGTAAAAAGATATGGCGGTCAGTTAGTATTACCCGGAAATATTATTGTAAGACAAAGAGGAACAAAAATACACCCGGGCGAGCATGTAGGAATAGGCAAAGACCATTCGATATTCTCTTTAGTAAAAGGGAAAGTTCAATTCAAAACATCAAGGTTAAACAGAACATTTGTATCTGTTATCCCCAGCTAATTCCTTACAACTTCAAATTAATTTTATTGTAGTTGAGTTATGAAATTTTTAGATCAAGCAAAAATATACTTAAAAGCAGGAAATGGCGGATCTGGATCTGCAAGTTTTCGAAGAGAAAAATTTATTGAATTTGGTGGCCCTGATGGTGGCGACGGAGGATCAGGAGGATCGATAATTTTTGTTGCTACGAAAAATTTAAATACTTTGATTGATTATAGATACCAACAACACTTCAAAGCTGAAAGAGGTGAGGACGGAAAAGGAAAGAAACAAACTGGCAAAAGTGGAAAAGATTTAGTTCTAAAAATTCCTGTAGGAACCCAAATTTTTGAAGAAGATAATAATACTTTAATTGAAGATCTTACAAAATCAGATCAAAAAATTACTATTGCTAATGGAGGCAAAGGAGGCTTAGGCAATGTAAGATTTAAAAGTTCTACAAATCGAGCTCCACGAAAAATAACAAATGGTGATAAAGGTGAAAACTTTTGGATTTGGCTGCAACTTAAAGTCATAGCTGACATTGGTATAATTGGAATGCCAAATTCTGGAAAATCTAGCTTGTTATCAGTCCTAACAAGTGCAAAACCTAAAATTGCTAATTATCCTTTTACAACAATTAACCCAAATCTAGGTGTTACAAACTACAGCAACAAAGAATTTACATTGGCAGATATTCCTGGATTAATTGAAGGAGCTCATGAAGGGACGGGTTTGGGTGACAAATTTTTAAGACATATAGAAAGATGCAAAAGTATATTGCATTTAATTGATATTACGAATGATAATTTGTTAGAAAGTTATTCTAGCGTTAGGAAAGAACTCTCTAGATATAACAGTAGACTTTTGAAAAAAAAAGAAATCATCGTTTTTAATAAAATAGACATGATAAATGAAAATCAAATTGAAGAAAAATTGAAATTTTTTGAAAAAAGAATCAAGAGAGAAATTTTTTTAATATCTGCATTAAAACACAAAGGTTTAAAAAATTTAAAAAAAAAATTGATTAGTTATGTATATTGATAAATTTAAAAAAATTGTAATTAAAATAGGATCTTCAATTTTAATTGATAAAAAAGGTAAACCAAAAAAAGATTGGCTAAAAAAATTTTCTAAAGATATTAAAAATCTTATAAATAAAAAAAAACAAGTCGTTATTGTTTCTTCAGGAGCCATTGCTATAGGATGTGAATATCTTGGAATTAAAAAAAAAGGTCTAAAAGTAGACAAAAGTCAAGCAGTTGCTTCGATAGGTCAAATTGAATTAATGAACTTTTACAAAAAAACTTTTAATAAAAGTTCTATAAAAATTTCTCAGATATTACTCACGCTGGATGATACTGAGCAAAGAAGAAGATCAATAAATGCAAAACGTACAATAGATAATTTATTGTCTATGGGGGTTGTGCCAATCGTAAACGAAAATGATACTACCGCTACTTCTGAAATAAAATATGGAGATAATGACAGGCTTGCAGCTAGAGTTTCACAAATAATTAGTGCTGATTGTTTAATTTTATTATCTGATGTGGATGGTCTATATACAGAAAATCCAAAAAAAAATAAAGAAACAAAATTTATAAAAACTGTAAAAAATATAGACGAAAATATAAAAAAATATGCAACAAAAACTGAAAGCCGTTATGGATCAGGTGGAATGAAAACTAAAATAGAAGCTGCAAAAATTTGTCAATTATCAGGATGTTATATGGCTATAGCAAATGGAAATTGTGTGAACCCAATAAAAAAAATAATAGAAAACCAAAAATGTACCTGGTTTATCCCAAGAGTATCTAAACTTCATGCAAGAAAACAATGGATAATAGGATCAGTAGCACCCAAAGGAGAGGTGATCATTGATGAAGGGGCCATGAAAGCAATAAATAATGGAAAAAGCTTATTGCCAGCTGGAGTAAAGGGGGTTAACGGAAGTTTTGAAAAGGGCGATCATATACTAGTTAAAAACCAAAATAATATAGAACTTGCCAGAGGTTTGACTTCGTTTTCTTCAATAGAGATAGAAAAGATAAAAGGTTCGCATAGCAGTCAAATAAAAAATATATTGGGATACTCTAGTCGAGAAGAAATTATTCATAAAGACGACTTGGTGAAAGTATAATAATGAATAAAAATTTATACATGAATAGGGTTGGTAAAAAAGCTAAAATAGCCGCTCTTAAATTATCTAACATTGATATCGATAAACGAAATTCTGTTTTAAAACAATATAGCAAGTATTTAAAAACAAATTATAAATCGATTTTAAAATCTAATGAAAAAGATGTCTCTGATGCCAGACTAAAAAAAATTGACGTTGGTATGATTGATAGACTTAAATTAAATATTAAAAAAATTAACCAAATTAGAAAATCAATAAAAGAAATAATTAAATTTAAGGATCCTTTGAGAAAAATTCTATCTTCTTGGAAAAGACCTAATGGGTTAGTTATAAAAAAAGTTTCAATACCAATTGGTGTAATTGGTGTCATTTATGAAAGTAGACCAAACGTAACTTCCGATGTTTCTGCTTTATGTTTCAAAACTGGAAATGTAGTAATTTTAAGAGGAGGTTCTGAAGCTTTTCACTCAAATAAAATTTTAACTCAACTGTTTAAAAAAGCACTCAAAAAGAAAAAATGTGACATAAATTGTGTTCAGTTTATTGAAAATAAAAACAGAAATCATGTTGATTATCTTTTGTCTAATATGAAAAATTATATTGATGTAATTATCCCTAGAGGAGGAAAAAATTTAGTAAAAAAAGTCCTTAAAAAATCTTCTGTTTCTATCATTGGGCACTATGAAGGTTTATGTCATGTATATATAGATCGAGAGGCAGATTTAAATATAGCAATTAAAGTTGTAATAAATTCAAAAATGCGAAATGTTAGTATTTGTGGAGCCGCTGAAACTTTATTAATTGATAAAAAGTGTTTGAAAACACATTGCAAACCCATACTGGAAAAATTAGAAAAACTAGGATGTAAAATCATAGGGGATAAAAGAATAAAAAAATATGTATCTGGAGAAATGAAAGTAGCAAATAAGAAGGACTGGGAGACTGAATATTTATCTCCTACAATTTCTGTAAAAAGTGTAAATGGATTAAATGATGCTATAAATCATATAAATAAATACGGTTCATCCCATACAGATTCAATAGTTACAAAAAATAAGAGAACAGCTAAACAATTTCTTTCAAAGATAAAAAGTTCTATAGCTATTCATAATGCTTCAACACAATTTGCCGATGGGGGTGAATTTGGTTTTGGGGCAGAGGTTGGTATATCAACTGGGAAACTCCATCCACGCGGACCAGTTGGCATTGATCAACTTACTACATATAAGTACGTCCTGGAGGGCAAAGGTCAGATAAGGAAATAATCATTGAATAAATTATATAAAAAAAAAAATATTAATATTGGTATTTTGGGTGGAACATTCGATCCTCCTCATAAGGGTCATTTGTATATCTCTAAAATTGCAATAAAAAAATTCAAATTAAATAAATTAATTTGGATAGTAACTAAAAAAAATCCATTAAAAAAAAAACCTTTTTTGAATTTAAAATTAAGAATAAATTTGGCAAAAAAAATAACAAGTAAAAATAAAAAAATTCATGTAAAATATTATGACGATAAGGTTAAATCTTTTCATACTTTTAAATTGCTAAAATATATTAAAGAAAAAAATAAAAAAAAATTATTTTTTCTTATAGGCTCAGACAATTTAGCAAAATTACATAAATGGTATAATTGGAGAAAAATACCTGATCTAGCTAAAATAGTTGTTTTTCCAAGAAAAAATTATTCTATAAATAAATCTAAATCGATAGCCTATAAAAAGATCAATAAAAAAGACATAATATATATGAAATCAAAATTAATAAATATTTCATCTTCTATAATCAGAAAATATTGGTAAAATTAATTTTAATGCAAAAAAAAGAAATTAATCAGCTAAAAAACGAAATTGAAAATATACTAAATGACAACAAAGCTTTGGAAGTAAAATCTATAAATTTGAAAAACAAAACTACAATTGCTGATTTTATGATTATTGCTAGTGGAAATTCCTCAAGACATATACAGGCTTTAGCAGAAATATTATTGGATAAATTAAAAAAAATTGGTATCGAAAACTGTCGGCTAGAAGGACAAAGCAGCAATGAATGGAAGCTTATTGATGCAAAAGATATTATAATTCACATTTTTCATCCAGAAAAAAGAAAATTTTATGATTTGGAAAGAATGTGGTCTGAATTAATACCAAAAGAAAGATTAATAATATGAAAGTTAAAAATTACTTTAAATATATTTTCGTATCAACAATAGTAATATTTTTAAATATATCTGGTAAAGTTTATTCACAAAATCTAGATGAATTATATGAAAAAATTGATCTTTTTAGTGAAGTGTTAGAAAAAATAGAAAATGAATATGTTGAAGAAATAGACCAATCAGAAGCTATGGATGCTGCGATTAATGGAGTCTTACAATCGCTTGATCCTTATTCGGGTTACATGAGTCCAGAAATTTTTAGAGAATCTCAAGAAGAAACAAGCGGTGAATTTGGAGGATTAGGAATTGAAGTAAGTATGGAAGCTGGTGTAGTAAAAGTAATAAGCCCAATAGATGATACTCCAGCATCAAGAGCCGGTATAAAAGCAGGCGATTATATTATTCAAATAAATGGAGAACAAGTTCAGGGCAAAACTCTTATGGAGTCCGTAAATTTAATGAGAGGACCCGTTGGCTCTTCAATTGAAATCACTATTAGAAGAAAAGGTTTAAAAAAAGCAAAAATTATTAAAATTGTTAGAGAAATTATTGAAGTTAGGTCTGTGGTTTCAAAACAGGTCAACAACGAAGTGGGTTACATTAGATTAAGAGCTTTTAATGAAAATAGTAGCACACAATTGAAAAAAGAAATTTTTGAAATAGAAAAAAATAAAAAATTGGTTGGCTATATTCTTGATTTAAGAAATAATCCCGGAGGACTTTTGTCACAAGCAATAAAAATTTCTGATTTTTTTCTCAATGATGGAGAAATCGTATCAACAAAAGGTAGAAAAAAGAGAGAAAATAAAAAATATTTTGCAAAAAAAGGAGACAGAATTAAAGGTAAGCCTTTAATTGTTTTAATTAATAACGGATCAGCATCAGCTGCAGAAATTGTTGCTGGAGCATTGCAGGATCAAAAAAGAGCAATCCTGCTAGGTGAAACTACCTATGGCAAAGGGTCCGTTCAATCAATTATGCCTCTTAGGAACTCAGGCGCAATAAGGCTAACTGTATCAAAATATTATTTACCATCTGGAAAATCTATTTCGGAGGTTGGTGTAATTCCTGATATTGAAGTTGAAGAAGAAGGCGAAGAGTTTTCTATAAATACAGATACTGATAATCAATTAAACTACGCTATTAAACTTTTTACTGGTTAAATTTAATGAATAATTCCAAGCAATTACCTTTAAGAATTGGTGTGGGAATACTTCTGTTAAATAATGAAAATAAAGTTTTTGTAGGTAAAAGGATAGATAACCCTCAAAGCTACTGGCAAATGCCTCAAGGAGGAGTTGATAAAAATGAAGGCTTTTTACAAGCTGCTAAAAGAGAACTTGAAGAAGAAACCGGAATAAAATCAGTAAAAGTAATAAAAGAAATAAATGATTGGCTTGAATATGATTTGCCTAAAAATCTTTTAGGTAGAATTTGGGATGGAAAGTATAGGGGCCAAACTCAAAAATGGTTTATCATGAGATTTTTAGGAGAAAATGAAGAAATAAATATTAAAACTAAAAGCCCTGAATTCTTAGATTGGCAGTGGATTAAGCCCTCGGAATTAACAAATATTTCTGTAAATTTTAAAGCTAATATTTATAAAAGACTTAAAGAAGAACTAAAAATTCTAAACTTAAATTAAATTCTTATTTCTTTAATTGTTTCAAGTTTATGGTTTAAAATATACCGATCGTGGTCAGTAATATCTTTTTTTAAAAGTTTACCCTCTGTTTCTTTATTTAAATTTTCAATAAATTCTTTGGATAAATCTTTTATATTTATCGCTGAAGCAGAAAGAATAACTAAAGTATTATTAAAATATTCTACTGTACCATCCTCAACAAAAAATTGATCAGAAATGCTTTCATTTATTAAAACTCTTACTATTCCTGGTCTCAAAAAGGTTATAATTGAAATATGATTTTTTAAAATACTCATATCTCCTTCATATGAAGGAACAACTACCATTTTTGGGTTTCCTGAAAAAATTCTTTTTTCAGGACTAATGATATCAAGCTTAAAATTTTCTTCCATTATGCTGCTGCATCCTTCGCCATTTTTTCTGCTTTTTCGACAGCTTCTTCAATTGTTCCTACCATATAAAATGCTGCCTCAGGTAAATGATCATATTCACCTTTGCATATAGCGTCGAAGCCTTTGATTGTTGCCTCTAAATCTACAAGTTTACCGGGGGAACCTGTAAAAACTTCTGCAACAAAAAATGGTTGAGATAAAAATCTTTGAATTTTTCTTGCTCTTGCAACGGTTAATTTGTCTTCTTCAGAAAGTTCATCCATGCCTAAAATTGCAATTATATCCTGTAGCGATTTATAAGTTTGTAATATTTTTTGAACTTCTCTAGCAACTCTATAGTGTTCATCTCCAACTATTCTTGGATCTAGAATTCTAGACGTGGAATCTAATGGGTCAACCGCAGGATATATTCCTAGTTCAGCAATTTGTCTGGATAATACAGTTGTCGCATCCAAGTGTGCAAAAGATGTAGCTGGAGCAGGGTCAGTTAAATCATCTGCAGGTACATAAATTGCCTGAACAGAAGTAATCGAACCTTTATTAGTAGTTGTAATTCTTTCTTGTAAATTTCCCATGTCAGTAGCTAAGGTTGGCTGATATCCTACCGCTGAAGGTATTCTTCCTAAAAGTGCCGAAACTTCAGATCCTGCTTGAGTAAACCTAAATATATTATCAACAAAAAATAATACGTCTTGTCCTTCTTTGTCTCGAAAATACTCTGCTACTGTTAGTCCTGTTAAACCAACTCTCGCCCTTGCTCCAGGTGGTTCGTTCATTTGTCCATAAACAAGTGCTGCTTTGGAACCTTTTCCATCAGGCTTAATTACTCCTGACTCTATCATTTCATGATATAAATCATTTCCTTCTCTAGTTCTTTCTCCAACCCCAGCAAAAACAGAAAAGCCTCCATGAGCCTTGGCAATATTATTTATCAATTCCATAATAATTACTGTTTTTCCTACTCCTGCTCCTCCGAAAAGACCAATTTTTCCACCTTTAGAATAAGGAGCTAGTAAATCTACGACTTTTATTCCTGTTATCAATATTTCTGTTTCAGTAGATTGATCAGTAAATTTTGGAGCTGGTCTATGTATAGGCCAATTTTCTTTTGTAGATATTTTACCTTTTTGGTCAATTGGTTCTCCAATAACATTTATTATTCTTCCTAAAGTTTCTGGTCCTACAGGAACTTTTATTGGAGAGCCAGTGTCTGTTACTTTGTCTCCTCTTTTCAAACCTTCTGTGCTATCCATAGCAATAGTTCTAACAGCAGTTTCTCCTAAATGTTGCGCGACTTCCAATACAAGTCTATTACCTGAATTATCACACTCTAATGCAGTTAATATTTCTGGTAACTCGCCTTCGAACTGTACATCTACCACAGCGCCGATTACCTGTTTAATTTTTCCAAATTTATTCTCTATCATTATAAACTTTCTGCTCCTGATATAATTTCTATAAGTTCTTTTGTTATAGCCGCCTGCCTGCTTCTATTATAAGTTATAGTTAACTTGTCTACCAAATCTCCCGCATTTCTTGTGGCATTATCCATAGCTGTCATTCTTGAGCCCTGCTCACTTGCAGCATTTTCAAGAATTGCCTTAAAAATTTGAGTAGAAATATTGCGTGGAAGTAAATCGTCTAATATTTCATTTTCCTCTGGTTCAAACTCATAAAAATTTTCTATTTTGTCTTCTTCTTTTGGTTTTTCAATTGGTATGATTTGTTGTGCTTGTGGAATTTGCGTTATTACATTTTTAAATTTATTATAATATATTTTGCAAACATCAAAATCGTTTTTGTGAAATAATGTAATTATTTTTTTTCCTACTTTTTCTGCCTCTTTATATGTAATTTTTTTAAGCCCCTTAAAATTTAACTTTTCTATAATATAACTACCATATGTTCTTTTTAATTGTTCATAACCCTTAGATCCAACTGTAAAAATTTTAAGTGTTTTTCCTTTTTTTAAAATTTCTTCAAAATCATTTTTAGCTCTTCTGCAAATATTTGTATTAAAACCACCGCATAGACCCCTGTCTGCAGTAATTACTACACATAGATGGACATCGCTTTTTCCTGTGCCAACCAAAAATTTTGAAGCATTTTCCTTATCTGATATTGAGCTGCTTAAGTTAAGAATTATATTGTTCATTTTTTCAGAAAAAGGCCTTCCTTTTTCAGCACTTTCTTGAGCTCTTCTTAATTTTGCAGCCGCAACCATTTTCATAGCTTTAGTAATTTTTTGTGTAGACTTAACACTAGAAATTCTTTTTTTTAGATCATCTAAACTTGGCATATATTTTATTTATTTATTTTTTTAAATTTCTCTATAATTGATGTTAATTTTTTTTCAATTTCTTCCTCAAGTTTACCTGTATTATTAATACTATCAATAATTTCTGGATTGGAAGATTTGACTTCCTCATAAATTTTTTTTTCTATGTTTTTTATTTTAGGTAGCTCAACATCATCCAAAAAACCTCTTACGCCAGAAAATACAGCAATAACTTGCTGTGCTACTGGCATTGGTGAATATTGATCTTGTTTTAAAAGTTCAGTTAGTTTTGATCCTCTGTTTAATAGTTTTTGTGTAGAAGCATCTAAATCAGATCCGAACTGTGCAAAAGCTGCCATTTCTCTGTATTGAGCTAATTCTAGTTTTATTGAACCAGCTACTTTTTTCATAGCCTTAGTTTGAGCAGCGGAACCAACTCTAGAAACTGACAAGCCAACATTAACAGCAGGTCTTATACCTTGATTGAATAATTCTGTTTCTAAAAAGATTTGTCCATCTGTAATAGAAATTACATTTGTTGGAATATAAGCCGAAACATCTCCTGCTTGTGTTTCAATAATTGGTAGTGCTGTTAGAGAGCCTCCACCTTTATCGTCATTAAGTTTTGCTGCTCTCTCGAGCAATCTACTGTGTAAATAAAAAACATCTCCTGGATAAGCCTCTCTACCAGGTGGCCTCCTTAACAAAAGGGACATTTGTCTATAGGCCACAGCTTGTTTAGATAAATCATCATAAATAATTAAAGCATGCATACCATTATCTCTAAAATATTCTCCCATAGTACAACCAGTGTATGGAGCTAAAAATTGAAGTGGCGCAGGATCTGAAGCTGTTGCAGAAACAATAGTTGTATATTCCATAGCACCTGCATCTTCTAATGATTTTACAATTTGAGCTACGGTTGATCTTTTTTGTCCTATAGCAACGTAAATACAATAAAGCTTATCTTTTTCTTCTCCTGATTTATTTATTTCCTTCTGATTAATAATAGTGTCAATTGCAACAGCAGTTTTTCCAGTCTGTCTATCACCAATAATTAATTCTCTCTGGCCTCTTCCAACCGGAATTAAACTATCAATAGCTTTAAGTCCCGTTTGCATAGGTTGATTTACTGATTGTCTAGGAATTATTCCAGGTGCTTTTACATCAACTCTTTTTCTTGAAATTTTTTTATCTAAGTCTCCCTTTCCATCTATAGGGTTTCCCAACGCATCAACAACTCTACCTAAAAGGCTTTTTCCTACCGGCGCGTCAACAATTGCTTTTGTTCTTTTAACAATATCACCTTCTTTAATTGTTCTGTCATCTCCAAATATAACAACACCTACATTGTCACTCTCTAAATTTAAAGCCATTCCTTTTATTCCGCCAGAAAATTCCACCATTTCTCCTGCCTGAACATTGTCTAAGCCATAAACTCTTGCTATACCATCACCTACTGATAGGACTTGTCCTACTTCTGATACTTCTGCTTTTTCACCAAATTTTTTAATTTGTTCTTTTAAAATTTTTGTTACTTCCGAAGGATTAATTTGCATATTATGCCTCTAACATAACCTTTTCTAATTTTTTCAATTTATTTTTTGTCGAAGTATCAATCATTATACTTCCAATCTGAACGACGAATCCTGCTATTAAATTTGAATCATGTTCATAATTTATATTTAATTTTGATTTAAAATTTTCTGATAATTCAACTTGAATTTTTTTTTGTTCTTCCGTTGATAATTCTTTTGAGGATATTACTTTTGCTTTTAATTCACCTTTGTTACTTGAAATTAAATACAAAAAACTTTGAATAATTTTATCTAAAAAAAATAATCTATTTTTTATAGCTACAAAACCTAAAAAATTTTTAAGAAGCTTTGGAAAATTATTTCTATCTACTATTTCAAATATAATATTTTTCTTATCGTCTTTTGAAACTGTTGGATTTAATATTATTGATTTAAAATCAGAATTTTCTTTCAACAACTTCCCTAAATCTTTAATTCCTTCTTCAACTTTACCTAGAACAGAATTTTCTTTTGCCAATTCATAAAGTGCGGTTGCATAACTGTTTGCAGTCGAATTTGAAAATGTCGATTTTGAACTCAATTTTTGCTCCTAAAAGACTAGTTTTGTATGAAATTATATTAGTAAATTCAACATGTACAATTGTATCTTTTTGTCTTCAATTAATACTAATAAACCTTATGTTTAACTGAAATTAATTGGATCGACATCAACCTCTAGTTTTATTCCGGAAATAGATTTTATTTTATTCAATGATTGAGATAGATATTTCTGTATAAATAAATTTTTTGGGTATCTTATTAAAATTCTACATCTATACTTTTTCTTTAATTTAGTAATGGGAGCGAAAACAGGGCCCAAAATATTTACACGATCTATCTTTGGGAGTTTTTCTTTAAGACTTAAAGCAAATTTCATAGTTATATTTTCACTTTTTCCGGAAATAATTAAAGATATTAATCGATAAAATGGTGGAAGTTTTTTTTCTTTTCTTAGCAAAAGTTCTTTTTCTAAAAATAGGTGGGGATCGTTTCTTGATATATTTATAAGGATCTCATCATCAGGAGTATAGGTTTGAAAAAAAATAGTTGATACCTTTCCTTCCCTGCCTGCTCTCCCGCTAAGTTGATGATATAATTGTACATTTTTTTCAGCTGCTCTAAGATCATATCCATGAGATGAAAAATCACTATCAACAACCACAATGCAATTTAATTTTGGGAAATGGAAACCCTTAGATAATAATTGAGTTCCTACCAAAATATCAATTTTCTTTTTTTCAACATTTTTTAAAAGTGTATTTATAGATTCATTTTTTTTTAAGGTATCGCTAGAAAATACTTCTATTTTTTTATTTGGATATATTTTTTTTAATTCAGCAAAAATTCTTTCTACACCTGGCCCGCAAAATAATATTTCACATTTTTTTTTATCTTTACAATTTCTTTCTAAAGTCGATTTATAACCACAATAGTGACATAACAATTTATTTAGATTTTTGTGAAAATTTAAATTTACTTCACAATTTGGACACTGAAATTTATATCCACACTTTTTGCAAAGTACATAAGGCGCATAACCTCTTCTATTTAAAAAAAATAGTACTTGTTCTCCTTTATCTAAATATTTGTTAACTTTATTTATAGTTTTGTTTGCTATCCAAGAATTTTTTTCTAAAACTTCTGAGTGCAAGTTTATAATTTCAATATTTGGTAAAGATGCTTCTTTATATCTTTTTTTTAATTTCGTTACATAATATTTTTTATCAACTATGTTATTATAAGTTTCTATAGATGGTATTGATGTTACTAAATTAATAGGAATCTTTTCTAAAGAAGCTCTTGTAATTGCCATGTCTCTTGCATTGTAAGAAATTCCTTCATCTTGTTTATAAGATGCATCATGTTCTTCGTCGACAATAATTGTTCCTAAATTATTAAATGGTAAAAAAAGTGAAGATCTGGCACCTATTAATATTTTAATTTTTCCTTCTGTTATTCCTTTCCATATTATAGATTTATTTTTTTTAGAAGTTTTTGAATGCCAAATTGCTGGTTCCGCTCCAAAAAATTCTTTGTATCTTCTGCTAAACTGATTTGTGAGTGCTATTTCTGGAAGCAGTATTAATGCTTGGTAACCTGCATCGGTAAAATCTCTAATTCTTTTAAAATAAACTAATGTTTTACCTGACCCAGTTACTCCCTCTATTACAGTTACATTATAATTTTTTCCAATATTTCTAATAAAATTTAAAGATTTTTTTTGTTCACTGTTTAATAAAAATTTATTACTTTTATAATTAAATTTAAATTTGTTAAATTCTTTATCAAAATTTTTTTCTACAACACCTTTATTTAGTAAGCACATTTTAAGGGACATGCCCAGAGGTACTAAATTATATTTTGAAAACCATGATATAAACTCTATCATGGGCAAACTTAAATTTTTTACTTCTATTTTTTTTGAAATTTTTTTTATTTTAAAATTTCTATCAGTTTTCTGTTCATGCGGCCAAACTACACCTGTAATTTCACTAGAACCAAAAGAAGCTTTTACAAAATCCCCTGGCTTTAATTTTTCTGACATTTCGCTTTTATAAGTAAAAGGATGATCAAAAATTTTAGGAAAAAGTACTGGTATTCTCATTTTAAAATATTTTTTTTCTAATTTTTTTTGGAATATTGTCATTCAGAATTTTTTTTAATTCTAAAAAGATTTCACTGTTCATTCTCATCTCTAAAAGACTCCAGGTATAAGGTATAAATTTTAAATATCTATTTTTTTTATCTCTTTTAAAAAGTCTGGAAAAAATACCAATTATTTTTAAACTTCTTTGCACAGAAAGTATGTTAAAATCCTCCATAAATTTTTTTGAATTGACTCTATGAATATTTAAAGTTTTTTTTAAATAATAGTTATAAATCTGTTTTTTTAGCTTTTTTGAAGTTTTAATCCTTACATCATCAATTAGAGAAACTAAATCGTAACTAGGATTTCCAATTATCGCATCCTGACTATCAATCACGCCTATTTTTTTGCCTACCAGCATTAAGTTTTGCGTGTGGTAATCTCTATGAACAAAGTAAGAATTAGAAAAATTTAGTTTATTATATAGTTTTTTTAAAATTTTTTTTGATTTTAATTTAATTTTATAAGCTTTTTTTTTGCTTAAAAACAATGGCAAATACCAATCAAAAAATAAATTTGATTCTTCAAATAAATATTTCTTTGAATACTTAGGTATAAAATGAAAACCTTTCTCAATATTTTTAATTTTTGCTTTTGGTTTTATTTTCTGAATTTTTATAAGCAAATCTACTAACTTTTTATATAATTGAAATTTATTTTTCTTTTTAATTAATAATTTATAAAAAGATAAATTTCCAAAGTCTTCGATAATGATAAAATTTTTAGAAAAATTACAACTATAAAGTTTTGGAGCTAGAATTTTTTTATTTATTAAAAACTTATTTATAGTTGAGTAGGCAATTAAGTTTTTATGCTTTTCCTTATTAGATATAACAAAAATTTTAGTTTTTTTTTTAGATTTTATTCTATAAAATTTTCTAAATGACGCATCTTCTGCAATTGGCGTTATATTAAATTTCATTAAATTTATAATCTTTCCATTTTCCAAATCCATCAATTTTTAATTCTCTAAAATTCGGTGATTTTGAATATTTGAATAAAATATCTACTCTATCTAATGGCTTTGGTTTAATAAGTTCTGGCCATTCTATAATTTTAATACACTCTTCTGAATTTTCAAACATGCCCAATTGAGAAATATCACTATGATTTTTCAACCTATAAAGATCATAATGAAGAATTTTTACACCACCGATATTGTAATCATAAACTATATTAAATGTTGGGCTTAATATATCGCTATTTTTAATCTTATTTTCGCTTTCTAAATGATTAATAAAAAAACGTGCAAAAGTTGTTTTTCCTGTTCCAATTTCACCATAAAGAAAAATTATATCTCCCTTATTTATTATCTTTGAAAAATTTTCGGAAAAGTTTTTTGTATCTTCTAATGATTTTAACTTCATCTACTACTTTTAGTAGCGATAACTATCTGATTTAAAAGGGCCTTTAACATCTACACTGATATAATCAGCCTGATCTTTTGTAAGTTTAGTAAGTTTAGCACCGACTTTATTTAAATGAAGCATCGCAACTTTTTCATCTAGGTGTTTAGGTAAAACATAAACTTTATTTTTGTATTTATCAGAGTTATTCCAAAGTTCTATTTGAGCAATAGTTTGATTTGTGAAAGAAGCGCTCATAACAAAGCTCGGGTGACCAGTTGCACACCCTAGATTAACCAGTCTTCCTTCAGCAAGAAGAAGTATTCTTTTTTTATCTGGAAATTCAATCTCATGTACCTGCGGTTTAATTTCATTCCATTTATAATTTTTTAAAGCTTCTACTTGAATTTCATTATCAAAATGCCCAATGTTACAAAGTATTGAGCGATCCTTCATTTTTCTCATGTGATCTGCTGTAACTATATCTTTGTTACCTGTTGCTGTAACTACTATATCTGCATTACTGATTGCTTCATCCATTAACACTACCTCATATCCTTCCATAGCTGCTTGAAGAGCGCAGATGGGGTCTGCTTCTGTAACCATTACTCTGGCGCCGCTTTGTCTTAAAGAAGCTGCACTGCCTTTTCCGACATCTCCAAATCCCGCAACTATTGCAGTTTTTCCAGACATCATTACATCAGTTGCTCTTTTAATTCCATCAACTAAACTTTCTCTACAACCATACAAGTTATCAAATTTGGACTTCGTTACAGAATCGTTAACGTTAATAGCTGGAACTAAAAGTTTTTTTTCTGCTTCCATTTTTTTTAAAGCTTTAATTCCAGTTGTTGTTTCTTCAGACAAACCTTTTACAGATTTTAAAAGATCTTTATAATCTTTGTGCATTAAAGCAGTTAGGTCGCCCCCATCATCTAAAAGCATATTTGGTTTCCAATCTTTTTTGCCTTCAATAGTTTGTTTGATGCACCACCAATATTCTTCCTCAGTCTCACCTTTCCAAGCATAAACAGGGATTCCAGCTTTCGCTATTGCTGCAGCCGCATGATCTTGTGTGGAAAAAATATTACAAGAAGACCATCTAACATCGGCTCCAAGTTCAATTAAAGTTTCTATTAGAACTGCTGTTTGAATAGTCATGTGTAGGCAACCAAGAATTTTTGCACCTTTAAGAGGTTTTTTTCCTTTATATTCTTTTCTCAAGGCCATTAAACCTGGCATTTCAGTTTCAGCTATAGAAATTTCTTTCCTACCAAATTCTGCTTGATTAATATCTTTTACTTTAAAATCTTCTGACATAATTGGCACATATTTAACAACTTAATATAAAATTTTCAACTTATTGATAACTTTTAATTATTTATAAATTGGCAGCATCACCTCGATTCTTGCTCCTTTTTTCTTGCCACCTTGATTTGAAGCTGTAATTGAACCTCCATGAAGTTCTATAATATTTTTCACAATATTCAATCCTAAACCAGAATGTTCCCCAAATTTTTCAGGTCTATTGCTATAAAATCTATTAAAGACTTTATCAATATTTTTTTCGTTAAAGCCTGGACCTTCATCTTCAATGGTTAAATGAATATTTTGTTTCTTCATATGGCAATTAATCAATATTTTTCCATTGGGAGGGCTGAAGGATACAGCGTTATCTAAAAGATTTGCTACAATTTGCTCTAGTTTACTTTCTACTCCTAAAATATTTAATCTAGATCCATTTAGCTTGGATTTATCTATATTTATTTTGATATTTTTATTTAAGTTTGCCAAATCGCTATTAAAATCTTCAACTACGGAATTTATTACGTTTGATAAATTAATTTTTGTCATTTTTGCCCTTGATAAAGTTGCTTCATCTTTTAGCATTTGAGAATAATCAGTTATTAATCTTTCAATTCTTTCTACATCGTGGCTTATAACTTTTATTAATTTTTTTCTTTTTTCATTATCTGTTGTGTCATTTAAAACTTCAGAAGCACCCTTTAATGAAGTCAAAGGATTTCTTATTTCATGGGCCAGGTCAGATGAAAATGTTTCCGCTATATTTATTCTTTTATAAAGATCTTCTGTCATTTCGGTTAATGATCTTGATAATTGTCCTACCTCATCTTTTCTAAGAAGATACTTTTCATGTTTTCCTATTTTTACATCTTTTTCCTTAATAGCTTTTGTATACAAAACCAAGGACCTTATTGGTTTTAAAATATACTTATTTAAAAAAACTGAAAAAATTAAAATCACAAGAGCTACAAAAAAAACTGACCTTAGTATAAAATTTTTTCTTTCATCAACAGCTACTAATATGTCGTTAGAAATTTCTGAAACCACTATGTACCCTTTGTTTTTTCCTTCAAGAATAACTGAATTAATTGTTATCACATAAAAATTATTATTAATTGTTTCACTAATTATTAATTTATTATCAATATTTTTTTTTTCAGAATAATTTTTTACATAATTTTCGGTATTAAAAGTGGTTGCTTTGATCTGTGAAAAATTTTCATTAATATTTAATTTTTCGTCAGACATATCAATTGGTGTCTCCTGTATACTTTCACTACGAGTAAAAATATCTTGCGCTAGATCTAAAGTATCAGTATCTCCTAATAAATTTAAATTCAAATCGTATAATTGGACACGATCTAAATTTTGAAATAAAAATCTTGTTGATAATAAAAATTCAGTAATGCCTTCTTTAGTAAATTCAATACCCAATCTATTAATATGATCCGAAGTGTTATCTATTATTCTGGCATGTTGTTCAGATCTATTTTGAACAAGATTTGGTTTTATTGCTTTAAGATATAAAAAAGTAAAAATACCTAAAAATAAAAAAATAACTAAATTAAATATTAAAAACTTCCTAAGAATTGAGCTAGATTTGAAAAAATTAGATTGCATTAACTAACATTCCATCTATACCCGCTGCCATACCTTGTTTCTATTGCAGAAAAATTTTGATCTACTCTTTTAAATTTTTTTCTAATTCTCTTAACATGACTATCTATTGTTCTATCTTCTATATCATTATTATCTTTATATGCTATATCCATCAGCTGCGCTCTTTCCTTAATTATTCCAGGTCTTTTTGCTAATTCTTTAACAATTAAAAACTCTGTTGTTGTAAGTTTTTCTGGTAACGATTTTCCATTCCATTCACATTCTAGTTGAGATGAATCTAATACAAGTTTTCCATGTTTAATAAGATTTTTTGTATCTTCTACAGTATTTACTTTTTTTCTTAACTGTACTCTTATTCTCTCTATGAGCACCTTCATAGAAAAGCCACCAGATTTTTTTATAAAATCATCTGCTCCTAATTTTAATCCCAAAAGTTCATCTACTTCTTCATCTTTTGAAGTTAAAAATAATATTGGAATAGTAGTTTTTTTTCTTAATCTTTTAAGTAATTCTTCTCCATCCATTCCGGGCATTTTAATATCTATAACTGCTAAATCTGGAGGATTTCTACTAATACCCACTAAAGCATTTTCTGCATCTATATAAGTTTGAACTTTAAATCCTTCATTTTCCAAAGCCATACTTATACTGGTTAGTATATTTCTGTCGTCATCAACTAATGCAATAGAGTGACTCATAATTAAAATTCTGCCTTAGTATAGAAATACTAAATTGTCACAAATTGGGCAAGTATTACGGCAATTAATGTGCTTCTCCCCAATTATATCCAGAGTTTACATTAACTTCTAAAGGAATTGAAAACATATGATGTTCCGATTTTGAAATTGATTCCATTGCTCCTTTGATAGTTTTTTTTACATATTCTTCATCTTTTTCTAAGCACTCAAATATCAATTCGTCGTGTATTTGTAACAACATCTTTGTTTGTAATTTTTTATCCTCTTCAAGAAATCGATTTATTTTTATCATAGCTAATCTAATAATGTCTGCTGCTGAACCTTGAATTGGAGCATTAATTGCTGCTCTTTCTTGAAAGCTTCTAATACTAAAATTTTTATCATTAATCCCCTTAAGGTGAATTCTTCTACCAAAAATATTGCTAACATATCCTTGTTTTCTGCACGCCCTTATTGTTGAGTTCATGTAATCTTTTATTTGAGGAAATTTTTTAAAATATGCATTTATAAAATCTAAGGCTTCTTGATTCGATACAGAAATTTGTTTGGCCAAGCCATATTGTGTAATTCCATAAATTATACCAAAGTTAATTGTTTTAGCTTTTCGTCTAAGATCTTCGTTAACTTTATTAATTGGTACATTAAAAACCTGACTGGCAGTTAAACAATGAATATCTTCCTTATTTTTAAAAGCTTTTTTTAATTCTTTTACATCGGCCATGTCAGCTAAAATTCTCATTTCTATCTGATTATAATCAGCAGAAATTAAAATATTTTTTTTATCTGCAATAAAAGCTTTTCTAATTTCTTTTCCTTCCTCTGATTTAATTGGAATATTTTGTAAATTTGGATTACTAGAAGCTAACCTCCCAGTATTTGTGGCTGCTAGTAAAAAAGATGTATGCACTCTTTTTGTTTTCTTATTTATATGATCTTGCAATGCATCTGAATAGGTATTTTTAAGTTTTGAAATTTGTCTCCATTCTAATACCAAATTAGGAAATTTGTGACCTGCTAGAGCAAGATCTTCCAGAATATTTGCGCTGGTTGCTAAACTACCTTTTTTTGTTTTCTTTAGTTTGGTAATTTTCAATTCATTATAAATTATTTCACCAAGCTGTTTTGGAGAAGCAATATTAAATTCTTTTCCTGCGATTAAATATATTTCTTTTTCTATCTTTTGTAATTTTTTTTCAAAATTTTTAGAAAGTTTTTTA
>Ga0208764_10000783_pt1 | contig 20465 bp, 18 predicted proteins | sample ETNtaG_18_FD_185762 | JGI IMG/M metagenome (GOLD analysis project Ga0208764, IMG submission 185762) | Marine microbial and viral communities from oxygen minimum zone, Eastern Pacific Ocean - ETNP201302SV91 (SPAdes) (version 2) | ecosystem: Environmental > Aquatic > Marine > Oceanic ... | reverse complement strand
AATGAAGTTGAAAAAATATGTGGTTTTCCTCCTGGATGGACTAATACAGGTATGCCTGAAAGATGGAGATTTTTTTGTATGGGGAATGCTCTAGTAGTAGGATTAATAGAAAAAATGGGTAAAACTTTATTAAAATAAATTAGTAGATTTAAATATGCCAAATGATAATTTTTCTGCAATAAACTTGAAACTTGGACAAGTCTTCGGCTTGTTTGAGAATTCTGATGAAAAAAAGTTTATTATTCCAGATTTACAAAGAGATTATTCTTGGGGAGATGAACAGTTTCAAGAATTTTGGGAAGATATTAACTCTGAATACAATACATTTTTTGGAGATATACTTGTAAAAGATAGCAACGATACATTTAATGACGTTGAAGTTATTGATGGTCAGCAAAGATTAACAACCGTAACTATTTTCACGAGTGTCATTGTAAATATGATGCAATCTTTAAGCAGAATTCCTGGACTTTCTCATGAAGTCAAAACGAGTATAAAAAGTAGATCAGAAGAAATAAAAAAAAGCTTTATTGATAGATATACAATCAATTTTCAGACAGATCCACCATCAAGAAACCATAATTACTATCTTAATCTTCAAAGTAATGTCAATTCAAAGTTTGAAGAGTTCATACAATCTAATGAAGATGTAGACCATAGCTGGCTGGAGATTACTAGTAGAGATAGAATTCATCAACCTTTTTTCAATAAAAACATGCCAGTAAGAAGGATGCAGGAATGTTATAATTTTTTTTATAAAAAAATTAAAGAATCACCTAAATTTCTTAATCAAAATTGGCAAGATAAAGTGCAATTCTTCGACGATTTAATTAAAAAGCTCAATAGTTTACAAATAGTTTACATACAATCTGAAAGTGATGATTTAGCTTATGAATACTTTGAAGCTGTAAATGCTAGAGGGGTCGACTTGACAGTTTCAGATCTTCTCAAAAATTTAATCTTAAAACATATTCGCGATGAAAATAAATCTTTAGAAGCAAAAAATTTATGGTTAGATACTATCAAAACTATTCAAGATTTTGATGATTCAAATAATGCTGTTGCTGATTTTTTCAGATATTATTGGTCATCAACAAATGGCTATATACCAAAAAAACAATTATATAAAGAAATTAAAAATGTTAAAGAGAGAGATTTAAATAATGAAGATGAATGGTTGGACTTTTGTAAAGAATTGAATCATTATGCAAACTTATACAAAACTTTACTAGATCCAAGAAAAACCAAAGAAGATTTTGAAGAGTTTTTTCATAATAGCCAAGTATTAAAAATATTCGATTCAGTTTATGGTTTGAGATCTACAAATACTAAGCTTTGGACGGTCTTGTTTATGACTTTGCTAAATGAAAATAATCTTGAGTATTTTAAAACTAGAGCAAATTTTCCATTTAAGAAATTTTTTGAGATTATAGAGAAATTTACATTTGCTTATTCATTTGTTTGTAAAGATAAATCAAATCAAATATGGACACTTTACTGTAGTTTTTCAAAAATGCTAAGAAAGTTTAAAAATGATGATACTGCAGAAAGATATGTTAATGATCACTTAAAAAAGGAATCATCAGACGACCACTTTGGATTTTATCATAAAATAAAAGAATATATGCCATCTGAAGAACAATTTAAAAAGGATGCTTTGTTGAACCTAAAGTATACTGGCAAAGGTAGATTTGCTATAAGATATTATTTAAGAGAGATTGAAAAACATATTTATAATAATCATGAATTTTCAAGAGATGATGTTACATGTGAACACATAGTACCACAAAACCCTAAACAACATTGGGGATTTACAGCTAAAGAATGTAAAGAAATTCACAGTATAGGTAATTTGATTTTGATGGAGAGAACTGTTAATTCTAGATTATCTAACAAAAGCTTTAATGATAAATGCGATATTATGAAAAATCCAAGCAATGGCTCAAATTTAAATCAAGTTAAAAATGGTATTTTTGACAGTGAGGGAAATCCTTTATTTGATTTTAATACTATAAGTTCTACGAATAAGGATGCAATTAATGAGCGTTCTGATAAAGTAATTAATGACATGAAATTAATTTGGATTGATAGAATAATTAGTCTATGTAATTAATTTTACGCATAATAAGTATTATGTATCATTAGAAGAATATGAGAAATACACTAGGTAAAAATACAAGGAAACTACTACTCTCCTACATAGGACTGCTCACTCTGGCAGCATTCTTTTATGGTGGTGGTAATTATATTGAAAAAGAAACACTCTACTATAATTTTTTTACAAACTTTATAAGCGACCTAGGACGAACAACTAGCCATTCAGGTGACGATAACACTATATCTGTTGTTTTATTTTCAATTGGAATGTTAACTCAGATCGTTGCTTCGTTTTTCTATCTATTTAACGCTGCAGAGTATTTTTCTAAAGATAAGCCTAGAACTAGCATTATAGCTAAAATATCAGCTGCATGTGGAGCCATTAGCTTACTTGGAGTCGTTTTTACTCCAGCGGATGTTCCCTCTCTATATTCTCTTCATGTTTTCTTTGCTGATTCAGTGTTTAACTGCGCTTTACTGACCTTAGGTATATATGCATATCTTTTTTACTCACAAGGTTTAAAAAATGTCACTTATACTCTTTTTGCTTGTTCATTTATTGTATTCGGATATATAGTCTTTCTTGAAATTGGTCCTCCGCCATGGAAATCAATTGAAGCTTTAACGATGCATGCAACCTATCAAAAGGTTGCAGTTTTAAGTCTTGTTGGAAGTATTTGGATAATGTCAAAAGGAACAGATCTACTTAACGACAAAGTTTAATAGTCGATTTGGAACATATATAGTCTTAACAATAGATCCTTGAGAAGTATAATTCTGCACTTTTTCAAGCTCTAATGCCGCATTTACAGCCGTTTCTTCATCTGAGTCAACATCTAGGCTTATATTAGCTCTTAACTTACCATTTACCTGAACTGCAACTTCTACCTCATCGCTTTGCGTTAAAGCTTCATCAAACTCTGGCCAGGATATATTAGATATAGATTCATTGTGCCCTAATAGCGACCATAACTCCTCTGAAAGATGCGGCATAAATGGTGCAGAAATTTTTACAAGATCTGCGATTAAATCTTTTGAAATTTGATCACATTTTTGCAAATGATTGCAATAAATCATCAATTGAGAAACTGCAGTATTAAAATGTAGGTTTTCAATGTCATTACCTACCTTCTTAACCGTAGTATGATGAATGTGTAATGTTTCTTTATCTAGAGTAACATCTTCCTGTATTTTTGATGATAAATTTCCATCTTCATCGACGATAATAGACCATAGTTTATTAATAAATCTATAACAGCCCTGTAATCCTTTTGTATTCCATGGTTTTGACTTATTTAATGGCCCCATAAACATTTCATATAGCCTCATAGAATCAGCACCATACTGATCAATAATATCTTCTGGGTTGATAACATTCCCTCTTGATTTGCTCATTTTAGATCCATCATCACCAAGAATCATTCCTTGATTGTATAGTTTTTTAAATGGTTCTTTCGTCGATAATAAGCCTAAATCATATAAAACATGATGCCAGAATCGAGCATATAATAAATGTAAAACAGCATGCTCTTGTCCTCCTATATATAAATCAACAGGCATCCAGTAATTTTCATTTTCTTTTGACCAGGCTTCGGTATGATTAGAAGGATCTGTGAATCTTAGATAATACCAACAGGAACCGGCCCATTGTGGCATAGTATTTGTTTCTCTAAGTCCAACAATATTTCCAGATGTATCTTTTACTTCAACCCAATCATTAATAGTAGAAAGTGGAGATTTTCCATCATCTGATGGCTTGTAATTCTCTACTTCTGGCAACTCTACAGGCAATTCAGATTCATCAACTGTTTTGATTTTATCATCTGTATGAACAATCGGAAAAGGTTCTCCCCAATAACGCTGTCTAGAAAACAACCAATCTCTTAACTTATAATTTACTGTACCAGAGCCTAATCCATGTTTTTCTATAAAATCTATCGACTGCTTAATTGCTTCTTCTACGTTAAGACCGTTAAGAGATAGTGTATCTTCATGCTCTGAATTGACTAAAGTAGCATCACCTTTAGCTGTAAAGGCTGCTTTTGTGATATCTCCACCCTCTACAACCTCCTTTATAGGTAAGCTATATTTTGTAGCAAATTCCCAATCTCTTTCATCGTGCCCAGGAACAGCCATGATTGCACCGGTACCATAACTTATTAACACATAGTCAGCTACCCATATCTCCATTTTTTCACCGCTAAAAGGATTAATGGCATAAGATCCAGTAAAAATACCTGTTTTATCTTTATTTACCTCAGTTCTATCAAAATCTGATTTTTTCTGCGTTTCCTCAATATATGTATCTAAATCTGAAGATTTTTCATCGGTAACTATTTTCTTAGCTAACGAATGTTCTGGAGCAAGAACCATGTATGTAGCGCCAAAAAGAGTATCTGGCCTTGTAGTGTAAACTTCAATCTTTTCATTGGGATATCCATCGACAACAAAACTTAACTCTACCCCGTCAGATTTTCCAATCCAGTTTCGTTGAAGTTCTTTAATATTTTCAGGCCAATCTAAGTCATCCAATCCATCAAGAAGAGATTCTGCATATTTTGTAATTTTTAAGATCCATTGTTTCATTGGCGTACGATAAACAGGATGCCCTCCTATTTCAGATTTTCCATCAACAACTTCTTCATTTGCAAGCACTGTACGAAGCTCTGGACACCAATTGACAGCTACTTCTTCCTCGTAAGCCAAACCTTTGTTGTATAATTGCAAGAAAATCCATTGTGTCCACTTGTAATAATTAGGATCTGTGGTGTTTATTTCCTTAGACCAGTCATAAGAGAAGCCTAATTGGTTAATTTGACGCTTAAAATTGCTAATATTTTCAGCAGTAGTGATGCTAGGATGGGTTCCTGTTTTGATAGCATATTGCTCTGCAGGCAATCCGAAGGCATCCCAACCCATTGGATGCAATACATTAAATCCTTTCATTCTCTTAAATCTTGCTACAATATCTGTTGCAACATATCCGAGAGCATGTCCGACGTGGAGACCAGATCCAGACGGATAAGGAAACATGTCTAGAACATAATATTTTGGCTTTTTACTATCAGTACCGGTTTTAAATGTTTCATTTTCAGACCAATACTTCTGCCACTTTGGTTCAATCGTTTTGTGATTATAGGCCAAGGCTTAATAGAAATTCTTGATTTGTTTCATCCAATCTACAATAATAGCATTCACATCAACAGGTTGATCTGCCGTTCCTCCATAACCACCACTCATAGAAGAATTTGTTGTATTTCCAAATGCATTTGTCATCGGGCCATCAAAATCGTCATCCTGCAATATTGAATTGGTCATAAACTTAGCAACAACCCTCGTTGTTTTTGGATCTCTAAAAATAATATGAGATTGTCTTGGATCTGCAGTAGAACCATAAACTGGATCAAAACTGAAGTCTTCAAATATAACTTCTACTGCTAATTCTCCGTTCGTTTCTGGTGGAAGAATTTCAAATCCTATTTTCACAAGCTCTGATTGAATAGCTTGAATATGCTCTACCATAAATGGATCTTGAATATGGTCATTGATAAACTCTTCAATTTTATTTGTCTCGCTAAGCTTAACCTTTTTTCTTCTAAACTGACCATGTAAGTCTGCAGTAAAGATAATTAACAATAAGAACGATAATAAATAAACACTTTTTTGCAATTTCATTGTATTCTCCCGGTTTTATATTGCACAACCAATTATACCTCTTTTTTTGTAATAATCCTGGTGATAATCTTCGGCATCATAGAAATCATCTAAAGGTGCTAGCTCTGTAACAACCTTTGATTGGAACTTTCCAGATTCATTTACCTGATTAATTTTAATTTCAACTAATGTTTTTTCTTCTTCATTTTTATAAAATACTGCCGATCGATATTGAGACCCTACATCAGGGCCTTGTCTATCAAGTGTTGTAGGATCATGCAGTTCAAAAAAAGTATCTAAAAGCTGTTCGTAAGATATAACATCTGAATCATACACCACCTGCACTGCTTCAGCATGATCGGTTATCCCAGTACATACTAGCTCATAGGAAGGATTTTTAGCTTTACCCCCTGTATAACCCACAGTAGTTGATTTTACGCCTTCTAATTGCTGAAATGTGGACTCTACACCCCAAAAACATCCAGCAGCAAAGAAAGCTTCTTTTTGACTTTTATTTTCTTCTGCCATAACCATGCTAAAAAAACTAAGCAAAAATAAGCAGAATTTATACAAACTTCTATTTACTGTGATCATAATACATCCATGCTCCGATTAAACTCATAGGGATTGATATAATTCCACCAATAACTGGAACTAGAAAAGAAGCAAAAAATATTCCAATTCCCACTACGATTGAATTTAAAAATCTTTTCGTTTTCATGCGATTATAAGTTAATAATATTTTAACGATGTTAGTAAAACAAAAAAGTCTCTTAAGATTTGATCAATAAGAGACTTTTCAGTTGGCTACCAATAAAATTGGTTAAATCTTTATACAATTAATGTCTATTTAGCTCATTTAGAATGTTTTTTAGCTCATTTCGTATCTCAACAAGAACTGATATATCGCCGCTACTAAGCTGTTTCGAATCAGATTGAATACTAGAACCACCTTTCTTCATCTCTTCTATTGCGCCTTTAATGGTAAATTTTTTATCATAAAGTAATTCTTTAATTTGAAGTATTACATTAATGTCCTTCTGTTTGTAGGTTCTATTTCCTGCTTTATTTTTAGAAGGTTTTAGTAATGGAAACTCTGACTCCCAATATCTTAAAACATAAGGTTTAAGGCTTGTAAGTTCACTTACTTCTTTAATGCTGTAATACAGTTTTGTTTTTGATTCAAGCATCACTTTAGGTTATTATTTTTTAAAGAAAAAAACAAGCAATTAAAGTGATTCTTTAATACTGATATCTACAGAACAGTGCTTGGATTAGAATACTCTATATTATGAGCATCTGCAACTTCTTGATTTACGAGACAGCCATTGTAAGTATTTAATGCCATTAGAAGGTTTGAATTAGATTTTAGCCCTTCTGCCCCATCATTAGCCAATCTTGCAATAAATGGCCTAGTAGCTTCATTTAGCGCATTGGTGGCAGTAAATGGTACTGCAGAAGGTATATTCCTTACACAGTAATGGATAACACCATCAATTTCATAAGTAGGTTCATTATGTGTAGTTGCCTTTGATGTTTCAAAACAACCACCTTGATCAATAGAAACATCTGATAAAATGCTCTTATCTTGCATCAGATTAAGCATATCTTTTGTAATTACTGTTGGTGGTTTCGCTCCCGGAGTTAATACTGCGCCAATAACAACATCTATTGTTGGCAGTAACCCTTCTATGAGTTCTTTAGAGGATAATCCTATATTCACTGCGGGATATTGATTCTTTATACTTGAAAGAAGATCGTTATTAATGTCTAATATTGTTGTATTAGCACCCAAACCTAAACTCATCTGCATGGCATTAACACCAACGATACCAGCGCCGATAATTAATATGTTTGCTGGATCTGCAAGAGAAGTTCCTGATATTAGCTTTCCTTTTCCTCCCTTACTCTTCTTTAACAGTTCAATTGCGTCTAAAAGAGATAATCTTCCAGCAATTTCGCTCATAGGTTTGAGCATAGGAGTTTCATTATTAATCACTACAGTTTCATATGCAAGAGCTGTCACCTTGTGTTCTAGAAGCTTTTCTGTTAAGATTTTTGACGAACTAAGATGGAGATAAGTAAAAAGCATTTTTCCTTCCATCATTTCTACTTCTTCTAAGGAAGGTTCTTTGACTTTTACAATTAAATCGGCTTCATTAAACACGTCGGTAGCATTATCCAAGATCACGCAACCAAGAGCTGTATATTCTTCGTCTTTATATCCACTATCAACGCCTGCATTTTTTTGAATAAATAGTTGATGCGAACTTTCGATTAAAAGTTTTGCTGTCTCAGGATTAATCGATACACGATACTCTTGAGAAATAATCTCTTTAGGAACGCCAATTTTCATAGTGAACTTTGTTATCTAAGGTTAAATATCTTTAATTATTCAGGTTTATCCATTAGCAATTTCATACTAAAGTTTAAACGACCCTGCTTATCAATTTCAAATAATTTGATCTTTACAGCATCTCCCACTGACAGTACATCACTCACTTTATTAACTCTTTCCCAAGCTAATTGCGATATATGCACTAAACCTTCACGTCCTGGAGCAAATTCTACAAAAGCACCGAATTCCATTAGCTTTGTAACTTTACCGTCAAAAACAGTACCAACTTTTGGATCTTCAGTAACCGCTTTAACTTGAGCTATAGCATTATCAAGAAGTGCTTTATCTGCTGCTGAAACACTAACAGTTCCATCATCTTCAATATTGATAACACATTCAGCTCTTTCTTGAATTGCTTTAATGTTCTTTCCACCTGGACCAATAAGGGCTCCAATTTTCTCTTTATCAATTTTAAATGATTCAATCTGAGGTGCATATTCAGACAATGCATTTGGGGTACTTATTGCTTTATTCATTTCATCAAGAATATGCAATCTACCTTCATTTGCTTGTTCAAGCGCATTAGATAAAACATCCATAGGCAGTCCAGGTACTTTTAAGTCTAACTGAATTGCACTAATTCCGTCTTTAGTACCAGCAACCTTAAAGTCCATATCTCCTAAGAAATCTTCGGTACCTAAAATATCACTTAGAACAGCGTAGTTATCACCATCCATGATTAAACCCATAGCAATACCTGCTACATGCTCTTTAATTGGTACTCCTGCGTTCATCATTGCTAATGAACCGCCACAAACAGATGCCATTGATGACGATCCGTTTGACTCGGTGATTTCTGAAACAATACGAATTGTATATGGAAATTCTTCCGATGAAGGAAGAATAGGTTTTAGTGATCTTTCAGCAAGATGACCATGACCAATTTCTCTTCTATTTGTAAAACCAATTCTACCAGTTTCCCCTACACAATATGGAGGAAAGTTGTAATGTAATAAGAATGATTTTTTATAGTCGCTTGCCATAGAATCTATGATTTGCTCATCTCTACTAGAACCTAGAGTTAAAGCAGCAATTGATTGTGTTTCTCCTCTAGTAAATAAAGCAGATCCATGAACACGAGGAAGTAAAGATGGGACAATACTAATTTGTCTAACATCCGCTAAACCTCTTCCGTCAACTCTAACTTTTTTATCTAATATGCTTTTTCTTACTGCATTTTTAAACATTGTTTTAATATGGCCTTTAACCTCAGGATATAACTCTTCGTCCTCTTTATAAGATTCTGAAGCTTCTTTGGCAATTACATTAAATGCATCATCCATTGCTTGCTTTGAATCCATATCTAGTAACTTTTGAATTTTATCTGAATAAAGCTCTTCAAGAGAGTTCGTAACTTCTTCTGTAATGACAGAAGTGTCTACAATCTCATAAGAGTTATCAAAATGTTCTGAAAATTCCATTTGAAGATCGACAATATCATTAATACCGTCCATTGCAACATCCAATGCTTCTAAAATTGTTTTTTCTGGAACAAAATTAGAACCACCTTCAATCATACAAATCTTATCTTTTTTACCTGTAACCATAAGGTCTAGGTCGGATGATTCCATTTGCTCATTTGTTGGATTTAAAATATACTCTCCATCAATTAATCCAACTTTAACAGAAGCTATTGGACCGTCAAATGGTACTGGCGATAATAACAAAGCTGCAGAAGCGCCAATTGCTGCTACTACATCTGGTGTATTAATACCGTCATAAGACATTGTGGTTAACATAATTTGTAATTCATTTCTATAATTCTTAGGAATTAAAGGTCTAATTGGACGATCTGTTAGACGTGAAGTTAAAACTTCAGCATCAGTTGGTTTCGCCTCTCTTTTAAAGAAACCTCCAGGTATCTTTCCACCTGCATAATGTTTTTCTCTATATTCAACTTGCATTGGAAGAAAGTCTATACCTTCTCTCGGTTCAGCTGAACAACAAACTGTTGCAAGCATTGCTGTGTCTCCATAACTAATAAATACGGATCCACCCGCTTGTCTTGCTATTTGGCCTGATTCAATTTTTAATAGTCGGCCTGCTATATTCTTTTCTACTTTTATCATAATTTCTTCTTTATAATCCTCTTATTGATAGTTTTTCAACTAATGTATCATAACTATCTAGTTTAGTTTTTCTTAAATATTTCAATTGTTTTCTTCTTTGTGATACGAGCTTAACTAAACCATGTCTTGAATGAACATCTTTCTTGTGTAACTTTACATGTTCTGTCAATGATCTAATACGATCTGTAAGAAGCGCAATTTGTGCTTCACTACTACCAACGTTACTAGCATCAAGACCTGCGTCTTGAATAATCTTACTTGTTTCTTTACTATACTTCATATTTCTCCTTAAAAGAATCTATCAATTTAATACATACTTCTTTGTCGTTTTCAATCTGTTTGATTAAGTCTTCCTTATTTTCAAACTTTATTTCATTTCGAATTTTCTTTAAAAATTCGATATAAAAATTTTTATCATACAACTCGGTGAATTTATCAGATAAAATGTGAACTTCCATAACAAATTTTTTTTCGTCAAAAGTGGGTCTATAACCGATATTTGTCATACCAAAGTACTTTTCTCCGTCTAATAAAACCTGTGAAAGATATACTCCATCTTCAGGAATCATCTGATATTCACTTAGTGGTATAAAATTTGCGGTGGGAAAATTGAGTGATTTTCCTCTATTTGAGCCATGTACCGTAACCACATTAAATCCATAAAATTTACCCAATAATGCTGGAACTTGATCTAGCAATCCATCAGCAATCAATTTTCTGGTTAGCGTGCTTGATATGGGTTTATCATGTAATGTTCTTATATCAGGCGTATGGAGTTCAATGTTACTTTCATCGCAAAATTTGGTTAGAAATGCCAAGTCTCCCCTTTTGTTAAATCCAAAATAATGATTTTCTCCAACAGAAATGAGCTTAGGATTGAATAATTTTTTAATAATATTTTCTGCAAAATCTTCTGCTGACATACGTGAGAATTCCAGTGTAAATGGAATAATAAGTACTTTATCAATACCTATCTCTTCCAATAAAGCCATTTTGGAGTTTATGTCCTGCAAATTCATTGGCTTGCTATCCTTTGACAATACATATGCTGGGTTTGGATCAAATGTAATCAAACACGAAGGAATAGACTCTTTTTTAGCTATTTTTACAATATGATTAAGAACATCTTGATGTCCAAGATGTATTCCATCATAATTTCCAACAGTAACAACTGAAGATGTTAATGGTTTCATCTCTTGAATTGATCTTATGATTTCCATTCTTCCTCAAATTTTTCAACTGTTAATGACTCGTCCAATGAAAAAGATCCCACTGTCGTACGTGTTAGTTTTGTTAAATGTCCTATCGTACCAATTTTCTTGGCTATATCTTCTGCGAGGACCCTTATATAGGTTCCAGATGAACATTCTACCTTAATATGAAGCGTAGCATCATCAATAGCGCTACATTCTAAGTATTTAATCTCGATCTGTTTTGGATTTCTTTTAACTGAGATATTCTTTCTAGCTAACTTATACAATCTAACACCATTCACCTTCCTTGCTGAATACATTGGGGTGTCTTGCATCTGAACACCTAAAAATGATTTAGCGATAGCATCAAGGTCAATATTTTCCATATTAGGGATTGCTTGCGTATTAATTACAGATCCTGTTAAATCTTTTGTATCTGTCTGTTCACCTAATTTTATTACTCCTTCATAGGTCTTATCGTACTGAATAATATCTGATAATTTCTTAGTTGATTTTCCAACGCCCAAAACCAATACTCCGTCAGCAAATGGATCTAATGTACCTGAATGACCTACTTTTTCATGTGTAATTCTTTTAATTTGTTTCACCACGCTAAAAGAGGAAAAATCTTTAGGTTTATATATATTATATATCATTGCTAATCAATCTTTTTCATTAACTCATTGATCTTCTGAAATTCTTCAAAAGAATCATCATAAATAAACTTTAACGTAGGCGTAGATCTTAATTTTAATGATGATGATAAATATTTCCTAAATGTAGGCACCAATTGATTTAATTCTTTATTAATCACCTTTAAATCTTTTGTAGGATTTATAATACTATAAAATAGATTTGCATGCTTTAAATCTGATGTCATTCTCACAGCTGAGAAGGTTAAAAATCCATATTTCCTCAAATCTAAATCTCTTGATAGAATTTGATTAATAGTCTTTAAAACTTGCTGTTCAACGCGCTCTGATCTTGAAAATGGTTTTGTATTCAACTGTCTGATAATTTTCTTTTAATTTCATTGATTTGATATGCCACAATCTTATCTCCAGGGAAATATTTTTTTACTCCCTCGACTGCAATTCCGCATTCCAAGCCGGACTCAACGCTATTTACATCATCTTTGAAGCGTTTTAATGACACTATCTTTCCTTTTGACACCAATTCTTCTTCTTCTCTCATTAACCTAACAAAACAATCTCTAGTAATTTTTCCACTTTCAACTTGAGAACCAGCGATAAAACCAATTTTTGGAATCTTGAATGACTCTTTAACAATAGCTTCTCCTAGAATTTCTTCTACAAGATCAGGTCTCAACAAGCCTTCAACAGCTAATTTGATATCTTCAACGACTTGATAGATAATGTTATATGCTCTAATCTCTACATTGCTTTGATTCGCTAACAATTTTGTATTAGATGGTATTTGAACACCAAAACCTACTACAACAGCTTGAGATGCCTGAGCAAGCAATACATCTGAATCGCTTACATTACCTACTCCTCTATGCACAATATCTACTCCAACCTCATCGTTATTAATTTTTTCTAAACTTTGTATAAGCGCTTCAATAGAACCATCAGAGTCTGCTTTTATAATAATATTCAAATTATTGACGTCACCTTCCTTAATTTGAGCAGAAATACTATCTAAAGATGTCTTTTGTACCATTTGTAAATCAATTTCTCGCTTAATTCTTTGCCTGTCATTCGCAATCTTCTTCAAATCAGACTCGTTGGTAACTTCAGCAAAAATATCTCCTGACTGAGGCACTTGATCAAATCCAAGGATTTGTACCGCATCTGAAGGTCCTGCTTCTTTAATACGCTCTCCTTTTTCGTTCATGATTGCACGAACTTTTCCTGGATGATTATTGCAAATAAATGGAATTCCAATCTTTAGAGTTCCTTTTTGAATTAAAACAGTAGCTATTGGACCTAATCCTTTATCTAACTTAGAATCAATAACGGTTCCCTTACAATCTACATTATCATTTGCTTTTAAATCTAATACTTCAGCCTCTAATAGAATTGCTTCCATTAGTTCATCAATACCTTCTCCTGTTTTTGCAGAAGTCGGAACAGACTGAATTTTACCTCCCCAATCTTCAACAAGAACATCTTTCTCGGATAATTCTCTTCTTACATTATCTGGATTAGCTCCAGGTTTATCAATTTTATTAATTGCAACGATAATTGGCACTTCTGCTGCCTTTGCATGGTTGATAGCCTCTAAAGTTTGAGGCATAACACTATCATCTGCTGCAACAACAAGTATAACGATATCTGTTGATTGTGCACCTCTTGCTCTCATAGCGGTAAATGCTTCGTGTCCTGGTGTATCTAAAAATGTAATTTTATTGCTATTATGCTCAACTTGATATGCCCCTACTCTTTGCGTAATTCCACCAGATTCACCTTCAGCTACTTTGGTTTCTCTAATATAATCTAGAATAGATGTTTTACCATGATCTACGTGACCCATAATCGTTACCACTGGTGCACGCTTTGTTGCATCTTTTAATTCTTCTTCTGTATGAGTCATTACAAACAAATCATCTACAACTTCTTCATGTTTCTTTAATTCAACTTCATACTCGCCAGCAATCAACTCAATAACATCCCACTCTAACCTTTGATTAACAGTAGCCAAAATACCCATTTGTAAACATTTTCCAATCACTTCACTGGTGCTAACATCTAATACTTTTGCAATCTCATCAATACTAGCATATTCTGCCAATTCTACAACTCTTGTGGTATCACCCGTATCAATATCTGCATCTTTCTTGGCTTTCTTGTATGATTTCTTTTTTGGACTAGAATCCATAGACGCTAATGTCTTTTTAAGTCTTTTTACTGCAGAAGTATCTTTCTTAATTGCTTCTTTGTCTTTTTTAAGTTCTTTTTTGTCTTTGGGTGAAACAGATTCTCTAAGAGTAATTTTTCTTAATTTCTTTTTTGGTGCTTTCTTCTCTACAACTTCCTTTGGTTTGGTATCTTTAGATGTCTTCTTATCTTCTTTGGCATCTTTAGCTGTAGCCTTTTTAGGTTTGGCTTGATCTCTTTGATCTTGAACTGATAGAATCTTAAATTTTTTAACAGATTTTGTTTCCATCACGACTTTAGAATCATGAATCTCTTTTCTAACTTGCTCTTTTCTGTCTCGTTCTGCTGACTGTCTATCTTTAGCAAACTCAGTATATACTATTTGTTGAGTTTTTCCATCAATTGGTGACATATGACTTGAGACAGATATGCCTTTTTCTTTAAGAAAATCGACAATATCAGTATGAGATATGTTTAGCTCTTTTGCTAATTGAAAGATTCTAATAGAGTCAGTCATTTATTTATTTTTCCTCTTCTACTTCTTCTTCAGCTGGTGTTTCTTCCTCTGCTGGGGCTTCTTCCACTACTTCTTCTTCAGCTGGTGTTTCTTCCTCTGCTGGGGCTTCTTCCACTACTTCTTCTTCAGCTGGTGTTTCTTTTTCAATTGCTTCAACAATTGCTTCAACAACATCTTCAGCTGGTGTTTCTTTTTCTTCTTCTTCTGATTCATTATTCTTGCTAATAAACTCATTTACAACAGAACTAATAGAATCGATCTCATCAGGGCTAAGCTCAAGTTCATCTACTAATATAAACTTTTTTGCTCCTAGATAATCTGCAACGCTAACAATATCTTTGCTGGCCAGTTTCTTCAATACGCCCTTTTTAATACCTTTAAATGTATCAAGATTAGTTTTTTGATTTAATAATACATCTTCATACTCTTTCTTGGTATACGCATCAATGGTATATCCAGTTAATTTTGAAGCTAAATTGATATTTACTCCACTTCTACCAACTGCATTTTCTAGACCGCCTTCATCAAATATAGCGACACAATACTTTCTGTCATCATCTATATATAAATCCACCGGTTTAGCTGGCGATAAAGCTCTAGTAATAAACACTTCTGATTTTTCTGTGTAATTAACAATGTCAATTTTTTCATTATTTAACTCTCTTACCACAGATTGGATACGACTTCCTCTCATACCAACACAAGCACCAACCGCATCAATTCGTTTATCAATAGAGTGAACAATAATCTTGCTTCTCTCTCCAGGTTTTCTCGCGATTCCTTTAATCTCAATAATACCATCTTCAATTTCAGGAACTTCCATTTCAAATAGTTTATAAAGAAATAAATCGTCACTTCTAGATATAAGAATATCTGGACCTTTAGGAGTAACTTCTACCGCTTTAACAAGCGCTCTAATTGTATCTCCTCTTCTGAATCTTTCTGAAAAAATCTGTTCATTGCGAGGCATTCTTAGCTCAGTTTGCTCTATATTTACAAAGGTATTTTCTCTATGTACTTGGTGTACAGTACCGATAATAACCTCACCGATTCTTTGTACGTAATCTTCATAGATATATTGTTGTTGTACTTCTCGGGTTCTTTTGTTTAAAAACTGTCTTGCGTTTGCAACCAATCTTCTACCAAACCTCGCAGGATCAATTACCTCTACAAAAGTATCGCCTAACTTTAAGTCTACTAATTCTGGTTCAAGCTCTAGAGCTCTTTCTAGTGTAATATCAAAGTGATCGTCATCGACTTCTTCAACAATTGTTTTTTCTACATAAATTTCAATCTCACCCTTATCTAGATTCACAATCACACTACAATTATCAGATTCACCTTTTTCTTTATCAATAATAAATAAAAAGAGTTGTTCAATAATTGTTCCTAACTCAGAACGTTCAATGTTCTTTTCTCTCGCTAATTCAATAAAAATATCAATTAAATCTCTGTTTATCATGTCAACCTTTCAAATCTTATATTTTTTTTATTATAACAAAAATGGGCCGTGGCCCATTCAAATACTGCGTAAATATATTTATTAAAAACCTTTTAAACAAGAAACTTAGTTTAAAGTTAATGCAACCCCATATACCTCTTCAAATAGTTCTTCATATGTATTATTCTCAGTATCTATTTGATCTAATATTTCTAAGGCTTCTGCTTTTTTACCTTCTATGGTTAAACGCTTTGCTTTTAAAATAGAGATATAAGTTATTTCATTCTCAGATAATGCATTTCTTTGTGCTTTATTAAAAAACTTTAAAGCGCTATCTAAATCAGAATCAAGCTGGCCTAGCATAATATACGCTTCTGTCTTTAATGTAGAATATTTAAGCTTTCCAGCACATTCAGATAACAACACAATTGCTTTATCGTGATTGCCATTGATAAATGCAGTTCTGCCTAAATAAAATTTTGCCTGATTTGCAGAAGAAGTTCCTTTATGATCGTCAACAACAGATTCTAGCTGTAAGACTGCATTATCAAAATCTCCTCGCTCAAAATAAACCATTGCATTGCTTAGTGCAGCATCAGCCACTGAAGATGTTTGAGGTCTAGATACGTCCCATGCAGACCATGTCACAGAAGCAACTAATAAAAAAAGAAAAACAGGATTTAGCACAATCATATCCAGTTTACTATATTCTTTCTTCTCTTTATAGCTAACTGAAATTGGCGTAGTTACTGATTCTTTTATTTTATCTATTAGTGACATATTCTTATTTCCAATAATTAAATAGTTTATATAGTTTTGGTCTAAATTTCGTGGATAATTTAGCGCTAGAAACTTTTTTATCTACATCTTTTCTTAATTTTTTTTGTTCTTCCATATCCAAGGCATTGAAATCTCTACAATCATCTGAACAACATCTATCATATTTTTCTGCACATTGTTTGCATTGAATAAATAAAATATGACATGCGTCATTACTACAGTTTGTATGTTCATCGCATTCTTCCTGGCATTGGTGACACTTTCCAATCACATCATCGGTAATTTTCTCTCCCAATCTATTATCAAATACAAAGTTTTTTCCGATAAAAGAAGATGGAAGATTTTCTTTCTTAATATCATGCGCATATTGAATAATACCACCATCTAATTGGTAAACTTCTTTAAATCCTTTTTTTATAAGATAAGAACTGGCTTTTTCACAACGAATCCCTCCAGTACAGTATAAATGAATCTTTTTATCATGATCATCTGCTAGTAATTCTGCGACTGCTGGTAATAACTCTTGAGAACGATGAACGTCCGGTATAATTGCATTCTCAAACTTCCCTACTTCACTCTCATAATAATTACGGATATCCACTACAACAGAATCTTCGCTTTTGATAGATTTATTAAATTCTTTAGCCGATAAATGTTGGCCGATACGATTCATATCATAACTATCCTTATCGACTCCATAAGCAACAATTTCATTTTTGACTAAGATCTTTAATTTGATAAATGAACTACCTTCTTGGACTGCTTTTTTCAGTTTTACGCCACTTAGTAGAGATTCTGATTCAATATAATCCTCAAATATGCTCCATTTATGCTCAGGAACGCTTATTTGAGCATTAATACCCTCTTTAGCAACATAAACCCTACCCAAGATATTTAGATGCGAAAACTGCTCATATAGATGATCACGAAAATCTTCAGGGTTTTTGACCTCTATATATCGATAAAAAGAACAAGTAATACGCTTAAACGTTTCTTGTTCTAATTGTCGTCTTAATTCAATCTTTGACTTTTTATTGAACATGTGTGAATGTTAATAGAAAAAAGATTGGTTATCAATTTAAAAAATACTCTTAACATCATGAAGTTTATTAACCCCATCTTTGTATAACGCGTATTGAAATCCTTTTTGAATAGATGAATATCCTATGCTTCCGTCTTTACCTAAAGCAATATAGCCAACTTGTAGCTTGGTTTTTCCACCTTCTTGTCTAACAATACGATTTACAGCCTCATTGCAAGCTTCCATGGCGGAGTAACCTTGTCGCATCAATTCTACTACTAAAAAACTACCGCATGTTTTCATAACCAATTCTCCAACACCTGTTGCTCCAGCAGCTCCTACTTCATTGTCAACATACATCCCTGCACCAATAATAGGACTGTCACCTACACGTCCATGTAGTTTGTATGCTAATCCGCTTGTGGTACACGCCCCTGATAAATTTCCATCATTATCTTGTGCTAAAGAAGTTATGGTATCATGATCGTCATTTGGACCCCAAGAATCTTTGATACGATTATTTTTTTGCCATTCCAACCATCCTCTTCTGGATGCTTCGGTTAACAGATTTTCTCTTTTAAATCCTTTACTTAAAGCAAATTTGAGAGCTCCTTTTCCTGCAAGCATAACATGATCTGTTTCTTCCATCACTTTCCTTGCTACAGAGATTGGATGTTTAATATTTTGTAAAAATCCAACAGCTCCTGCATTTCCATCTGAATCCATAATACAGGCATCTAATGTGACATTTCCTTCACTATCTGGCCTACCGCCTAATCCAACAGATTGATTTTCAGCATCTGCTTCTGTAACACGTACGCCTGCTTCTACCGCATCTAACGCTGATCCATTCTTCTTTAAAACTTCGATAGAGGCTTCATTAGCTGGAATACCATGCAACCATGTTGATATTACAATAGGATTATTAGTATTTACCTTCATCTCTTTATTTCCTGCTAATAGCATAGGACTTGCCAATCCGACTGCTCCAACTTTAATAAAATTACGTCTTTTCATAGTTTAATTTAGGTATAAAAAAAGCCCATCAACTATATAATTGATAGGCTTTTTTATTTTTTATAAATCAGTGATTATTCAGAAGTTGTAGTTAATTCCGGTCTAAATCTCCAAGTTTCACTCCAAATCCATGACCATCCACCTTTAACTTTAGCATCTAAGTCATCATCTTCAGCATACATTTGTGCTAAAACAGTAGCAAACTCTGCTTGTGCAGGAGCTAAAAGCTCTGACATTGTCATATGTGGCGTTGAATATGAATATACAGAAACATTTCCGCCTAAAGTTTTTGTCATAGCAACCCACGGACGAGCACTGTCTGTTTGTTTCGCTATTTCATTAAATCTTGCAAAAACAGCTTCCGTATTTGCAGTTCCACCTTGCTGAACACCATAATAGTATACTGTAATGAAATTAGGCGGTCCTTCTCCATTTACGTCTGCACCATCAACTGTTGGCATATTTCTGCTTAAATCAGGTCTAATCGTCCAAAATTCCATACCTCCAACTTGCTCAATCATACTATTATTCCACTTATCATAAGCTACTGGTGGATGATTACTCATCGCATCATATACACTATCTACCATCTCTAAAGGTGTAGGCCATTGTGCTGCTGCAACTCTAACATATTTTCCAGCATTAGGTCCATTGACAATCGAGAATGTATTGACAGCACCTAAACCTGTATGTGCTTTGTTATGGTGAATCATTGCTTTCTCAAAATCTGCTGCTTTTATACCATCTTTAATACCAAGAACGCTTTGCATGTGGTATGCCTGACCAAAAGCTAAAGAAAAGAAAATAGTCATTAATAATATTTTTTTCATTTTATGAATTCCTTTTTTTTATTTGTTAAAAATAATTTAATCATAATATGATAATTTGTTCTATAAAAAAACAACGCCCGACAGGAAGGTTTCGTCGGGCGCCATTCTCTCTATTTTAAGGTATAATCGAAAGCAACTAAGTAGAAGACAACCTTAAAAATTATAGTTTACTCCAAAGGTAACAGTTCTTGGCATTGTAGGGCGAGCACCATATGGTCTTCGTGCTACAACAACATCTTTATCCATAAGATTTTTAATACCCATAGATAAAGTGACATTACTCTTAAGAGAATGATCAACACCTAAATCAAGAAGAGTAAGAGCATCAGTAGAAGCTGAGTCAGTTAAACTACCTGATCCTGCTGTTGTTCTCATTTCTGAAACATGTCTTAAACCAAGATTGACTGAAGTCGCATCAAGATTTATACCTAAGTTTGCAGATACCATTGTTTCAGGAATATAAGGCAACTCATCTCCAGATGATACATCACCCCAGAAACCATCAAATGATTCTTTAAATTCAGTGTTAGTTTTTGTGTATGAAATTTCAAGCGGTACTTGCATAGATCCGTTATCTACTAATATACGTCTAAGGTATAATTCTAACC
>Ga0208764_10000782_pt1 | contig 20470 bp, 18 predicted proteins | sample ETNtaG_18_FD_185762 | JGI IMG/M metagenome (GOLD analysis project Ga0208764, IMG submission 185762) | Marine microbial and viral communities from oxygen minimum zone, Eastern Pacific Ocean - ETNP201302SV91 (SPAdes) (version 2) | ecosystem: Environmental > Aquatic > Marine > Oceanic ... | reverse complement strand
ACCTTCCACAAAAAGCCCAAGACTACGTACGAGCTCTCGAAAAATACAGTGGCATCCCCGTTTCTTTAATAGGGGTTGGCCCAGGTAGGAAACAATACGTTGATTGGCAGCAGTGAAGCTACGCGACGAGCGCACGCCGGCAAAAATGCCCAACTCCAACAAAACAAAAAGAGAACACCATGACTAAGGTCGTAATCGTCGGATCGGGCGGACGAGAACATGCGCTCGCTGATGTGATCGGCAGAGACGCAGACGTTCAGGTAACCCCAGGTAACGCTCTTATCCCCAATTCTGTTGCAACTTCTCCACTGGAAATAGAAGCTGACCTTTACGTCATTGGTCCTGAAGCTCCTCTAGTTGCAGGAATGGCCGACCAGCTACGAAACCAAGGAAAACTTGTATTTGGCCCGGGGGCAGATGGAGCCCAACTGGAAGGTTCAAAAGCATGGATGAAAGACCTCGTTATGGAAGCAGGTGTACCAACCGCCCAGCACGGAACCTTTACTGACCTAATCCAAGCACAAAGCTATCTCGAGACCATGACAGCCCCATATGTGATTAAAACCGATGGACTTGCAGCAGGGAAAGGGGTACTCGTAACCGACTCGATAGATGAGGCCCAAACAGCAGTAGAAGAATATCTCTCCGGCACCGCATTTGGAGGAGCTGGAGAAAAAATCGTTCTTGAAGAAGGCCTCATCGGCCCAGAGATCTCAATACTTGCAATCACTGATGGAAAAAAAGCCGTTGCGCTTAGCCCCGCCCAAGACTTTAAACGCCTACATAATAACGACCACGGTCCCAATACAGGAGGGATGGGCGCCTATTCCCCAGTCCCAATCGCTACCCCCACCCTTGTTAACGATGTCCTCGACAATTTCATCCAACCAACAATCAACACATTAAATGAACGAGGTATCAACTACCGAGGAGTGTTATATGCAGGACTCATGCTCACCAGCGAAGGCCCAAAACTCCTCGAATATAACGTCCGATTCGGAGACCCTGAAGCCCAAGTAGTACTACCACGGTTCGAAACCAGCTTAACGGAACTCCTTATCGAAGCAGCGAGCGGAGACATAAAGGCAACGCCAACATTCACCTCCGATGCAATGGTCACAGTAGTCTGTTCGACTGAGGGATACCCAACAACCCCAAAAGTCGGTGACCCTATTACAGGAATAGAAGAAGCGACCCACACGCATGGAATAGAAAACGTCTACGCCGCCGGTCTCGGTCTCAATCAGAAACAACAGCCAATTACTGCCGGAGGAAGAGTCCTCGCCGTAACTGGACGAGGTAACACAATCCAAATAGCCCGCAAAAACGCTTATATAGGAGCTGATAAAATCCATTGGGATGGGCTACATAAAAGACAAGACATCGCAGAGGGTATTTAAATGACGCGTATTATGGGGATTAGCACCAGGTCATCAAACAACCTACGAAAAGGAACATGATATGAAAGTTGGAATCCTGATGGGTTCGACATCAGACGAATCCAAAATGCTTAAAGCAAAAGAAACACTTGAAGAATTTGGTATCGAATGCGACTGGCGAGTCCTATCCGCTCACCGTAACCCGCACCAAGTCGTTGAACTTGTAGCATCAGCTAGAGAAAACGGCTATGTGGCATTTATTTGCGGAGCTGGAATGGCTGCACACCTAGCAGGGGTAGTAGCAGCCCACACCACACTTCCCGTTGTCGGAGTTCCAATGTCAGGCGGAGCATTAAATGGTCAAGACGCACTTTATGCAACAGTACAAATGCCCAAAGGAGTTCCCGTCGCCACAGTCGCAATCGACGGATCTCAAAATGCAGCTCTGCTAGTCGTCCAAATGCTTGGAATTACCAACGAAACGCTTGCTGAGAAGCTAGCAGCCTACAAAGAAGAAATGGCAAAGAAGTGAACACCCCTAATGTTTTAGCTACACGATACGCAAGCAAAGAAATGGTGGAACTTTGGTCTGCAGAAAACAAAATTATTCTCGAACGTGAACTATGGGTTGCTGTTCTTCAATCCCAGAAACAACTCGGACAACAAATACCTGATGGAGTAGTAGATGATTACAAAAAAGTCATCAGTCAAGTGGACCTTGATTCAATAAATGACCGAGAACGAATAGTTAAACATGATGTGAAAGCCAGAATCGAAGAATTCTGCGCACTTGCAGGGCATGAACATATTCATAAAGGAATGACATCCCGTGACCTTACTGAAAACATCGAACAACTCCAGATTCGTCAATCATTGGAACTCATATGTCATCAAGCAGCAGCAGCACTTCACCTACTTTCTCACAATGCTAGAACCTACGCAGAAACAGCGGTGACTGGAAGGACCCATAACGTTGCAGCCCAAGTGACGACCTTAGGGAAAAGATTCGCTACAGCTGCTGAAGAAATGCTTCATGCCTTCACCAACCTCGAACAAACACTTGCCAACTATCCTCTCCGAGGGATAAAAGGTCCCGTCGGAACTCAACAAGACCTCGTCGATCTACTTGGAGGACAAGAACAAGCAGAGGAATTAGAAAAACAGATTAGAGAATATCTCGGTTTCAATGAGACACTTGAAAGCGTCGGTCAGGTTTACCCGCGCTCTCTTGACTTCAACGTAGTAAGTAGTCTTGTACAACTCTCCAGTGCTCCAGCAAACCTTGCGAAGACGTTACGACTCATGGCGGGACATGACCTAGTTACAGAAGGATTCCAAGAAGGCCAAGTCGGTTCTTCAGCAATGCCCCACAAAATGAACATGCGATCATGCGAGAGAATTTCTGGCCTCTCACATGTTCTCCAAGGACATTTAACGATGGTGACGTCCCTTCTTGGAGATCAATGGAACGAAGGAGATGTAAGTTGTTCAGTGGTTAGAAGAATAGCTCTACCAGATGCATTCCTCGCGATAGATGGGCTCCTCCAGACGTTCCTATCAGTCCTAGAAGACTTCGGCGCGTATCCAAAAGTCATAGAACGAGAACTCAAACATTACTTACCTTTCTTAAGTACTACTCGTATTCTCACCGCAGCTACCCAGGCCGGCTTAGGGAGAGAGGAAGCACACGAAGCAATAAAATCCCATGCAATATCCGCTGCCCTCGACCTCCGCGATAACGATGGCGGAGAGAACACTCTTCTCCAACGAATAGCCGAAGACCAAAATATTCCCCTCACTTATGACGAATTAAAAAATGCAATAGCCAGTCCCGAAATAGGGAGAACAGATGAACAAATACAAGCTGTAGACCGAAACATCCAAGCAGTTCTTGAGCGATACCCCGAATCTAGATCATATACACCCGAAACAATCATTTAGCAGGCCCTATGACACGTCCCCCAGCTTACGAGCTAGACCTCCCACACGTATATTCTGGAAAAGTCCGCGATATTTATGATGCTGGTAACGGTAATTACCTTATGGTTACCAGCGACCGGATTTCAGCCTTCGATGTGGTTATGAAACAGACCGTCCCTAACAAGGGACGAGTACTTATGGCAATGTCCTCCTTTTGGTTCAATCACCTATCTAGAACAATGCCCTCTCACCTTATTTCAACAGATTTAGAAGATTTCCCTGAACCGGCCCAACTTCCTGAAATATCCGGACGGTCCATGCTCGTCCGCAAAGCTGAAATGCTTCCCATCGAATGCATCGTCCGCGGGTACATTACCGGTTCCGCCTGGAAACAATACCTGTCAGATGGAACCATGAACGGCATACAGCTCCCAGAAGGACTCCAAGAATCAGACCAATTGCCGGAACCTGTCTTTACCCCCTCTACAAAGGCAGAAGATGGGCTACATGATGAAAATATTTCATATCAACAAGCAGTCGAAATCATCGGAGCTGACCTCGCCGAAGAAGTACAACAAAAATCCATAGAGCTATACAAAGCTGGAGCATCTCATGCTCTTGAACGAGGGATAATCATCGCTGATACAAAATTCGAAATGGGTTTCATAGACGGCGAGCTCGTCGTTGCTGACGAAATGCTCACGCCAGATTCATCACGCTTCTGGCCTCAAGCGGACTGGAAACCGGGGACGACACCACCATCGTTCGACAAGCAGCCAGTCCGTGACTACCTCGAAGGACTTACATGGGATAAAGCACCTCCACCGCCTGAACTCCCATCAGATGTCATTGAAGCTAGTTCGAAAAGATACCAAGAGGGTTACGAACGTATAACGGGTCAACTTCTCACAGAGTGGCCCGGTCTTGAGGGAAGCGTTTAGCTTCAAAGAAAGATTCATACGCAAAATGGTCGATTATCGCAAAACCTTTTAGAATTACTCTCTATGGGAAAACAAAATAAAAAACTCAAACCCGGAGAAGCAAGAGAACAAGGACCTTCTTTACGCGATGAACTTCTCCGAGATCCCACGACACCTCCAGCCCCATTACTTGAAGAATCATATGATTTTCTCGGAGATGAAGATATTTCCTTCGAAAGCTATATATCTTCCGACTTTGCCCAAGCCGAATATGGAAAATTATGGAACAAAGTCTGGCAATGGGCCTGCCATGTAGACCATATTCCCGAACCAGGAGATTACTTTGTCTATGACATCGGAGACCTATCTTCTCTTATCGTGCGGACCTCAGATGGAGACATCAAAGCGTATTTCAATGCATGTATGCATCGAGGAACGCAACTGAAACAACCGGGAACATGCGGATTCAGCAAAGAACTCCGTTGCCCTTTCCATGGTTGGACATGGTCTCTTGAAGGACAACTAGTGGACCTGCCACAAGCATGGGACTTCCCCCACGTCACACCTGAGTCGCATCAACTTCCTGAAATGCCAGTCGAAGTATGGGAAGGTTTTGTTTTTATCAATTTTGACCAAGAAGCTGAACCCCTTCACGAGTATCTAGGGGTACTTCCAGAACACTGGAAAGATTGGGGACTAGGCGAACGGTACATCGAAACCCATATTCGCAAACATCTCCCATGCAACTGGAAAGCCGCAGCAGAAGCATTTATCGAGGCGTACCATGTTCGAGAGACACACGCGACCGGACAACTTGGAGACGAGGTCACCACCCAATATGACGTCTTCGGACAAAACGTATCCCGATTCATCCACACCCGGGGGTTAAATAGTCCCCTAAGACAAGTCCAACGGACAGAAGATGAGCTACTTGCGAGGATCAGTGGCCGTACTCTAGGAGAGGGAGATCTTACGTTACCGCCGGGAGTTCGTGCTCGTGACTATTACGCTAATCACGTTCAAAAAACGATGGGAGAACGATACGGGTATGACTTTTCGGACCTCAGTGAATCTATAACCCTTGACAGCATCGAATACTATCTATTCCCCAACGCCTTTTTCTTTCCGGGTTTATCTCTTCCGATGGTCTACAGGTTCCGTCCGGATCCTGCCAGCCCTGACTTCAGCTATTTCGATTTACTCTTTATGCGCCCTCGCCCTCCAGAAGGTGAAGCCCCACCTCCTCCAGAAGTCGTTGAATTAGGGATTGATGAAAGTTATTCAATCGTTGAAGGCGTCGGACCACTCGGGCGAGTTTATGACCAAGACACAGCAAATCTTGCTGCACAAACACGTGGGTTCAAATCAAGTTTCAAACGTGGACAGACGCTTGGAAATTATCAGGAAATCAGAGTCAGGCACCTGCAGCAACGTGTGAGATCGTATCTCGACGCTTAAATATCATAAATATAAAATCTCGAGCGAAGATACTCACTTTCATCACCGAGCTGTGGCAGCATTATCAAATGGTTTATGATGCCTGTGTAGAAGTAAAGCTCCGTGAGGGGATAGCCGACCCTCAAGGTTCCACTATTGAGAAAGCTACGGATAATTTAGGTTTCGCTGGGATCACCAACGTGCGCGTAGGTAAATGTATCCGTTTCCAGGTTGAAGCAGGAGACGAAGAAGAAGCTAAGAACATTGTGAGCGAACTATGCGACCGCTTCCTAACAAATCCTGTCATCGAAGAAGCAGTGATTGAAATTCAGGTAGTCGGGTGAACCAAAATATAGGCGTAGTTGTTTTCCCCGGATCAAATTGTGAGAAGGATGCGATGGAGGCGCTTGCAGATCTAGGCGCTACTCCACTTTTACTATGGCATGCAGATAGTGATCTTCGAGGGGTAGACGCAGTTGTTATCCCCGGAGGGTTCGCCCACGGTGACTACCTTCGGCCCGGAGCGATCGCACGATTTTCACCAGCAATGGAAGCAATCATCGATTTTGCTCACAACGGAGGGCCCGTCTTAGGTATCTGCAACGGATTTCAAGTACTAACAGAGGCAGGGCTTTTACCAGGGGCGTTGCAAAAAAACGCTGGACTTAAATTCCTCTGTAAAGAAGTTGAATTACAGGTAGAAAGCACTGACTCTGTACTTACAAACATGACCTCTAAAGGCCAAACCCTGAGAATTCCCATAAATCATTTTGAAGGGAACTTCACCTGCACCGATGAAACGCTCATCGAATTGCAGTCACAAGATCAAGTCATCCTCACATATAGAGAAAACCCAAACGGTTCTATGGCAAACATTGCAGGGATCTGTAATACCACTAGGAACGTCGTCGGCTTAATGCCCCACCCAGAACGAGCATGCCATACGCTGCTAGGAAGCACTGACGGACGTGTCCTTTTAGAAAGTTTCATTCAGGGGGCACATGCGGCGGTCTGAATACCAGAAACGACAGGGAAGGGCCCTCTATGGATGATCAACTCCATCGAAGTCTCGGTCTAACAGATGATGAACTAGCAAAGATCATCGAAATTCTCGGAAGAGACCCGAACCATCTTGAACTCGCGATGTACTCAGTTATGTGGAGTGAACATTGTTCCTACAAGTCGTCGCGCATACACCTCAAACGCTTACCTACCGAAGGTAAAAATGTCCTAGTAGGGCCAGGAGAAAATGCTGGAGTGATTGACGTAGGTGACGGGATAGCGATCGCTCTACGAATCGAAAGTCATAATCACCCAAGTTACATAGAGCCATATCAAGGTGCAGCTACTGGGGTTGGGGGTATCATCAGAGATATTTTCACTATGGGTGCTCGCCCTATAGCAATCATGGACCCATTACGGTTTGGGCCCTTAGAAGATGCGCGAAGTAGATGGGTAGCTGAAGGTGTTGTCAGTGGCATTTCAGGGTATGGAAACTCTGTCGGCGTGCCCAATGTAGGCGGTGAGATAGTCTTCGACGAGACCTACAAAGGAAATCCATTAGTGAATGTTCTCTGTGTAGGAATATTACCGAAGGAACGACTAGTGCTTGGGCAGGCTTCAGGAATAGGAAATCTCGCCGTTCTACTCGGCTCAACAACGGGAAGAGATGGAATCGGCGGCGTGAGCGTTCTCGCATCAGCCGGATTTGGAGATGAAGAAGAAGATGCAGAGAAAAGACCAAGCGTTCAAGTAGGGGACCCCTTTGAAGAAAAACGGCTCATCGAAGCTTGTTTAGAGCTTTTAGATGAAGGGTTAGTCGTAGGTATCCAAGATCTAGGCGGAGCAGGGTTAGCGTGTGCGGCATCGGAAACAGCTTCCAGAGGAGGCGTTGGGATGGATTTCAATGTTTCAGCAGTTCCGCAAAGAGAAGCAGGTATGCAGCCATTCGAAATCATGACAAGTGAGTCTCAAGAACGCATGCTAGCGATCGTAGAGCCAGAGAATCTAGAACAGGTTTTCGCTATATGCAACAAATGGGAAATACGGTCATCCGTGGTTGGGAAAGTAACACCCTCTGGAGCACTTCGAATCGTAGACGATTTTGATGGTGAAGTACTTGGCGAAGTGCCAGCAGCATCTCTTCATGAAGATGCCCCATTATACGAACGTCCTATTTCCGAACCTGATGATATGGATACCGCTATTACCGATCAGGCAACAACACTCCCTGGACCAGAGAAAATCGAAGATGACCTGTTTGATTTACTCATGAGTCCGCAGTGGGCAACTTCCCAGTACGATTCACAACTTTTCCTGAACACTGTTGTTGGCCCCGGGAGCAATGCTGCTGTTTTACGACTGAAACACCCCACATCAGGAGAAGATACTGGGAGAGGTATGGCACTTACTACCGATGGTAATCACCGATGGTGTGCTATCAATCCGCGGATTGGATCAGCGATGACAGTGGCGGAATCAGTATTGAATCTCGCTTGTGTAGGTGCAGTACCACAAGCATTGGTTAACTGTTTAAATTTCGGCAACCCTGAAAACCCCGTTGTAATGTGGCAGCTAAGTGAAGCGGTTGATGGGATGGCTGAAGCCTGTAATGCATTTGATCTTCCAGTAGTAGGCGGAAATGTATCACTGTACAACGAAAGCCAAGGGACAAATATTGACCCAACTCCAATTGTGGGCGTCATTGGTTTAATTAATGATTTGTCTAAAGCTCCTCCAGGTCTCACGTGGGATGATGGTGACCGCATCATTCTTCTAGGGCCAGAAGCCAATGGTTTAAATGGAAGTGCATGGGCATTCATGAAGGGGCATCGACGTGGTTCACTTGACCCAATCGACTTTGATCTTCATCAGCGAGTGTGCGCATTAACCAGAGATTTAGTTACAAAAGAACTTGTCACTGGACTTCATGATATATCTACAGGAGGCCTTGGCGTCAGTGCAGCTGAGATGGCTATCAATTCTGGCGTTGGGTGCACATTAGCCCGAACCCCTGACCACATTGCGTTCTTTTCCGAGTCGCCTTCTCGGGTCATTTTGGCTGTAAACCCTGAATTGCTCACAGAGGTAGAGCAGCTCGCAGCAGAATACGATGTTCCCCATGAAAGAATAGGACTAGCTCATGGGGATATATTCACGGTAAAGAACCTACTTACAGTTCCTGTCAAAGACCTTCAAGAAAAGTGGGACAATCGACTGTCCGATGCCTTAGATGGTGGAACTACGCAGGGATAAAACTTTTCTTACTAGAGGTTCTTCCTCTACTTCTTTTCAACGTCTAGATGTAAGGCAGCTAATCCGCGCAGGACATAACTTGGTTCGTATTCAAAGGTATTCTGAGCGCTAAAGCTTGGAAGGTTAATCCGTTTTCCGAGCTCTTCGAATGCGACTTTTCCTTCAAGGCGAGAAAGAGGAGCACCAATACAGAAATGATGCCCCTTGCCGAAAGCGAGATGCTTGCTCACATTCTCGCGATCAGGGATAAATTCCTCTGGGCAAACGAACTCTTGATCATCTCGATTAGCAGCTGCAAAAACTACCCAGATACGCGCACCTTTCGGTATTTTGATTCCCTCGATTTGTGTTTCTTGAGTGACAGTTCTGAAAAGACCTTGAGTAGGAGATGAAGCGCGAAGGCCTTCTTCAACGATTCCATATGCTGTCCCATCCGGGTCATTTTCAAGTTTTTCCCACCATTGTGGATTCTCTATTAAAAGGCGCATCGTTTCGTTCAAAAACTTTGTTGTCGTTTCGTTTCCTGCGACCATCAGTTGTCGGATGATTCCATAAACTTCGGGGAAGTTCAGCTTCCTAGTTTGACCTTCTGGAAGGTCGGGATCATTAAAATCAGCGTGTGTCAAGTCCGAGAGTATGTCTTCTTGAGGGTTCACAATCCTGTCTTCATATTCAGAAAACCAATAATTTTGACAATCGACAATAGATTCAGCTTTTTCTATTCTCATTTCCTTTGAGGGATTAGCCCCTAAATCATAATTATTCGCATCGGACCACCATTTAACCTTGTTCTCAACTTCTGGAGACATGTTCAACGCGTAATGGATTACCTTCACTGGAAGTGGGGTAGCAAAGGCCTCATCAAAATTGATCGATCCCTTCTTTGGGAACTTTTTAATTAGGTCAATGGCAATTTCGCGGACTTTATCTTCGTATCCTCCAATTTTTCTCGCTGAGAACGTTCGAGAAACGAGCTTGCGGTAGCGCGTTTGGTAAGGAGGGTCGATAGTTAACATCGTCTCAGCACGCGGCCATCCCTTTGCCAAGATCGCATCTATCTCATTTTGAGTTTCGACATCTTCTGTTGGGACTTTAGCGTTAGATCTTTCTGACGAAAAAGTCTCTGTATCCCTCACAATTAAATTGACGATGTCCATTCGAGATGCGATATATGTTTTTGTCTGCTCGTGGTAGAAAAGAGGTCCTTGTTCTCTGAGGGCAGCGTAATGAGGGAACGGGCATTGCTGCACCTCATAATCCATGGGGTCGTAGTTATCTAAATCAACTTGAACGCTAGCCTCCATGGTTGCCTCTAGCGTTTTTCAATTTCAAGTTCCAGCCCAGCTAAACCTCGAAGAACATAACTAGATTCATATTCGAATGTGTTGCTTTCCGAGAATGCAGGAAGTTTCAGTCTCTTTACCAACTCTTCAAAAGCTACCTTTCCTTCAAGCCGTGACAAAGGAGCCCCAATGCAGAAATGGTGGCCCTTACCGAAAGCAATATGTTCTTTAATGTTCTCACGGTTGGGATTAAAGGATTCAGAATCGCTAAACGTGTTTTCATCCCTGTTCGCTGCTGCAAACATGACCCAAACCCGGGAGCCTTCTGGAACAGGTATTCCATGTACTTCAGTATCTTGAGTCACTATGCGAAACAAACCCTGATTAGGTGAAGACATTCTTAGACCTTCTTCAACAACGCCGTAGACGTTGTTTTCGGGGTCTTCTTCAAGAGCGTGCCACCATTTCGGCTCGTCAATGAGAATTCGCATTGTCTCATCAAGGAATTTTGTTGTTGTCTCATTTCCAGCGACCATCAATTGCTGGATAATGCTGTATATTTCTGAAAACTCAAGTTTCCTTGTTTCTCCTTCGGGTAAATCAGGATCATCGAAATCAGCATGAGTAAGCCCAGAAATAACATCATCCTGCGGATTTTCTAAACGCTTCTCATATTCTGAATGCCAATACTCTTGATTTTGCATTTGCTCAGTAATAGCGCTGATCCATTCTTCATGTGACAACTTATTACCTATGGCTGCGGTTGCAGCATCTGACCAACCTCGTACCTTGTCCTCAACCTCAGGGGCCATATTAAGAGCATCATGTATGACTCGAACTGGGAAAGCCACGGCAAAGTCGTTATGGAAATCGATAGTTCCTTTGTCAGGAAAAGCTTCAATTAGGTCTATAGCGATTTTTCTGATGGAATCTTCAAGGCTTGCTATTCGCCGTGCAGAAAATGTTCTTGAAACAAGTTTCCGATAGCGGGTATGGTACGGGGGATCAATTGTAAGCATTGTTTCTCGACGCGGGAAACCCTGACTCTGTATCTCAGCAATAGCTTTCAAAGTCTCAGGATCTGGTTTCGCTGTCGTACTTGCCATCCGAGAGGAAAAAGTTTCAGTGTCACGAAGGATTTCGTTTACCACATCCAACCTTGACGCAAAAAACATGTTCGACTGTTCATGAAAAAATAATGGCCCGTGATCTCGAAGCGCCGCATAATGATCGAAAGGGCATTGTTGGACTTCGCGATCCATTGGATTGTAAGTACTTAGGTCAATCTCTGTCATCAGAATCCCCTTATCTTTCCTACAGATGACTCTATAGCAAACAAGGCCCATCCGGCCATATTGCCGATACAACAAGAAGCATATACTAGGTCGCTCCTGAGAAGAAGTTTCAAACTTCTTGAAGCAATACTCTGCACTGTGAGGGTTTGTCTGCGAGAATTCCATAGTGGTGGAGGAACAAACTCATCTTGGCGATGATTCGCCGCGCGAAGCTTGTGGAGTGGTAGCTATCTACGCTCCTGGCCAACCAGTAGCGCACCTCAATTACTTAAGTTTGTATGCCCTTCAACACAGAGGACAGGAATCAGCCGGAATAGCGACAAGTGATGGCGAAAGAATCACAGTAGTAAAAGATATGGGTCTCGTTTCCAATGTTTTCAACGACCGTATTTTGGCAGGTCTTGACGGGCATTTAGGAATCGGGCAAACCCGTTATAGCACCACGGGATCTTCATCATGGAGAAATGCGCAGCCTGTATATCGAGGAGCCGCTGAACGTGAATTTGCTTTAGGGCATAACGGGAATCTAACCAATACTGAAACTCTCGCGAACGAATCTGGAATGCTTCCAGGGACGATTGCAAGCGACAGTGACCTTATAGCTGAGCTCATAGCTACAAAAATAGGGGAAGGGGCAGATCATAATTCTTCAGATGGTCGTGAACTTGAACGGGCCCTCCTCGACGTCCTCCCAAAACTTGAAGGGGCATTCTCACTTGTGCTCATGGATGAAGCAAACATAATCGGGGTACGCGACCCGAACGGCTTCCGCCCTTTATGCCTTGGGAAATTGGAGAATGGTTGGGTTATGGCATCGGAAACCCCCGCCCTAGACATCATCGGCGCTCACTTCGTGAGAGAGATCGAACCCGGAGAGATGGTTATCGCTAGTGCAACAGGAGTTAAGTCAATTTACCCGTTTACATCAGACCGAGTTGACCCGAAGCTCTGTTTATTTGAATTTGTGTACTTCTCAAGACCGGATAGCCAACTGTACGCCCAGAGCGTGCACCACGCTCGGGTGCGTATGGGGGAACAACTAGCTACACAAGCACCAGTAGAGGCGGATCTTGTAATGGGAGTTCCAGAATCTGGAATTCCCGCAGCAGAGGGGTACGCAAGACAAAGCGGAATTCCATATGCCCAAGGACTCGTAAAAAACAGGTATATCGGTCGGACATTCATAGCACCGAATCAAGAACTTCGCTCACTAGGCGTTCGGATGAAGTTAAACCCTCTACGCGACACTATCGAAGGGAACAGGCTAGTTGTGGTCGACGATTCAATTGTTCGGGGAACAACTACAAAGGCAATGGTTCGGATGCTTAGGGACGCTGGCGCAAAAGAAATACATATGCGTATTTCTTCACCCCCGTATCGCTGGCCATGTTTTTACGGTATGGACACTGGATTAAAATCTGAATTACTCGCAGCAGATTTAACAGTTCAGGAAATCAAGGAGTATCTCGATGTTGATTCCTTGTCTTATCTGACCTTAGACAGGCTCATTGAAGCTACAGGAACCCACAATTCCGGATTTTGCACCGCATGTTTAACAGGAGAGTACCCCGTCGATATCCCAGAAAACTTAACGAAGGAAGTTCTTGAAACGCGAAACCATGAAAAACAAACTAGTGACGACCTTACTGTTGGAGACGGGCAGACTCTTTTCTCTCCGACAACATTAAACCGGGAGTAACGTGGATACATCTGAGACGCAGGACACTGGGCATACCTACAAAGATGCAGGAGTGGATATCTCCGCCGGTGAAGAGGCGGTCAGACGCATCAAAGGTCTAGTCCAGTCAACCTACCGGAAAGAAGTCGTAGGAGATATTGGAGGTTTCGGAGGTCTGTTTGATATCTCGAATTTACCTCAGGAAAAACCCGTGCTCGTGTCCTCTACAGATGGAGTCGGAACAAAAGCACTAGTAGCGACCATGGCCGATAAGTACGACACCATCGGTATCGACCTTGTAGCCATGTGTGTTGATGACCTTGTATGCATCGGCGCTGCCCCTCTCTTTTTCTTAGATTATATGTCCGTTGGAAGCCTTGACCCTGAACAGGCCCACGCACTGGTAAAGGGAATAAGTAATGGATGCCTTGAGGCTCGATGTTCACTCATAGGGGGAGAAATGGCTGAACATCCCGGGACGATGGAAGCCAATGCATTTGACCTTGTAGGGTTCACCGTTGGAGTTGTAGAAGCATCCAAGATGATCACCGGAGAAAACGTCCAGGTTGGTGACAAGTTAATAGGGATCCACTCTCCCGGATTACGAAGTAACGGTTACTCACTTGCCAGAAAACTATTTTTTGATATTGCTCAAAGATCTCTTGACTCTCCCGCATGGCAAGGATCTGAAAGCAGCCTTGTCGAAGAACTCCTCCTTCCTTCAGTTATTTATACTCCAACAGTTCTAGAGACAATAGAAGAAGTCGGGGTCAATGCGATAGCGCATATTACCGGAGGAGGCATCCCCGGCAATTTAAATCGTGTGCTTCCTTCTCACCTAGATGCAGTTGTAGACCGTTTGACATGGGAAACCCCAATGATATTCCAGGAATTACAACGAATCGGAAACGTAACCCAACCTGAGATGGACAACGTTTTCAACATGGGGGTCGGGATGGTCCTTGTCGTTTCCGCTGACAAAGTATCTCCAGCGTTAGACTCCATAGTAAGCAGCGGCCATAAAGCTTTCGAGATTGGGGAAGTAGTGGATTCTGGAACTGGCTCAGTAAGAATGGAATAGTTAAAGCACTTTTGGCTTTACAAAAATGATGCGAGAACTTCCCCCTATCACTGCAGTCACTTATGACTACTGGAACACTCTCATAGGGGAGACGACTGCTTCAATCATACGACGAAAGAATCTTTGGACCGAAGTACTACTTGATGCCGGTTATGAAGTCTCTGAAGGTCACCTAGATAAAGCATTTTCCACAGGTTGGCAGTTCTTTGACAAGCGCTGGAGAGAGAATACCCAAACTCGCCTCCAAGAGGTGGTGTCGGAAGCTATCAAGGAGCTCCCTTTCGAAATAGCACCCTCATTGTATTCAACACTTGAAGACGCTTACCTTGAAGCTTCAAGAATGACGCCGCGTTCACTACTTCCAGAAGTTGAGCAAACATTAACAAGACTGAAAGAAAAAAAGATTCTAATTGGGGTTATTTGTGATGTCGGCACTATTCCCAGTTCCCTCCTTGAAAAATGGTTAATGGATTTAGGAGTTCATGCTGCTTTCGACTTCTTCGGATTCTCAGATCGAATTAACGTTTATAAACCCCACCCCCAGATATTCAAAAAAACGTTAGAGGCACTAAAAGTTCAGGATCCTTCAACTGCTGCGCACATCGGAGATTTGAAAAGAACGGATGTAGCAGGTGCACGAACAGTAGGAATGAAAACAGTTAGATATATCGGTTCGAGAATCGATGAAGAAGAAGGGGAGGAAGCTGATTACGTTTCCGACAGCCATCTTGACATAATCCAATATCTTGGCCTCAATGAGTAAAACGACAATAAGTTATGAGAAATATGGAATGACATGTTCGCCGTATTGGCGGATCGTCTCCATCGCAGCCTCATGAGGTACCCCACCCATCTGCATGATGCACATAATTTCATCAGCACCTGCCTTTTCCAACTCTTTGACATATCGAATAGCGTCATTCCGGTCGCCATAGGCGTGGTCAATATTGAATGGGCCAGTTGAAGCAACCACGGACGGGAGAGGGTGGCCCCCTTCAACCATAAAAGCTTCTACGCGCTCTTTAGCGTCGTTAACAGCATCACGAATATCTACATCGCTAGGCACAGGTTCAGGCAGAGGTGTTCCTATATTCCAATGCTGGATAGATTCAGCAAAAAATTTCTGACCCCTCGCACCAATCTGAAACGCTTCTTCAGCATCGTCAAGAACGATTGTTGGGCAAAGCGCGGATAGAAAATTTGTAGGTGTTTTTGAAATACAGTCACTATCTGAACGGGAAGCAATCGCATTATCGTAAATTTTCCGAAGTTCGGCTACTTGGGAAGGTCCTGAAAAACCTAATACCAAAGCCCCTAGTCCATACTCCGCAGCCAGTCGCACAGTGTCATCTTTCGTACATGCCATAAATAGTGGTGGGTGAGGGAGTTGGATAGGTCGAGGGATAACAGAGCGTTCAGATATAGCAATACTACCATTCCACTCAAACGTCTCATTCTCCCAACATTGGCTCAGAATCTGAAGAGATTCTTTCACTTGCGGGTACGTATCATCACGGTCAACTCCAAATCCAGACATTTCCATCGCTGTGGCACCCCGACCAGCTCCAACGTCCAATCTGCCACCAGAAAGGCTATCGAGCATCGCTACGCGTTCAGCAACACGAAGAGGGTGGTTATAGCCGAAGGGCATACATACAACTCCATGTCCAATGCGGATCGTTGATGTCTTCGCTGCAACCCAGGTAAGGAAAATTTCAGGGGCGCTCATATGAGCGTAATGTTTCAAGCCGTGATGTTCAACAGCCCAAATTCGATCGAAACCCTTTTCTTCAGCAAAGACTGCTTGCTCAACACAATTCATCAACGTTCCACGCTCACCTTCAAGAGAAACATCATCACATTGAAATTCAAAGATTATTGAAAACTTCAAAATGCCCCTTTTCGAAAGATTTTACGAACACTCGTAATGTTATTCGCTCTAAGAAGTCAAAGCGATTCCGAAATTTCTGTAATCAAGTACTCTCATAATATGGGTTTAAATATCGTAGATGACTTGGCTGACTTCTCACTTGAAACAATGACTTTAGGAAACCAAACGAAAGATGTCTTCTGGAAAGGAACTGGTCCCTGTGTCGTTGTTCTCAGCGAGATACCAGGTATTACTCCTGAAGTAGCTGAATTTGCAAGAAGACTTGCAACCCATGGTTTTACGGTCTCCATGCCTAATCTTTTTGGAACTCCAGGGAAACCTTTCAGTAATGCGTATGCACTCAAATCAATGACACAAGCCTGTATCTCAAAAGAATTTCTTGTCTTCGCACGAGGAAGAAGTTCCCCAGTAACCAATTGGATACGAAAACTCGTTGGAATAGCTGTATCACGGTGCGGAGGGGAAGGCGTTGGAGTTGTTGGAATGTGTTTCACTGGAGGCTTCGCCTTAGCGTTAGCCGTAGACCCGCTGGTGAAAGCTCCTGTTATGAGTCAACCGAGCCTTCCCTTGCCTTTAGGTAAAAAAAGAAAAGAAAATCTAGGACTTAGTAAAGAAGAACTTTTAATAGTGAAAGAACGGGTTCACAAAGAGCAGTTATGTGTGTTTGGCTTGCGATTTACAAAAGACCCGCTTGTTCCTGAAACCCGTTTTCAAAAACTCAAAGATGAATTAGGAGACGGATTCATTGGCATAGAGATAGATAGTTCAAGTTCAAACTCGTATGGGATACAGAAGAGCGCTCACTCGGTTTTAACTACAGAATTTCGAGACACGCCGGAGCATCCGACGTTTATTGCTCATGAGAAAGTAATCAACCATTTTAAACAGCAGTTATTTTGAACCCTAGTCAGTTTCTTTTTCGGCTTGTGGTTCTTCAGCGTCTTCGCTGATTGGCTCTTCTGGAGTGTTTTCTTCTCCGGCTTGTGGTTCTTCAGCGTCTACCGGTTCTGCATCAGCATCCTGATCCGCCTGCTTGTCTTCTTTCACTGTTTTCTGCATCTCTTCTACCGGCACTCCACAACCCAAAACATCAGGTTCATCGATAATTTCAGGAGGGCTTGAACTTTCCTCTCCCTCTTCGTTATTTTCTTCCGTATCGCCAACAGTTTCAGTTGATGCAGGATTGTCGCCTTCAAGAGTGTCCTCTTCTCCACTGCTTGGCTCACCACCAGACTGAATCTCCTTCAAGTTCTTATCAGCTTCAATCCATTTGTTTTTTGCAGCTTCTTTTTCTTCTGTTGAGAGATCTGGATTACTTTCGGCCTCTTTTAATTCCTGAACTGCTGCCGCTTTTTCGCGCTCGGCTTTCCGAACACCGTCCTGAGCTTTCTTTTCCGCTTTGAGTTTGTCTAATTCGCTATTAAACAATTCAATAGCGACGTCTAGTTCTTTGTTCTCTCTTTTTTGCACCCTAAATCTCCAAAATACTTCACATACAAGCTCTTCGAACCATACACAAAATTACAGCAGACACGAAGTGCTTCGTGTAATACAGTACTGGGCATCATAGCCATGTATGGTGTCGGTGATGGTATCTGACACTTTTTTTGAGGGATTGAACCCAACACAATTAGATGCTGTAACTCATAGTTCAGGCCCGCTTCTTATTGTTGCTGGAGCCGGATCAGGGAAAACGAGAGTTTTAACTCATCGCATAGCGCACCTAATTAAAAATCTCGGGGTTTCCCCCTATGAGATCCTTGCTATTACTTTCACCAATAAGGCGGCGTCAGAGATGAAAGAGAGAGTGGGAGCTCTCGTAGGGCCTGTAGCTGAAAATATGTGGGTTTCTACCTTCCATTCAGCATGTGTGAAAATCCTTCGTCGAGAGGCAGCGGCGGTAGGATACCCTTCATCATTTACGATCTATGACCAGGCAGATGCCATCCGTCTGACAACCTATGTGATGCGTGACTTGAACATAGATACAAAGCAGTACCCTGCTCGCGGTATCCATTCAGTTATTTCCAAAGCAAAGAATGAATTACTCAACCCAACTGCCTTTCAGCAAAATGCAGAAACCTACGCAGACGAACAGGTCGCTGAAATTTATCGTGAATACCAGAAGCGGTTACTCAAATCTGCGGCCATGGACTTTGATGACCTTCTATGTAAGACCGTAGAGATATTCCAAAAGGACCCAGAGACCTTGGAACGATATCAAAATAGATTCCTACATATACTTGTCGATGAATACCAAGACACGAATCCCGTACAGAACGAACTTGTTATCCAACTTTCGAACAAGAATAGAAACGTATGCGTTGTAGGAGATCAAGACCAATCCATCTACGCTTTCCGTTCAGCTGATATCCGGAACATCATAGAATTCGAAACAAAGTTCCCTGACGTCACAGTGATATTACTAGAGCAGAACTATCGCAGCACTCAGACAATTCTTGATGCCGCTAATGCAGTCATATCAAACAATCTCAGTCGGAAGCCCAAAAAACTATGGACGGCAGGAGAGAAAGGAGAGAAAATCGTCCGCTATAAAGCAGATGATGAAACCGATGAGGCGACCTGGATCACAAATGAGATCCAACGACTCCATGAAAACGATGGCATCCCATGGAAAGACATCGCTGTGTTCTACCGAACTAATGCGCAGAGCCGGGTAATTGAAGAACAGCTAGTTCGTTCTCAAACACCATACAAAGTCATTGGAGGGACACGGTTTTTTGATCGAAAAGAGGTCAAAGACGCCATCGCATATTTGAAAGTCGTTAACAATCCAAACGATGAAGTTTCCATAAAACGCATCATTAACACTCCAAAACGCGGAGTCGGCGATAGCAGCATCGCCAAACTCGAAGCTTTTGCAAATAACAATCAGGAGAGCCTCATCCATATCCTTGAACGGGCACCAGAAGCAGGAGTCACAGGAAAAGCTGTGAGAGGCCTCGAACAATTTCGAAGGATCCTTGATCAAGCAATAGATTGCATAGATCAAGGGCCTGCCCCAGCACTTCACGAAATCCTAGACGCATCCGGCTACGTTACCGACTTAGAATCTCAACGATCAGTAGAAGCTGACAGCCGAATCGAGAACCTTGCTGAACTTATAGGAATGGCTGAAGGCTTTTCAGATACCAACGAATTCCTCGAAGAAGTCGGCTTAGTTTCTGATACTGATGACTTAAATCAAGATGCTTCCGTCTCATTGATGACAATGCACTCAGCCAAAGGACTCGAATACCCTGTCGTATTTATTGTGGGACTTGAAGATGGCATTTTCCCCCATGTTCGTTCGCTAGGAAACCAAAGCGAACTGGAAGAAGAACGACGTCTTGCTTATGTAGGTATCACAAGAGCAGAGCAACGACTTTACCTAACTCATGCTTGGAGTAGAACGCTTTACGGAACAACCCAATACAACCCAGCAAGTCGATTCCTGGATGAAATTCCTAAAGAATTCTTTTCGGAAGTACAAGATGCCGGACACAATAAAAAACGGACCCCGATAGATTTTCAGAAATCAAAATCAGGTTCTCCTTCACCCATAGCAAAAGAGAAACAACTCAACATCACAATCGGAGATGATGTACATCACCCAAAATTTGGAGATGGAGTGATCCTCGATATCAAAGGCAGAGATGAAGATAGAGAAGCAGTGATCCACTTCGTGGAATCAGGCCAGAAAACATTGCTACTCTCTTGGGCTCCAATAGAAAAGCTGTAGCCCTGTTTCTCTTCGTCTTAGCCGTCAACCAATTTGTTTAAATCGACACGAAGTGATTCGTCTTCGTTGATCGTCACCGCATATCGGACAAGTCCTTCTCCGGAAGCAGGGTACGTAGTATCTGCATCACACTCATCAAAGAAAAGTTGGCTTGTCGAATCCCACCCTAAATTACATTCCTTGGGTGAAGAAGGAGAGCGGGCATCTATAGCAAACCAATTCTCCAGATAATCGCCGCCGAGGTGTTGGACGTAAATCGGTCGAGCTTCACCATTGAGTGATGGAAATAATAAAGGAGCACTATCGACCCGGATTCTTTCAGCACGTTGTTCGGCATCTCCAACGTCAAAAATATCAACTCCGAGCTTGATCTGGATATCGCCGTCTCCAGCGAGCTTAATCACAGCAAAAAGCAACGCTATACCCACACCGAGACTAATAACAACAAAGAAAATCGTCCTCGAAAGATTCAATTTTGATGGCTCACCAATAGGCATATAACTAATCGTATTCAGATCACCCTTCAGGAAGACTTTTTTAAAGAAACAATTCTACAATGATGCCGACTACCGATCTTCTCACTAGTATC
>Ga0208764_10000779_pt1 | contig 20529 bp, 21 predicted proteins | sample ETNtaG_18_FD_185762 | JGI IMG/M metagenome (GOLD analysis project Ga0208764, IMG submission 185762) | Marine microbial and viral communities from oxygen minimum zone, Eastern Pacific Ocean - ETNP201302SV91 (SPAdes) (version 2) | ecosystem: Environmental > Aquatic > Marine > Oceanic ... | reverse complement strand
AAATCAAAACAGACAATATCTCCAGAAAGTGATTTTGCTTTTTCTAAGAATCGCGGATTATTTCCTGGAACAAAAACTAGACTTCGAAAGAGATTTGTCATTAAATGACTATGCGCCTTCAGGCTTCATTAAGATTTTGCCGAAGAACTTACCAGATAGCATTTTTGTGTGGGCCTCTGCTGCTTGCTCAAATGTATAGATAGAGTCAACTGCAGCTTTAATTTTTCCTTGACCCATCCAGTATAGACCTTGGTCAAGTTCAGCCTTTGTTCCTTGTGTTGAACCTAGAACGTTAATTCCTTTGAAGAATATGTGTCTAAGATCGATTTTGGCGTCATATCCTGTTGTTGCACCACACGAAACTAGAGTTGCACCGTATTTGAGCAATGTAAGTTGCTTGTTAAAGTGAGTTTCACCAATATGATCAAATGCTAGATCAATTCCTGGTGCTTCATTCTTTGTTTTAGCAATTTCTTTTGAAATTTTGAATACTTGTTTACTCCAGTCTTCTTGTCTGTGGTCAACTGCATGATCTGCACCTAATTCAAGACATTTATCGAGTTTGTCAGGGCTAGCAGTTGCAATAACATCACAGTTGTATAATTTAGCAATTTGAATTGCAAAACTTCCAACACCAGAACCACCGCCCATGATAAGTACGGTTTGACCTGGAGTGATTTTTCCTCTGCCAACTAACATGTGCCATGAGGTTAGAATTGTCATTGATGCTGCGGCTGCATCTTCATATGATACACCCTCTGGAATATGTGAAACATTAACTTCTGGTAAATGAATTTCTTCACTGTATGCACCCCATAGTGGACCTGTTTGGAAACCCCAAACTTGTCTTCTGGTACAATCAAATTCTCTTCCACTTGTACAAGCAGCACAAACTCTGCATGCTAAATTAGAATGAGAAACAACTCTATCGCCAACTTTGAAACCTTTTACATCTTCACCAACTGCAATAACATCTCCTGCTACATCAGAACCTGAGACGTGTGGTAATGGAACTGGGACTGGATTTCCTCTCATTCCCCAAATATCGTTATAGTTTAGAGCAGATGCTTTATTTGTAAAAATTACCTCATCTGGTTTTGGTTTTGGTGAATCAATATCTTCAACCTTGAGGATTTTTGCATAATCATCATCAGGGGCATATTCACGATACACAACTGCTTTCATAATTTCGATCCAGTTTACCCCTAATTATATTTTTTTGAGATCAAATTCTATTGATTTTGAAATCTTTTTTGGGTTGTTGAGCAGATAATAGAATTTGTTTAAGTTGATCGTCAGTAATTTGACCAGGCGATCTGCCCTGACTAGCAAGACCTAACAAATAATTTTCAACCATATTTGCCAGATCAGGTTTTACCATTTTGACATTGTTTAATCTCAGTCTTGCATCAGGACTAAGAATTTGTTTAAGCAACATGTCTTTTTGTGCATTAATTTGGTCTTCGTTTGGTTGATCGTTTACATCAGGTGCTGGGTCACTCATTTCTAACACTAAGAATAGATTTTTAGTTTTGGAGTTGTTTGAATTAATTCTCCTAGAATTTCAGTTGCAAGTTTGTCTAATTTTTGCATTCCTTGACGACTAACAACGCGTCCTTTCTTTTCTACTTGTTCAAGATAGCCTAATTTTTCTAATCCATGGATTGCATTTCTAATAATTGCACCACTAGCATCTCTGTGATGACGTGCACCGTAGTACATTTTGCGTTTTCCGTCACCATAAATTGTTCTAAGATCATTTACGGTGAGAGGACCATGAAGGTAAATTTTTCTCATTATAGATGCACATCGAGTATACCACCAATCAGGTTGTTGTGGAGGTTTATCAGCATGTGATCCTGTTTTGACAAAAGATGACCAAACTGGTGCAGGAATATCTTCATTTTTCAAGATCTCAGTAAGTCTTGAGATGAATTCCTGTTGAGGTACATCGTAAACTTTAGCCATTGGAAAAAATTTCGGTAATCGTCTTATAAATCATTGAGAAATAATCTTCCGATATGTATGATTGCAGTATGAACATGTTATTCGTATAGACTTTGGTTTAGAACCAAGACGAATTTTTGATGTGATCCCAGGCGCAATGAATTTTTTGCATTTTTTGCAAAAACTTGAACTGATTTCAAATGGCATTTTAATTTTGAATTTTAGGCTAATTTTTTTAGCAATTTCAGCCTGCCTTTGAGCTAATCCAGGATTGTTTTTTGCATTAGACAATGCATTGTTAAATAAAATCTCCATTCGTTTCAAAGCTATCTCTTTTTTGGAGTTTTTCATTGTGTAATGTATTAAAATTATTTAGAAATAAATGATTAGATGCAGTCAGCGGGATTCGAACCCGCGTCACAGGGTTGGAAACCCCGAATACTAACCAGGCTATACTATGACTGCATAAGGTTAAAAAAAATTTCACCTAAATAAAAATGGTTTTTTCGTATTCATACACAAGTCTACTTGCCACAAGATGTGCTTCTAAAGAAGAATCGTATATTGAAAACGATGTTTCAATAATTTTTTCAGTTTCTTTGTTAAAATGTCCTTTTTGAAATCCACCTATCAAAATACATGAATTTTCTTTGATTTGATGAGTTAATTTTTCAAAAGTAGTTTTTTGGCCTTGTGTTGTTAATCCAATGATCTCATTTGGTTTTATTTTTGATATTAGTTTAGGCAGAGAGGAATTTTCCATTTGCATCAAAATTTCTGTTTCAGATTCAATTTTTTTGGTAAGAAATAGTTTTTCCATTAATCCTTGAAATCGATGATATGACTTTGGTAAACGAGTATTGTTGTTTATAGTTATGATTTCATCATTTATTGTGTGAACAAATACCTGGATTTTGTTTTGAAAAAATGCAGGCGATGTGCAAAGGGACAGTAAAGTCAGATGTACGATGTCAGGTCTTCCACGTTTGATTTCGTTTTCTAATCCTTTCATGGCACCAAAATGCCAGGAATTATCTAATAATGTATTTGATATATTTTTTTTAAATTTTTTTGAATATGCTAAAACTGATTGGTGGTTAGATAATTCTGTAGGTATTAGTTCAAGTGAAGATTCAACTAGAATTATAGTAAGCATTTGATCATTAAGGGATGTTTGATTTGAATTGTGTCCATGCAGGTTTTGCATTTTCACTAGTGTCAATTAAACCAGAATTACAAACATATTCATCTACTCGTTCAAGACGAAATGAGTTAGAAGCAAAACCAGAACCTCCTACAGATTCAATTTGTTGAGAAACACAACTTCCTTTTGGTTTATCAAATAATCTAGATACTGTGAAAAATTCTATATCTGATTCATTTTCTTCAAAGAAGTTTAAACTTGATTTTATGAATTCTGCTTGATCATTTTGATTTCCATTCACAAAATCTGATGTACTCCAACTAATTTCAAAAAATGCTAGTTGGTGTGAGGGGAAAATTTCAAGAGATTTCTCCAAATCAGCGATTGCTTCTTGTGGAGTTCTGTTAATATCGCCAACAACATCAACAGGTTTGTAAGAAAGAGCTATAAAATCACCCATCTCTAATTTAGGAGTTAATTCAAATGAACCACCAGGTTCCATGCCTTTGTTTATGACATTTTCAAGTGACATACTATTGCCGATTTTTACATCAGGGTGTTTTGATTTTATTTCTGTATAAACATCGTCAAAAAATTCAACATATGTTGGTATAGAACCACTTGCTCTTTGAAAATGATAATCAATGTCACCTGCAAATATTACATAATCTATATTTTCATATCTAGAAAGAATCGAATCCAACACACGAATTGTTTCACCCTCTAATGTTTCACCTATTGCTTGGTTACCCATCCATGATGGAAATGGACCTAATCTGTCAGCGTTAATTACTGAAAAGAAAAGAGTTGTTTTGAAATTATATTTTTCATTTAATTTCATCATAATATCAGTAACACGCCAATCAAAATTTCCCTTTTCAGGTTCAATTTGACCCCAATACACATACAGATTTGTTCTTCCAGCTCCAGATGTTGATGCAACTTTGTATGCAGCTTCTAGATCTTCTATGCTTTGCGGAGGATTTATTGTATTAATGACAAGACTGATTTTTTCATTTTGAGAGATTGGTTCGCTTGAAAGTGAGTTTGTATCAACTGGATCACTTTTTGTCATAAAATATGCAGATGCACCACCTATTGCAACAATTAAAATTGCAATTCCAATTATCCTACTATTCAATATGTCTTGAAACTAGTTTGTATTCTAAAATGTTGTTATTTTGTTATCCCGAGGTACAACCACTGTATCCACATTCAATGCAGATATGACAACCTTCTGTTAAAACAAGATTATTTTTACAGTTTGGACATAATTTCTCTTCGATTTCAGGTTCTGGTGCAACATAGTTTTCATGAGGAAGTTCTTGTGGGACTGTTACTTTGAGTGCTTCGTTAATCTGTTTTAGAATATATGGATTTTTGATATTATTTTTAATATAATCATGTAGATATTCAGTTGCTGTAACTTCAAAGGTTTTTTGAGAATTTTCACCAGTCATGTGAAGAACCTGTTTATGTCTTGAACCATCACGATATACTGTAATTCCTTTGAGACCTAGTTCATGTGCAAGCAAATATGCTGCTTTAACATCTTCTGCAGAAACATCATTTGGCATATTGATAGTTTTTGCAATTGCATTTCCAATCCAATCTTGCCATACTGCTTGAGCCATTAGATGATCAGTCCAGTGTATATCCATGGCAGTAACGAAGATGTTTTGAATCCATTCTGGAATTTCATCAATTCCTTTAACTGAACCATAATTATCAGCAACTTTGGCTAATAGTTCTTCACTGTAAAGACCGTTTTCTCTTAAAACCTCTTCAAATACTTTGTTTGTGTAGAAGAATCTTCCAACGGTAACACGTTTTTCAAATACAAGAGCAAATGTTGGTTCCATTCCATTTGAACAATCTGCCAACATAGATAATGTTCCAGTTGGTGCAACAGTTGTTGTGAGAACATGTCTAACACCATGTTTTTGGATTTTTGCGATTAGAGCGTCCCAATCATAATAATGTCTTTGTTTTGGTTTTTCATAGTATCCAGCAATTGGAATCTTACCTTCAGGATATTCTGTTTTTGAGCAAAGTGGAAATGCACCTCTAGATTGTGCTAATGCAACACTTTCTTCCATTGAGTAGTATGATAATGCTTCAGATAGTTTGCCCATAAACTCATAGCCTTCTTTTGAGTTGTATGGAATTCTTAATTTGTATAGTAAGTCTGCAACTCCCATTACACCAAGACCAATTCTTCTAGATTCTTTTGATGCTACATTAATTTCTGGAACCGGATAATGATTTACATCAATTACATTATCTAGGAATCTAGTTGTCTTTCTAATAATTTCTTCATATTTCTGCCAATCAAATTCATACTGACCATCTGCTGTTCTTTTTGTAAGATTTGCTAGATTGATTGAACCTAAGTTACAAGATTCGTAAGGATACAAACTTTGTTCCCCACATGGGTTTGTTGCACGTAGTGGTCCACCACGTGCTTTTGCAAATACATTATACTTGTTAATTAGATCAAAGAAGATTAAACCAGGCTCTGCACTTTTCCATGCAGATGTTGCAATAAGATCAATTAGGTGATGTGCGTTAATTTCACGTACAGGACTTCCATCTCTGGTGCTTCTTAGTGTGTAGGCACCATCTTCACTGTCTACTAGTGCATTCCAAAAGTCACCCCAAACACCAACACTGACATTAAAGTTCTCTAAAACGCCAGGTTCTGTTTTGTTAGTAATGAATTTTTCAATATCTGGGTGAGATACGTCCATGATTCCCATGTTTGCACCTCTTCTCTTTCCTCCCTGTTTTATGACATCAGTTACAGTATTGATGATATTCATGAATGAGACAGGTCCTGATGCAACGCCTGATGTGGATGCAACAATATCACCTTCTTCTCTTAATTCAGAGTAGTTAATTCCAACACCACCACCAGATTTGAAAATTAGTGCAGCGTCAGAAGTTGTTTTCATAATTTTTGCCATATCATCAGGCATTCCCAATACAAAGCATGCAGACAATTGTCCAAGACGTCCACCAGCATTCATCATGGTAGGTGAGTTTGGCAAGAAGACTTGATTTACCATTAGATCATTGTATTCTGTAATTCTTGCGCCATAATCAGCAAATTCTTTTGCTGCAAGTTTTGTTAGAAGATCTTTAAAGCTAATCTTTGCTTGTCCTTTTTGTGCAATATCGATATAACCATTTACTAAACCTCTGAAATGATATTGGTTAAGATAGTATTCGTCAATTTTAAATTTGTAATCAAACTGATCTAGTTTTGTCAGATATTCTTTTGCTTCCTCAACATTTTGTGGTGTATTTCCTGCTGGATTGAATACAGAAGAATCATGTAAGATATCACCAACTGCAATTAAGATTGAAACTCTCTCAAACAATTGAGTTGGAGTTTCAGTAATCTCATTTTTCTTATTTCTAAATAGATATCGAGATGCCAAAACTCTAAGACAATTAAGATCAAAGTCTTTTGAAACAGGATCTAGAACTTTGGTGTTGAGAACCTTCATTTTCTCATCACGGATCTTTCTTCTCTCATGTCTATACAAAATGTATGACTTTGCGATTTCGCTATGACCTTGTTCTATTAGGGTTGATTCCACCATATCTTGAATATCTTCAACTGATGGTGGGTTTTCAGTACCAAATCCTTGAGAAGATAATTTGTTAAGAACACCATTTGTTAGGGTTTGTGCTAAATCACGATCGCCTTCACTAGTTGCAAGTAGTGCTTTATAGATCGCATTTGTAATTTTATCCTGATCAAACTTTGTTGTATCACCATTTCGCTTTCGAATTTCTGCGAAAGATGACTCTATCTGTGAATTTTCAACCAATTATAATCCCCAAGTACATGTTAAACAGATGAGCTAAAAAACTCTTTGGCAATTATTTTTCTAACAATGGGTAAATAAAATTCACAACGGTACGAAAAACTTCGTTTTAGTTTTTTTGATAGTGCTAACCTTGGAAAAAAAGATTTCAAGTTGGATCAGTAAATGATCGAAACGAATTTCGTTTTAAAAATTAGTACATTCATGAAAATTAGAAAAATGATCTAATGTTTGGCTAGGAAAAATTATAATTTGTTTTACTTTACAGGCTTGAATGACGAAATTAGTGAAGAAGCCTTCTCAATTGCCTTTTTGATATCAGATTCTTTTGCTTTTGCATCAAATGGCAATTTAACAAGCACACCACCGTCCAATATTTTTGAGATCTTATTGCAATCAGAGATCGTTTCGGTTTTGGCAGTTGATTTATCTAATTCACCAGGGTTTAATTCTAATCCTTGAGAATAAGTATCGCCTTCTAAGACATCCATAATAGAGTTTTTACCATATTTTTCACTGTCAAGTGTAACAAATCTTGTTAGATCATCACTATCCACCATAGAGATGGACACATCAATTCCCATTTCTTGGCCTTTTTTATGAGCAATATCTACTGCAGTTTCCAAAACTTTGTTTAAGATTTCTTTTCCTTCTTTGTCGTCTTTGTGACCAAGTATTTTATGTACTGCTTCTTTTACTCCAACAAAATTTAGAATGATAGATGAGTCATTTTTCTGCATGAATTGAGTTTTTTCTGCGAGAATTGGATTAACACCACGTCGTATTAGATCAGATACATCTTTTTTACGAGTTGCCATTGCAGCGATCGCAGGTTTCATCAACAATACAAGTCTAGCTCTAAAGTAAGTTTCATCCTTGCTTGATTCAAGAGCCAAACGTGGAAGATTGATAGTTAATGATCCAAGTTTAATTGATGGTTCAGAAGTTTTGGTAGAGTTTTTTATTGCGTTTGTTGAACATGCACCTTTTGAGAATGTGATATTACCTCCAAGAGATACAGTTTGTGCAAGAATTTCAGAATGATCTGCAACTTTACCTTTTTCGTAATCAACAACCAATCCAATTTTTGGTGAAGGTGTTGATTTAACAAAAGTATTGTAAGCAGAGAAAATTGCATTGATTAATTTTTTATCGGCTGAAAGTGGTATTCTAAATGACAATACTGTTGGAGATTTATCTAAACTTGTAGAAGTAGACGACATTGTGAAAACATCTACTAACATTTTTTCAATATCATCCGTATTCTTTGAGAATTTACCAAGTACTGCAGGTAAATCATCAATTACTATTTCTTGTGATGATTCTTTTGATACTAAATTAAATATCATTGGCAATAATTTTCTTAGATCATCAAGTGTCTTTGCTACAGGAATTCGTGTAACGTTAGGACATTTTCCTTTTAGTTCAATTCCATCTTCTATTAGCTCTTTAAGATTTAGAAATATTGTATCAGGAATTAGGGACCATAAACCCAAGTTGGATATGTGTAACTCTCCAGATAGATGAGAATCTGCTATATCTTTAGGCAGTGTGTTTGTGAGTAAATATTCAGCTAGAGTATTTTTTCCACTGGAAAATAGGATATCTTCAACGCCATTTCGTATATTTTCAACATTTGTGAACATTTCTTGGACCTCAAATACAGGCATTCCAAGTCTTGCAAGTTTATTTCGATATTCTTCATGGCCATGCTCTAATAGAACATTGTTTACCATTTCACGAATTAATGAACCAGTAAGGTATGTTGTTTGGAATTTATAGATTCTATTTTCTACCTCTTCTGTAATTTTTTGTGATAATTCAAGCGGAAGACTTCCTTCTCTAACTAGAGATTGAATTATTTTATCAGAGTTGAATTCTTCTATGGAATCATGTGATGTGCGAACATACATTTTTCCACTTTCTATAATAGATCTTTCTTCAATTTGTCTTGCTAAACTGAGAACTAATTTTCCAAGATTTGTAATAGTATAACGTCTTTCAGATTTATTTAATGCAACAAGTGATTGTCTGAGAAGTTTTCTCAGGTGATAAGCAAATTTTCCACTCTCTTTTTTTGATTTAAAGCCAGCTAGAGATTTTAGCTCAGAATAGGTCAAAGGACCTTTGGAGTTTAAAATTCTCAGAATATCAATTCTGTTTGGGCTAGCCATGACAGAGAAGATCATTCTAACACGTTTTGATGTAGATTGTAAACGACCGTCACCTTTAGAATCGTCATCCATGTCAAGCTCTAGATCGTCGTCATCGTCTGCGCCGACATCAACATCCATATCTAATTCTTCTTCAAAATCTTCTTCCTGCTTCCCCATTGAATTAATAAATAAAAATTAGGTATTAAGGCTTGTTGTCACTAGTACATACAACAAAAAATATTATTTTTCTTCAACATCCAAAGAAAATTCGGATGTTGACAAGGTTTGATTACATGACGGACACTTGTTGTTATAATGTTTTAGAACATCCTTAACTGACTTTAGCATTTTCATGGTAGAAATTTTTTCTCCACATTTTCCACAAACTACTTCTACTGACATACTAGATCTAGTTTTCTAGATCAATTAAAAATTAAGAAAATTTTTTTTAATAAATTCAATAAAATTGATTTACTGTTTTTCTAAGACGATTCCACGTTCGTCGAATCCTGTAATTTTTAGAGGTGTTCCGATTGGCAAATCTGCCGGAGTTGCAATTTTTGGTAGAAAACCAGACACTCTAATGTCAGAATCATCTATTTCCATGACTACCCAAGCATAAGGTGCTAAATCCTCAAATCCTTCAGGAGGGACGGTCATTATTGTATAAGTTGCAACTTTTCCAGAACCTTTGATAATAGAATCTTCAAATTCTTTACTTCCACATTTTTTACAGAAATAAACAGTTGCAAGATGTAATTCGCCACATTTTGTACATTTTCTAGCTAAAATGTTTCCAGACTTTGCTGCTTCTATAAATTCAGGTTTTGCAGACAATTTACACACTTTGGAATACATGAACTGCACAACTTGCACCTGTTGCGCCAAAGTTTTGTGTCAGTCCAATTTTTGCGTCATTAACGGTTCTTTCTCCAGATTTTCCTGTTAATTGTTCAAAGACTTCAACCACTTGACCAACACCTGTTGCGCCAATTGGATGTCCTTTTGATTTTAAACCGCCTGATGGATTAATAGGAATTGAACCGTTTAGTTTTGTTTCACCATTACGTGCAGCTGTTGCACCAGTACCTTTCTCAAAGAAACCTAAATCTTCACTATCAACAACTTCTGCAACAGTAAAGCAATCATGAACTTCTGCAAAGTCAACATCTTTTGCAGTAATACCTGCCATTTTGTATGCAGCTTCTGCTGCAATTTTAGTACTTGGTATTGTAGTTAATTTTTCACGTCCTTGTAATGCAGCAGGTGATCCACCTCTGCCAGAACCAATTACTTTAACATAATCTTTTGAATGTTCTTTTGCAAACTTTTCATTACACAAGATAACAGAACTTGCTCCGTCTGAAAATGGACAGCAATCATATAATTTCAAAGGACTTGCAACTACTGCAGAATCCATAACATCATCAATACTAATTTTTTTTCTCAAGTGTGCTTTTGGATTTAATACACCATTCTCATGGTTCTTTACTGCTACACTTGCAAGATCTTCTTCTGTTGCATCAAACTCATGTAGATATGCACGTGCCATGGATGCAAATAGACCTGGAAATGATGCACCTGCTTGACCTTCATAAAAGAAATCAGAACAATAAGAAAAGTAAGTTGTTGTCCAATCAGTACCGGTATGTGTAACTTTTTCTGTACCTGTAACTAATACTGCATCATAAAATCCTGCAGCAACATTTGCAAATGCTTCTCTAAATGAAACAGAACCAGAACCACATGCAGATTCTATAGAGAGTGAAGGACATTCAGAAATTCCTAGATTACTCATGACTACAGGACCCAAGTGAACTTGTTTGTCTGCTACACCAAATACATTTGAGATGTAACCTGCTTGGATTTCTTTAGGTTCAATACCTGCACTTTCAATTGCACCTACTGATGCTTGTAAAGTAATATCAGAAATACTATCATCTAGTTTACCGTACTTTGTACTTCCTCCACCTAAAACACAAACACTTTCTCTTTCCACGAAAATTTGCTGACCTAGTCCCTATAAAAATTGATCAAGTAATTTCATAAACTTGAATTACTTATAATCAATATGAGAAAAAAGATCCAAGTCTCAGTTGTGAAATCAGAAAAACGAAATGTGACAAAGTCTACTAAAAAAATTATAGATGATTTCAAGATAGAAATTGATCAATACTATGATGAAAATGGATTCGTTTCATTTTCTGCTAAGAATAAAAAATACACAATTTTAGGAACAAATTCACCAAAAGAAGGCATCTGTGAGTGTCCAGAATGTCACAAGGGACAATTATCAGTAATCAAATCAATTACAACAAAGAAACGATTCATTGGATGCACAAATTATCAAAATGGATGTAAAGCCTCAGCACCACTCTTACAAAAAGCAATGCTAAAAGTTCTAAAAACCAAATGTCCAGAGTGTCATTGGCCTACAGTAATTTTCAGATATACGAGAAAACAAGAATGGAAAAGACAGTGTGCCAACATGAAATGTAAAACTAGATCTTAAAATCAGAATAGATATCGGTTCTTCTATTCTTTAGTAACGGAAGTTTTTTTCTTATTTCATGAACTTTGTCCAAAGAGATGTTTACATATCCAATTCCTTGTCGTTTTTTCATATCTAGTAAGATTCGACCGTAAGGATCAACAGCTAAACTTCTTCCAGAATATACATGACCTAAATGATCAGGTGCTATAACATAACAACCATTTTCAATCGCACGAGATTTATTCAAAGTTAACCAATGTTCCTCTTTCATTGGACCATTAACCCATGCAGAAGGTGCAACAAGAATTTCTGTACCAGATGACGCAAGAGTTCGTGACATTTCAGGAAATCGTAAATCATAACAGATTAGCATTCCCATTTTTCCAACAGATGTTTTTGTTGGTAGTGGTATTTCTGTACCAGATGACATTTTATCAGATTCTTTGAACCCTAAAGCATCGTAAAGATGAATTTTTCTATATTTTCCAGTTACTTCTCCTTTTTTGTTTATGATAAATGAAGTATCATATACACGATCTTTTTTTCTACTTTTCTCATACATTGTACCTACTATACTGATTGAGTTTTCTTTTGCACTTTGTGCAACTGCCGAAACGAATTCACCAGTGATAGTTTCTGCTTCTTGTGCTACTTGTTTTGCTGTTTGTGTTGATGGCGTGTAAAACATCATGTATTCAGGGAAGGTAACCATATCAGCATTATTTTTTGCTGCTTGTTTTATGTAATCTAAAATTTTTGGAAGATTTTTTTTCTTATCAATTGATGCTTTGAATTGAACAAGTGCAATCTTTGACATGACATACAGAAAAAGCATTAAAATAAAAACATACCATGTATTGAAAGACGTAAAGTAATGCTATAAGATAAAGAAGTATTTTCTTTAAAAACATTTGTACCGTAGAACCTTAGAAACAGAATACATTCTTTAAAAACTAAAGAGAAATGCTATGACTCATGCATGAAGGAAAACTCCGAAAGGACCATAGAGAACGCACAATTCTCTTTCTAGGATTCCTGGTGATTGTGGGTGCAAGCGTATTTTCGCTCCCATAATCTTTTTTTTTCTAGTCCCTAGTCGTTATCCGTATGATTCGAATTTTACTTCGTAACTACCATCTTCTCTTTTGTTTCGTTCTGTTACAAACTCTTTGTTTCCGAGAAAATCTAATGTACCATCAATTGTTCCTTGCCATCCACAGATGTAGAACATTGTATTATCTTGTGTAATTTTTTCACCAACTAATTCTTCTAATGGAGATACTCTTCCAGGTCTTGCTCTTAGGAATTGTTCTACCCGTCCAACTTGACCAGTCCAAGAACGATTTAGCCATTCTTGTGGTCTACTAATTGCAGCTCGATATTTGAAATTCCATTTATCAGTACCTCTATCAATACTTTCTAATTCTAAATCTGTCAAACGTTCTCTGTAACTTAGTTCATCAACATAACTTGCTCCATGTAAAACAACAATTTCACGTTTATCTCCAATATCATGAAGATGTTGAGCAAAACTAACAAACGGTGCAAGACCGGTACCGCCACCAATACAGACGATTCGTCTTTTATCAGGTTCACCATTTGGTAATTTGTCATTAATTGTCAGAGTACCGTTAGCCTTTCTCCATTGAATTGGATCACCTTCTTTTAGATTGAACATTGCAGTAGTCAATCTTCCAGGATATGGTTTTCTTACCCATCGAATGACAAACTCAAAATATTTTTTATTTTCGGGATGAGAAGCAATTGAATATGCACGATTGATTACACGATTATTTTCACTTTTTACAGGAAGCCCTAAGGTTAGAAACTGACCCGCCTTGTATTCAGGAAAAGGACCTTCAGGAACCACTCTGAATATAGCTAAATCTTCTCGTAGTAATTGAATATAACTTACGGTGGCGTTTTCCAAGGATTAAATCCCCCACGGAGGAATAGCAGCAATAATTGATTGCACCACATCATGATAATGCACTGTTGGTTGAGTGCTGATTAGTAACAAGTTTTCCTGATAAGGAATTGAGATTAAAGTGACATGTTCATATTCAGTTAATGTGAGTTTTTCAGTTCCTAATCGGAATGAGAGATTTTGTGCTTTTCTCCATCTTTCTAAAGAATAATTTATCGAGATTCTTATTTCATCTTCATCCAAAAGAGGATCTAAATCTGGTTTTTGTGTGCTGAATAACAAATCAGATTTGTTATTTACTAAACCTACAAAACGAACGCTTTCATGTGAAAAAAGTACATCAGAACATAATTTTTCATTATCCTGAGTTGTCACTACTTCTTTAGCCAATCCCACTCAGGTCTCTCTTCTGATTTTTCGTCGTCCCTATAATACATAATATATCAAAAATTATTATTTTTCTTTTGGTTGCTTTTGCAAATAATCATCAGGAGTCAATCTAAACTCTTCCTCATCAGCATATGCGGCTTCACCATGTTCACCTAGATCAAGACCTACATCTTCCACATCTTGAGGAACACGTATTCCAATAGTGCGTTTCATGACTTGTAGAATCAACCATGTTCCACCAAAGCCCAAAACTGCTGCGACTCCAATACCTACTGCTTGAATCCAGAGTTGGTCAGGATTTCCGTAAAGCCATCCGTCAACACCACCAATTGCGGCGCTGGCAAAAATTCCTATGGCTAAAGCACCTACGATACCTGCAATGCCGTGTACAGAACTGACATCAAGAGCATCATCAATCTTTAATTTATCTCGAATTAATACAACTCCACCATAAGAGAATACACCTATTGCTATTGCAATTACAAATGCATGTTCAACGCTGACAAAACCAGAGGCAGGTGTAATTCCTGCAAGTCCAGCAATTGCACCGTTAATTCCAGCTACTATTGATGGCTTACCAGTTCTCATCCAAGAAAATCCTACCCAAATTAATGCAGAAACAGATGAAGCGATATGAGTAACAAGTGCGGTGTTTGCAGGAAGAGCACCAGAGGTTAAGGCACTACCTGCGTTAAATCCAAACCATCCTAGCCAAAGTAATGATGCACCTAATACGGCAATAGGTATGCTATGAGGAATATTGATTGCCGGACCAAATCCACGTCTTTGTCCAAGTACTATTGCTGCTGCAAGAGCGGCCATACCAACACTGGTATGAATTACAATACCACCTGCAAAGTCAACAACTCCTAATTCTGCTAACCATCCACCACCCCAAACCCAGTGGACTAATGGATAGTAAATGAGAGCTGACCATACAGCGATGAATATAATAAAAGATTTGAATTTCATTCGTTCGGCAATTGTACCGGAAAGTAATAGAGGAGTAATACATGCAAACATCATTTGGAACTTAACAAACAGCACACCAGGTATAGTCATTCCTGCAAGAGGTTCGTCCCATGGAATACCTTTTACAAATGCATGATCTAAATTGCCAATCATTCCGTCTTGTGATGGACCAAATGATAGACTGTATCCAAAAACAAACCACATTACACTAAGTAATGATAAACCAACTATGATTTGTGATAAAATTGAAACCACATTTTTCTTTCGTAATAGACCTGACTCAAATAGACCAAGTGCGGGGATCATTAGTAAAACAAAACATCCTGCTACAAGCATCCATGCGGTATCACCAGAATCTATAGGCATACAAAATTTTGATATGTTTTTTCATTTAACGTTTATCAAAGTTGATTAACAGTGATAATCAAATGATTTCCATTTTTTAAAATATTATTTACTTTGAATGCAACAAATTATTCATGCTAAAATTGGAAATAATCCTTTCTGAAAATGACGTAATGTCAATCAGTGAAAGTTTTAAACAAATCAACATTGGCGGTTTAACAATCACCAAAGTTAAAGGAAGAGGTGAGAAAACTGCACCAGAAATTCTTGTACACAAAGGTTCAGAGGTATTTGTACCACATTTTGGTGATAAATTTAGAATAATGGTAGTTATTCCTGAATCCAAAGAAGAAAAAGCAGTTGAGATCATAAAGAATAACTCACGAGGCGGTAAAATTTTCATTTCACAATTGCTACGTGCAATTGATATTGAGACTGGAAATGAAGGGGAAGAGATAATCTAAATGAAACTCGCTCTTCCAAAAAACAACATCAAAATTTCAAACTTAACTAAATCTGATTACATGAAACTCGTAGTAATTGGAGCAATAGTTGTCTTACCACCAGTCACATTAGCAATGATAGGAGGAATCTAAATTGATGACAGCAGTTTCTAGAAGAAGAGGTACATTAAGACAAGTAATTGCTCATGAAGGCGCAAATTGGGCAGGCAACAAATTCAAAGAATTTCAATCTAATAGAACAATCAAAATAATCTCACAAAAAAGCCGACCAACCACCCTATCTGCAAATAGAGGTACATCACAAACAATTCTAGAATCACCAAACGTTTCTGAGACTAAAATTACCCAGATTTACATTTCTACAAATAGAGGCACAAAACGTAGACTTTTGAAACTATAATGAAAGCCCAAAAAATGCCAATCAGTCTAAGCAAATCTAAGATTCGTCTAGCAAAAGTAGGTATGGCTGCAGTAGGAATTATGTTTCTAAGTTTGTACTTGGTTGTAGATTATATCTAGTAATTATCTTCGTAGAGAATTGTAGGATTCTTTAGTTGTTTATCCAGAATTGGAAGTTGTTTCATAATACAATAGTTAACAAAATCTGCAAATGATTTAATTCTATAATCAGTTTCTAACAGTTCAGCATTTTCATCGTACATTTCTTCTAATTTGTATAGAGTACGTTTTTGGAGAGGAACCAATCTGTTTCGTTTTGTGACAAATCTTCTTGGAGAATTAGATGTGTGTTCAATTTCAGTATCCGCTTGACCTTCAAGAGTAGAACCATCTACCATTTCATTCATATCAAAAACAAATATTTTTTGAGGCATGTTTGCAGGTAGTCCAGAAAGTTTTGATATCATTTCAAGTACAGCACGTGCATCTTTATCTTGCATAGCAAGTTCGATCTTTGCAAGCATTGTAGAACGTACACCAGTACCACCTGCACGAGAACCAGTAGATTTTGTAATAAATTTACTATCTTCCAAATTTCGTTTATCGATAATTTCTATTCCTAGGCCATCTAATTCAGAACGAATCAAAGGATAGTTTTTTCTGTTGATAATAGCCTCGATTTTCTTCATAATTTATGGCAAAAATATCTAATATTATACTGTTATCGTTATTCTAAATTCATACATCAATTGTATATCAAATGATTATCACTGTATACCATTTTTAGTCACAGTTTAATCAAAATGCATGCGTAGGATCCGTTGTGAGAAATATGTCTAATGTAGAAAATACGATTCGGGAGAAAAAATGAATTACAAAACAATACTACACTTGTTAGAAGAAATCAAAGTAATGTTTCCCGAAGATTACAAAAAAATTCTCAGAGATTTAGAATTGAACAAGTCTGACTAATTCGTTCGTATTTTACCCAAAATAGTCAAAATAAAAAGAATAGTTAGAGTTGATCTCCTGCAAGAAACCAGTTCTCTTTTGGGTTTTCATCAAAGACTACAATCACATGTTCTTTCTTTGTTTTCAAAATTTCAACTGCAGAATCAGTGACGGCCTTTGCAAATTCCTGTTTTTGTTCTTCAGAACGTCCAGGATATAGTGATACGTGTACGTATGGCATAATTGAGATTATAACTATGATAATTTAATTGATTGAATTATCTCCAATCGCCTTTGTACCCATATCTAGAACCATACGTATAATCAGATCTGTTTGTTTTCTTGTAGAAATATCCTACACCCAATCCCAAAAAGAAACCACCAATGTGTGCCAAAAATGCCACACCACCACCTGCAACACCAAAACCTCCTATGAAAAATGGTAGCAAGTTTTGAAAGATTAGCCAGAAAGGTAAGAAGAATTTTGCAGGAATATGCATCATTCTCCAGAAAAATCCTAACATGACAAATGTCATCACCTTAGCATGTGGGAACATTACAAGATAAGCACCTAGAATTCCAGCAATAGCTCCTGATGCACCAACTGCAGGAATTCCACTTCCAGTGTCACCATAAATGTGAATTAGTCCTGCGCCGACTCCCCACATTAGATAAATTCCAATGTACTTTACTCTGCCAAACTTTGCTTCAATGTTGTCACCAAAGATCCACAAAAACAACATGTTACCACCAAGGTGCATAATACCTCCGTGCATGAATGTTGACGTAATCAAGGTCAGTTCAGGAATGGCAGGGCAATCAATAATTTCAACTCCAGTATTAATTCCATCTATCTGACCTGTTACACAACCAGGTACGGCACCCCAGTTGAGAAACATGTTCATTGCTTCATAATTTGAAAATTCGATAAACTGCCCAGTGATTGCAACTTCAATTCCAAATACGATCACATTGATAATGATTAATGCAATTGTTAGTTTTGGTTTGAATCCCGGTGGATGTGGATTTTCATCTCTTAATGGAAGCATAAATCAATCAAAGTTTGTTTGGTTTGTATAATAATTTTCAGGTAGATCTAAACTGAGATAATTCCTTCTTTAACTAAAAATTGAATTCCAGATGCAAAAGTATTGTCATCAATTTGTCCGTCTGCCCACCATGCAGCGTTATTTCTAACCCAATCAGGAATAGTTGCATCATCATTTTGTGCGCCGCTAGATGTGGTTGGTACTGAAATGATTCCTTGTTTAATCATAAATTCAATTCCAGATGCAAAAGTATTGTCATCAATTTCACCATTTGACCACCACTTTGCGTTGTTCTTTACCCAATTAGGAATGTTAACAGATTGTTCTGCAGATGGAATTGGATTAAATGAGCTTGTAGTGGATACACCTACTTCAAACATTTGAGAGGATTGGAAAAATTCATCATAGTTAGAAAAGCCCTCACCAGTTAGTACTAAATTCAAAGTGTACATGCCATCATCAGGAATGGTTATCAAATGAGTGGAAATTCCTTCTACTGATTTTGTACCTACAAACTCATCAGGATTATCACCTGTAACTAAATTGAATTGCTCACCTTGTGGATTAACTAAACCAAATGCATAGATTACATCTTTTACTATACCACCGTTATTATCAAAGAATGAAAACTCAAATGGAATTTCATCTCCAGCACCATACGAAGAGTCCCAAGCAATTAGTGCTTTGTAACCATTATCAAATGTCATATCAAACGAATTTTTCTCAACAGTTCCTTCTGGAACTAGTTGAAAGTTCATTGTGTTAGATGAATAGTGAGATTCTCCTAAGAGTTCATTAATTCTTTGTAATTCAGTTCCTGTAACTAAAAAGTGAACAATGTTTTCAGTTTCAGATGAATATGGATCCATTACTAGAACTCTTTGATCAACTTCGACACCATCCACATAACCCTTGAATGATGTTTCAGGATTGTAAGGGTCAAATGATTTTGGAACACGAATTTCTTCATGAACCATTTGAACTAGTTCAATATATTCAGGATCCCAATCAAATGGCATGTCAAATGAAATGGCGTTATTACCTTGATTATATGTAAAATTTTCTACATCATCATAGTATGTTTTTATTGTAACAGGAACTTCTGCAGCTTCTGCAGTTTTAATGAAAAAGTTTTGATCCTGTGCAACACTAACAAATGTATCAAAGTTTAGTGGTTGTGCAACTAATGAACGAGGACTAGTAGCACCTTCAATTGAGACTTTAACATTATACAATCCACCTTTTTCAAAGATTGGTCCATCAATGAGTGGTCGCCCCTCACCTCGTGCAAACAATCCACCTGCGGTTCCATGTACCTCACCATAATATTCGGTACACTTCCAAGGCTTTGCTTCATAGCAATCTGCTTTTGGTCGAACCTCAACATTTAGTGTTCCATCATCATCATAGAAATAATTTCTAGCTAAAAGATCACCGCTTCGCCAAACTTCAACACGATAAGTAACCTGGTTTAAGTTTTCATCAGTTAACATATCAAAGAAACGAATTGAAATGTTTGCTGAATCAACTTCACCTGCAGTCATATCAGCAGGATCTAGTTGTGTAAAAATTGTAACTTCCATACCTTCAAAACTAATTGGAGGAGCAGCATCACCACCTAAACCATGACCAAAAGCACTTTCACTTAGAAATGGCAAAGTTGCACAGACAGCTGCAATTAGTAAGAAACTTTTGTAGTACAATTACCATTTTTTGCCATAAATCACCTATTAATGATTCGATGAATTTCCATAGGTATTACAAGATCATTTTTATTATATTCAGATGGATTTTCACTATGAAATACCTTCTAGGACTGTTACTACTTCCGTTATTGCTAAGTCCAGCATTTGCAGAAAGTCCAGAAGATTATGAACAAGTTTTACCATCAGAAAAAGGAACATTAGATATTGGATTAACAGTTGATCCACCAGCAAAAGTAAATGAAGTTTCTAAACTACACATCGGATGGATTAAACCAGGATTCAACAAGATTCAAGAGCATATAGATTATAGAATTACAGTTATCAAAGATGGTCAGAATATTTTTGGTCCAATTCCACTAACACACACTTCTGTAGGCACAGTAAAAATTCCTGTAGAGTTTACATCAAACGGCGAACATCAGATTAAAGTTGAGATGGAGGGAATTTTGTTCCAACCAATTCCGTTAGAAACAACATACTTTACAATTAATGTTGGAGAAGGGCAAACATCACAGCCATTACAAGAAAATAACAATGAAGGTGGCGGTTGTCTAATTGCAACTGCAGCATTCGGTTCTGAAATGGCACCACAGGTACAATTCCTAAGAGAAATTAGAGATAATACAGTAATGACAACACAGTCAGGTACAACATTCATGACAGGATTCAATCAATTCTACTATTCATTTTCACCATATGTAGCAGACTATGAAAGAGAAAACCCAATTTTCAAAGAAGCAGTCAAAGTT
>Ga0208764_10000770_pt1 | contig 20602 bp, 20 predicted proteins | sample ETNtaG_18_FD_185762 | JGI IMG/M metagenome (GOLD analysis project Ga0208764, IMG submission 185762) | Marine microbial and viral communities from oxygen minimum zone, Eastern Pacific Ocean - ETNP201302SV91 (SPAdes) (version 2) | ecosystem: Environmental > Aquatic > Marine > Oceanic ... | reverse complement strand
ATCCCTCTGGGGGCAAAAAAATCGAAATTAAAGAAACTAAAATTAGAGGAGAGAATTCTGAAGGAATGTTATGTTCAGAAAAGGAAATTGGCATTGGAAATGAAGACAAAGGAATAATTGTTTTAGAAAATAGTCAAATAAAAAATGGGATAAAAGCATATAAATATTTTAATCATAATGAAGATTATGTATTTGATATATCACTAACACCAAATAGAGCAGATGCAGCTTCACATTTGGGAGTTGCTCGAGATTTGAAATCGGTATTAAATATTTCTTCAATAAATCTACCAAAAGATAATTTACTGGAATCAAATTCAAAAAAATTAAAACTTGAAGTTAAAATTCAAGACCCCTCAGCATGCCCAAGATATTCTGGCATTTTAATTTCTGATGTTAAAATACAAGATTCTCCCAAATGGTTACAAAATAATTTAAAGAGTATAGGATTAAAACCAATAAATAATGTTGTAGATATAACAAATTATATTTTACATTCATTTGGTCAGCCATTGCATGCATTTGATTATGATAAAATAAAGAGTAAGAAAATTAAAGTACAATTTTTAAAAGAAGGAACAAAATTCAGAACTTTAGATGGAATAGAAAGGAACTTAAAAAACGAAGACTTAATGATTTGTGATGATAAAAATCCTCTATGTATTGCAGGAGTTCTTGGGGGAGAATCATCTGAAGTTAAAAATAAAACCAAAAATATATTTTTAGAAAGTGCTTACTTTGACCCTAAACTAGTAAGAAAATCATCACAAAATCATCAAATAAGTACCGATGCCTCTTTTAGATTCGAAAGAGGAACAGATCCTAATATAACAGTATATTCAGTAAAAGTAGCAGCAAAAATGATAAAAGAGTTATGTCAAGGAAAAATAGCTTCCAAAATAATAGACATCTACCCAAAAAAAATAAAAAATACAACACTCAAATTGGATATAAACAGAGTAAATAAATTAATTGGGATTTCTATTCCTAAAAAAGAAATTATAAATATTCTAAATTCCTTAGAAATAAATTCAAAAAAAATTAATGATTATTTAATTGAATTATCAATACCACCTTATAGAACTGATGTTAAAAGAGAAGCTGATATTATTGAAGAAATTTTAAGAGTTTATGGTTATAACAACATAAATCTATCTAAACATTTAGGATCTGAATTTTTATCAAAACCAAGCAAATCAAAAATAGAAGAAGATTTTATAAAAAATATTTTCAATTTATTAATATCAAATGGATATTATGAAATAACAACAAATTCACTCACATCCATAAAGTTTATGGAAAATAAAAAATTATGGAACAAAAATGATAGTGTAGAAATGATAAATAAACTTAGCGAAGAACACGGAGTGCTTAAAACTAATCTTTTGTTTACAAGCTTGGAAGTAATAAGATATAATTTAAATAGAAAGCAAAAGAATTTAAAATTATTTGAGATTGATAAAACATATAAAAAAGAAAAATCATCCTATAAAGAAATTAAAAAACTTGGAATATATTTAGTAGGCAATAATTATGAAGATCATTTTAATAAGCAAAATAAAAAATCATCAATCAATGATATAAAAGATATTGTTCATAAAGTTTTTCAAAAAAGTAAAATAAATAATTACCATCAAGAAGAATTCAAAGATTCATTTTTCAAAACTGGAATTTTAATCAAAAAGGACAAAACTGAACTAGCAAAAATCGGAAAGCTAAGTGATGAAATAAAAAAGCAATTTGAAATAAGTGAAAATATTTTTTATGGAGAAATTCATTGGAAAAATTTATATGATACTTCAAAAGAAAAATTATTTTATAAACCAGTATCAAAATTCCCTGAAGTACAAAGAGACCTTTCATTAATTTTAGACAAGTCAACTAAATTTAGTGATATTGAAAAAATAGTTGAAAAAAATAAAATAAATACAATTAAGAAAATTCATTTATATGATATTTATGAAGGAAAAAATATTGATAAAAACAAAAAAGCATATGCTATTAGATTTCTTTTACAAGATGACTTTAAAACTCTTGATGAAAAAAGTATAAATTATACAATGGAAAATCTAATTCAGTCTTTTGAAAAAGAACTTAAAGCTCAAATAAGAAAATAAAATGGTTGATAATGAAATACAATTTGAATTAAAAAAATTAGAAAATAAACTATCTACTTTATTAAGTAATTACAATGAATTAAATAAAAAAATTAAGGAACTAAGTCTAAAAAATGAAGATCTTTATATTAAATCGACTTTAAAAGATTTTGAAATGTCAAAGCTCAAAAATCAAAAACAATTATCAAATATCAATGAACCCTCTTTGGTAGAAAAAAATAAATTAAAACAAGAATTAGAAAAAAATATTCATGAAATAGAAAAGTGTATAGAATCTATTAAATTATCATAAAATAATGGAGCAATTATCAATAAGATTAAAGATTGGAAATAGAGAATATCCAATGACAATTAAAAAAGAAGAGGAAGAATTAATAAGAAAAGTTGGAAAAAAAATTAATGAAAAAATCAATTCATATAAAACTAAAATGAATATTGATGATCCGCAGGATTTACTTGCTATGGTTGCTTTTGATTCTTTTATTAAATTGTCAAAACAAAACAAATCACCGATAGAAAGTAATAAAATTTTAGAACAGTTAAAAGAAATTAATAGATCTGTTGAAAATTATCTATAAACTATTCAGGAGTTTTCTCATTAGGCCATTCTTTTTTGAAATTTACCCAATAATCTTTCACGGTCGACTTAACCTCTTTCCTTAACCACAATAAACCAATAAGATTAGGGATAGTCATTAAAGCTATAGTTATAAGAGAAACATTCCATATAATAGTTGTATCTGCAAATGATGCAATAAAAAAACCTAAAACATAAACTATTCTATAATATACAACAGAACCAGCACCAAACAAATATGTCATGGCTCTATCACCATAATATGACCAAGCAATAGCAGTACTAAAAGCAAATAATAATAGCCCAATGCTAACAATATAATTTCCATAATTCCCTAAAAATCCTTTATCAAATGCTATAGCAGTAAGAGGTGCACTATGGACTAAGGATTTACCTTCAACTATTAAATCATCCTGTACCTTACCATCTATAACATTTATTTTACCCGTAAATTCATTCTTATTATTGTCGTAAATAATTATATCTTCAGCTATTGACCTAGCATGAATAATTGAAATATTATTTAATAATACACCATTCTCAACATCCACTTCTCCATTAAATTTATTGATAGAACTATTTCCATTTAAATAATCAAATAACATCTTTACATCATCTTGGTTTTCTTCCAAATAAACTCTATCTAATAAAAAAAGATCAGCTTGTGCAAATGTATTTTGATGTTTCTCACTCCAAACACCCGAAGAAAGAAGAACCAAACCAGTAATAGTACAAATTATAATTGTATCAATAAATGGCTCAAGGATAGCAACTAAACCTTCTGAAACTGGTTCATTAGTTTTTGCAGAAGCATGAGCTATTGGGGCAGAACCTTGACCAGCTTCGTTAGAATATAAACCTCTATTTACTCCTCTTGAAATAGCATAAGATACTGAAGCTCCTAAAAATCCACCTACTGCTGCACTACCTGAAAATAATTCAGAAAAAATTGAAATAAATGAAGGAATAATATTTTCATAGTTAAAAATTATTACTGACAGAGCACCTAAGATATAAACAACCGCCATAAAAGGAACTAGCTTTTCAGTTATCTTTGCAATCCTTTTGATACCACCAATTATAACCGCACCCAACAAAATAGCTAAAACACCACCAGTAATCATCTTATCAATACCAAAAGATGCAAGCATAGAATTAGAAATGCTATTTATTTGAGGAAGATTCCCTGTTCCAAAAGATGAAAGAACGGTTGCAAAAGCAAATAATACACCTACCCATTTAAGACTTACCCTATTACCAAATAGTCTGAAGTCTCCGTTTTTCATAAAATACATTGGCCCACCTGACATAGTACCATCAGATATTTTTTCTCTATACTTATGCGACAAGGTTACCTCAACAAACTTAGTTGTCATACCAACCATAGCTGTTACAAGCATCCAAAACAATGCTGCAGGACCTCCAAGGTGAATTGCAAAAGCAACACCAGCAATATTTCCAGTACCCACAGTTCCTGAAAGAGCAGTTGTAAGAGCTTGAAAATGAGAGGTATCTCCCTCATCATCTTTTTTATCAAATTTTCCTCTAACAACTTTTAAGGCAAAATTAAAATATCTTATCTGAGGAAATCTTAGATACAATGTAAAAAACAAACCTGTTCCCAAGAGTAATGGAACAAAATAAAAAGCACTTCCAAGAAACTGATCAATGTAAATTAAGAACTCGTTGAATTGCTGCATAATTTAAATTTTTATAAATCTAATATAGATTATATTTTTTGATCGATTAATCTTAAAATTTTTTCTTTTTCTATTGCTGATTTTTTTAATATTCCAATCGCTTCTTTCATAATTCCGTTATCATTCTGTATATCTTTTAAGTTTATTCTAACATTCAGGTATGCTCCATGAATACAGGCATAAACACATAGGCATGCAACACCAGAATCTGAGATAGAATTTTGATTTCCATGATCAACTAACTTTTTAATATGAGCATAAATTAAAAAACTTTCTTTCATAACTTTTAAAGGAACTTTTGCTGCGTGAAGAGTAGAATTATTTATTGCTTCATCTCTTACTTTTTTTTCTTTGTTATTATTTTTTGGAAGCTTAAATGAATTCATTATGTCATTAAATGCTTTTGCATCCTCATCCACCAAACAAAGTAGTTTTTCTCTTATTTTATTAATTTTAAAAGCAATATTGCTAAAAATATCAACTTTATCTTCCCATCCTCTAGTATTACACGATAAATTTGCAACCATACCTGAAAGAGAAGCACCAAGTGATCCAATATATGAAGATACAGAACCGCCTCCAGGGGCTGGTGATTCTCTAAGAACTTCATCGGAAAGTTCTCTTGCTGAAAAATCTATTAGTTTTTTACTTTTAGTAGAAATCTTATCTAGATAATACTCTATAATATTTGTTTCTGTATCAAAATCTTTAACTTGATTCAATCCCAAGGATTCTATAGCAACTTTAATTATATCACTTTCAGGTATACCAATAGATCTGTTTTGTTTTTTTAAAAAATATTTTCCTGCATCTAACATTGACTTTAAGGGTATAAGACCAACTAATTCGGATCCAGTAACTCTAGCTCCTCTAATTTCTGCTTTTTTTGATACTTCATCAAATACAGTATGAATGGGTGTTTCTGTTATGTTTGTAAGGTTCATAGAAATCTGAGCTATACCAAACTCATCAATATACCATCCAATGGCTTTCACATGCTTTAATGAACCAGGGATCTTTTCAGGATTACCATTTTTGTCATACACAATATCTCCAATGATAGGGTGACCTTTTCTTTTTATTCTACCTTTCTCCCTTACATCAAAAGCGATTGCATTTGCCAATCTAGTAGATTTTGTATTTAAATTAATGTTATAGGCTATTAAAAAATCTCTTACACCAATTGCGGTTGCACCAGATTTTTTATTAAAAGTGATGCCAAAATCAGGTTTCCATTCTTTTTTTGATACCTTCTCTTTTAAACCCTCATATTCACCTGATCTAACGTTTGCAAGATTTTTTCTTTTCTCTTCCTTTGCTGCATATTCATATAAATAAATTGGAATATTTAAAGTTTCCGAAACCCTTTTTGCTAATTTCTCAGCATAAGGTATTAGTTCTTTAAAAGAAATATTTGAAACTGGAATTAAAGGACAAACATCAGTTGCACCAAATCTAGGATGCTCACCTTTATGTTTACTCATATCAATTTTTTCACTTGCTATCTTTATAGCGTTGTAAGCCGCTTCTATAACAGAATCTGGATCCCCAACAAAAGTCATTACAGTTCTATTAGTAGCATTACCAGGGTCAACATTTAGTAAATGAACACCTTTTGTAATTGAAATAGAATTTGAAATTTCATCTATAACATCCTGGTTTCTTCCTTCAGAAAAGTTTGGAACACATTCAATAATTCTATTCATAGATATAAAATTAGTGATTAATTATAGATTTCACCTCTTTTACAAATAAGAGATGGTTTTAATTTGCCTTGATGATATAAAATTTCTCTGTAGTCATTAGTTTCAAATCCAATAAAATCTGCTATTTTATCTCTCTCTATTCTTCCTCTGTCCTTTAATCCTAATGCATCTGCAGCCCTAAATGTTATTGCAGAAAAAACTTCTGCATTTGTTAGTTTTTCAATTGAACCTAGTAAGGATGCTTGATGTAATAAGTCTCCCATTGGAGCTGATCCTGGATTCCAATCAGTTGCAATTGATAATTTACAATTACTATCCAATAATTTTCTTGCAGGTGCAAAAGGAATACCAAGACCTAAACTGCAGCCAGGTAATACAACAGCACTTGTATTTGACTCAGAAAGTAACTTAATTTCCTTATCATTTAAAACCTCTAGGTGATCAGCACTTTTTGCTCCAGATTTAATAGCAACTTCTACACCTCCAGATGAGAATTGATTTGCATGAACTGTAATATCAAAATCATTTTTTAACTCAGAGAGATATTTTAAAGATTCGTTTACAGAGAATGCTTTTTCTTCAATAAAGATGTCTATTCTATCTGTAAGTTTATTTTTTTTAATTTCAGGGATTAATTCCTCAATTATCTTTTCAAGATATTCTGAAGATGAGTTGTACTTTTTAGGTGTAACATGAGCAGCAAGACAAGTTGGAACTACATCGATAATATGATTAGCATTCAATTTATTAATTAATGATAATAATCTGAGTTCTTCACTAAGATTGGATCCGTAGCCACTCTTTACCTCACAAGAAAGCACACCCTCTTTAAAGTGCCTATCTAACCTTTTGGCTGTAACGTTAAATAGCTCATCATCTGAAGCTTTTTGAGTTGCAGACATTGTATTATGAATTCCACCTCCTTCGGATAAAATTTTTTGATAAGAAACTCCAGCATTTCTTTTCGAATACTCATCTGATCTAGTTCCAAAATGACAAATATGAGTATGACAGTCTATAAAACCAGGCAGTAAAACTTGAGGTTTTTTAATCTCTATCACCTCATTTTGATTTTTTGAAAGAAGTTCAAAATCACCAACATCTATAATTTTTTCATTTGAAATAACAACCCCTCCTTTCTCAATAACTTCAATCATATCATCAGATAGTGCGCCATGAAGAGGAAGGGATGACATTGTTAATATTTGAGAAAAGGGACCAATTAATTTATTCAATTTAAATATCAAGTTTAAATTTCTTAGAAAATTTGTTTGCTATCTCATACCCAGCATCACTATGTCTAAATACCCCCATTGCAGGATCATTATGCAGGACTCTTCTAATACAGTTTTTTGCTCTCTCTGTACCATCAACTAATACTACCATACCTGCATGTTGAGAATAACCCATACCAACTCCACCTCCATGATGAAAAGAAACCCATGTTGCTCCTCCAGCGGTATTTGACATCAAATTTAATAGAGGCCAGTCAGATACCGCATCAGAACCATCTAACATTCCTTCGGTTTCTCTATTTGGTGAAGCTACAGATCCGCAATCAAGATGATCTCTACCAATGACTAATGGCGCAGAAAGCTCACCAGATTTAACTAAATCATTAAATATCATCCCTGCCTTCTCCCTTTCCCCCATACCGAGCCAGCAGATTCTACATGGTAACCCTTGAAAATGAATTTTTTCTTTTGCTTGTTCCAACCATTTGATCATATCCTTATTGTCTGGAAAGGCATTTATCAATGCCTTATCCGTTTTGTAAATATCTTCAGGATCTCCAGATAGCGCTGCCCACCTAAATGGTCCTTTACCTTCACAAAATAAAGGACGAATATAGTCTGGAACAAATCCATTAAAGCTAAATGCATTTTTCTCACCACCTATTTTTGCAAATTCTCTTAAATTATTTCCATAGTCAAAAGTAATTGAACCTCTTTCTTGCATTTTAAGCATTAGAGAAACATGTCTCGCCATACTCTTTAAAGATATTTCTTTATATTTTTTCTGATCAGAATTTCTCAACTCTTGAGCTTGATTCAATGACATACCATTAGGAACATATCCAAAGACTGGATCATGAGCTGAAGTCTGATCTGTCAAAACCTCTGGAATAATACCATCTTCTAATAAACTATTAAGCATATCACCCGCATCACTTACCAAACCAACTGATATGTTTTTATTATTTTTTTTAGCATCTAAAACCCAATCTCTTGCCTCTATATATGATTCTGTCATTTTATCGATATATTTTGTTTTCAACCTTTTCTCTATTCTAGAAGGATCTATATCTGCTCCAAGAAATGTAGCTCCAGCCATAGAAGCAGCAAGTGGCTGAGCACCGCCCATACCTCCTAGTCCACCAGAAACTAGAAGCTTACCTTTAAGGGAACCTCCAAAGTGTTTATTTGCACAGGCAGCAAATGTTTCATAGGTTCCCTGTAAAATACCCTGAGTTCCTATATAGATCCAACTACCTGCTGTCATTTGACCATACATCATAAGCCCATCACTTTTTAATTTCTCAAAATGTTCCCAGTTTGCCCACTTAGGCACCAGATTTGAATTTGCAATTAATATCCTGGGGGCCTGATCATGAGTTCTAACTTTTCCTACAGGTTTACCTGATTGAATTAGTAAACTTTCATCCTCTTCCAAATCAAGCAAAATCTCAATTATCTTTTCTAAGGATTCCCTATTTCTAGCTGCCTGACCAGAACCACCGTAAACAACTAAATTATTTGGATCCTCAGCTACTTCAGAATTAAGATTATTTAATAACATTCTTAGTGGAGCTTCGGTCTGCCAACTTTTTGTATTCAACTTAGAACCAACAGGAGATTTATAGTTTGGATGAGCGGCATACTGATCTAAAAAGTGAGATATATTCATGATTTCAAGATGTTAATTCAACTAGTTTTCTAGACTTAACTATTTTTATTGCTCTTTCAATATCATCAGTTAAAATTTTATCTTTATCACTGAAACTAACATACTTTCTTACATGTCCTATGCAAGATTCCAGTTTCTTATTAGATGACAAAGGTCTATGGAACTCTAAAGCTTGAACCGAACAAAGTAATTCTATAGCTAAGATTTTTTCCAAATTTTTAACAACCCTTAGAAACTTTACAGCACCTATTGAGCCCATGCTGACATGATCTTCCTGTCCAAGAGAAGTTGTTATTGAATCGGCGCTCGCTGGAAAACATAAGTTTTTATTTTCACTAACTAATGCTGCGCTTGTATATTGTAAAATCATATAACCTGAATTAATGCCAATCTTTTTTAATAATAGTTGTGGCACTACTTTATTTCCTTTTAAAAGTAAATAAATTCTTCTATCAGATATGTTTCCAAGTTCAGAAGCTGCAACTATACTGTAATCAATTGGTATAGCAACTGGTTGACCATGAAAGTTTCCACCACTAATAATATTTCCATCCTTCATAACTATTGGATTATCTGTAACAGAGTTAAGTTCAATATTTATTATTTTTTCTAAATGAAGATAAGAATCCCAACTTGCACCATGAACTTGTGGTATACACCTTATAGAGTAAGGATCTTGAACTTTTCCAGATTTTTTATTTGAATCAATAACTTCTGAGTCTTCTAGTAATTTTCTAATTTTATCTGATACAATAGAAGTTCCATTATATGGTCTTAGATCATTTAATTCTTTACTAAATGGAATGTTTGAGCCCATTGAACCTTCAACACTCATCGCAGATATAATGTCTGCATTTTCAAGACAATTTCTAAACCTATCCAATGCATAGCAAGTAAAAGCGCATATAAACTGAGTTCCATTAATAAGGGCAAGCCCCTCCTTTTCTTTAATATTTAATGAAGTCATCTTCTCCTTTTGAAGCATATCTGAAGATGGGATTTTATTTCCCTTATAATATACTTCTCCCTCACCAATAAGAGGAAGAAAAAGATGAGCAAGAGGAGCAAGATCTCCTGAAGCTCCTACTGAACCTTTTATAGGTACAGCAGGTAATATATCATTCTTAATATGCCAGCAAATTCTATCAATGATATCAATCCTAACTCCTGAGTGACCCATACAAAGAGAGTGAACCTTAATTATCATCATAAGTTTAGAAATTATTTTTGGAACTTTCTTCCCTACACCTACTGCGTGACTTTTTAGGAGATTTTCCTGAAGCAGATTGGAATCTTCAGATGATATTATAGTATTACAAAGAGCTCCAAAACCAGTATTTATTCCATATACTGTCTTATTTGAAGAAGAAATAGATTCAACTTTTTTTCTAGATTTCTTAATTTTTTCAGATTGAGATGCATCTATTATCGTATTAACTTCTCCAACAGCAATTTTGATTGCTGTCTTGTAAGTAAGTTTATCTTTTCCGTAACTGAATTTCTTGGAAGACATTATACTATAAAGTTAGTTTTTTTTAGAGAATCAATTTGATAAAAAACCTTTTCTTAATTTAGAATCTAATATATCGTAACACTTTTTTTTGAATTCTTCTAGATTTTCCATTGAATATCCTTCCGGCGAAATAGGTTCATGACATTTAACTCTACATTTATGCCATGATAAAAAAAATGAACCTTGCATAATACTGTATGCGTCAAGTAAACTTACTGGTAAAATTGGTATTCTTTTTTTTAGAGCTATAGCAAAAGCTCCGTCTTTAAATTCTGCCATCTCAGGAACTTTTTTAGTTTTAATTCCACCTTCAGGAAAAACACCTACATTAAAGCCTTCATCAACTGCTTTATATGATTGAATATAAGTTTTCTTTCTACTCTCTTTATCTTTTCTATCAACATAAATATGTAATCCTTTAAATATATACCCTAATAAAGGAATATTTGATACATCCATTTTACCAATTAACTTCATTGGAATATTTATTGCAACAAATGCTGGAATATCGAAATAAGAAAAATGGTTTGCTATTATAACATACTGTTTATTAAAATCTATCTTCTTACTATACTGTATACTGTAAGGCATAAAAATAGATAGCATAAAAGACTTAGCAATAATATGTTTTAATCTCAATGCAGGTTTTGATAAACTTTTAAACCAAACTCCAAAAAGTAAAAATGGACTCCAAAATAAAAATACTATCGTAAACATTATTAAAGCATATACTGAATAGAAAAATTTTAGCACATTCATCTTATAATTTTTTTTGTAATATAACTAAACCTAAGTAAATGAAAAATTGCTGCAATCCATAATCCAATCATTAATCCTATCCAAATTCCAATTGGACCATGATTTTTCGTTACGCCAAGAAAATAGCACAAGGGTATAGCAATAATCCAATAAGCAACAAAGGTAACTAAAGTTGGAACTTTTGTATCTCTAATCCCTCTTAAAACTCCTAGACCAACGGATTGAATTCCATCAGGAATTTGAAATAAAGCAGCAATTATAATTAAGTTTGATGCCAAAATAATAACATTAGAATCATCAATATATAATCCTGGTAGTTCATTTCTAAATAAAATAAATAAGACCCCAAAAATTCCCATCATAATAGAAACTATAATAAAATTCGCATAGCCTGACTTTTTTAAATCCTTATAATTCTTTTCTCCATAAAAATACCCTAATGATATCATAGAAGATGCTGAAATTCCAGTTGCTATCATATAGGTAATGCTTGCCAGGTTAAGAGCAATTTGATGAGATGCTAAAGCTTCAGCCCCAAACCACCCAATCATAACTGCTGCTACGCTAAATGATCCTATTTCAAAAACAAATTGAACTCCAGATGGAACGCCTATTGCTAAAATTTTGTTTATGATTTTTCTTTTAATTGAAAGAAAATTTAATTGATTAATAAAATTATTAAACTTTTTCGTTTGAAAAACATATATAATGATACAGACCATCATAAATACCCTACTGATCAAAGATGCATATCCCGCTCCTAAAACCTCAAGTCTTGGAAAACCACCTACTCCAAAAATTAAGAGATAATTCAATAGTATGTTTAAAAGATTTGCAATAACAGAAATCACCATAGGTTCTTTTGTAAATCCAAGTCCTTCAATGTATTGTTTGAATGTTTGAAATATCATTAGAGGAATAAGAGAAATTGCTATCACATTTAAATAAGGAAAAGTTAAATCCAAAACATTTTTATTTTGATCTAACTCTAGTAAAATAAATTTTGAAATAATGAGGATAAATGCTAAAAAAATTGCAAATAAAAAGTTTATTAATAAACCATTGTATAAAATAACACCTATTGATTTTTTTTTATTTTCTCCTTTTGCAGATGAAATTAGTGGTGTAATTCCATAGGATAATCCAATTCCAAATAATAATGCAAAACCAAAAAATGAATTGGAAAGAGAAACTGCTGCTAGCTCTTCCGTTCCTAACCTTCCTACCATTAAACTATCTACTACTCCAACAACAACATGGCCTAGTTGACCTAACATAACAGGAAAGGCTAAAAAAATGCTATTACGTATGTGTTGATAATAATTCATACTTTAAAGAAAGCAAATATATGTATAAGAAATAGGTCATATTCAAAGCTTTATATATTTTTTAAAAGTAATTACTTATTAATTTTATATGATGTTAAAATCATATTTTCAAAATAAAATTCATGAAGCTGGATGCGACGAAGTTGGAAGAGGTTGTATAGCTGGACCCGTTGTTGCTGCTGCAGTAATCTTACCTAAAGATTATAAAAATGATGATATTAAAGATTCAAAAATGATTTCAGCAAAAAAAAGAAGATTATTAGATTTAGAAATAAAAAAAAATGCATTAGCATGGTCAATAGGGTTAGTTAATAACGAAAAAATCGATAAAATAAATATTCTAAACTCATCAATTCTAGCTATACAAAAAGCAATTAAAAAACTCAAAATAAAACCTAGTTTTATTATAATAGACGGAAATCAATTCAAACCTTTCAAGGACATTCCATACAAATGTATTATAAAAGGAGATAATAAATTTTTAAGTATTGCAGCAGCATCAATAATTGCAAAAAATTATAGAGATAAACTAATGACCAACCTTTCTAAAAAATATAAATCATACTCATGGGAAACAAATTATGGATATCCAACTCTAAAACATAAAAAAGCAATACAATCAAACGGAATCACCAAATATCATAGAAAATCATTTAAATTGATTTAGTAAATTCTTGAGTTTATTAATATTTATATTTGCTGAAAATATGAAAATTAAAAAACTAATAAATGAAGAAAACCATATTGAGCTAGGCGCAAAAATGGTTCCTTTTGCTGGATATAATATGCCGATCTGGTATTCCTCTATCTCAGAAGAACATAATTTTGTGAGAAATAAGGTAGGTATATTTGATGTTTCTCATATGGGTGAATTCATCGTTAAAGGAAAAGAATCAAAAAAATTTCTTCAAAAGCTATCATCAAATGATTTAGGAAAAATAACTGAAGGAAAAATTCAATACTCTTCAATTCTTAATGAATCTGGTGGAATTATTGATGATTTGCTAATTTATAATTTAGGAAATGAAAAATATATGCTTGTAGTTAATGCATCTAATAAATCAAAAGATCTAGAATGGCTAAAGAAACACAATAATTATCAAGTTACTATTGAAGACGCATCCAACGATTATTCCCTTTTTGCTATTCAAGGACCAAAATCATTAGATGTTGTTAATGATATTTTTAATAAAGATTTTTCTGATCTTAAATATTATAACTTCACAAAATTTGAAGACAAAAATTTTGAAAAAATTTTGATTTCATCAACCGGTTATACAGGCACAAAAGGATTTGAAATTTACGTTAAAAATAATTTTGCAGAGAATCTTTGGAATCAATCTATAAAATTAGGAAAAAGACACGGAATACAGCCAATTGGACTAGGAGCTAGAGATACATTAAGATTAGAAATGGGATTCTGCCTTCATGGAAATGATATTGATGAAACTATTAATCCCATTGAGGCAGGTCTCGGGTGGATATGTAAAAAGAATTTTGAATATATTGGTAAAAATATTGTTGATAAAAATAGAGAAAACAATCCATTAAAAACTCTAGTTGGATTTGAGCTAAAAGAAAAAGGAATTGCTAGGAAAGGTTATAAAATATTAAATAAAAATGAAGTGGTTATAGGAAATGTTACCAGTGGAACAATATCTCCTTATAGCATGAAGTCTATTGGAATGGGTTATGTGAAATTTGATGAAAATAAAATTTCTAATTCAATATATATTGAGGTAAGAAATAAAAAAATTAAAGCTGAAATTTGTAAAAGACCTTTCATATGAAATTTGTAGATGTATGTTTAACCCATCAGGAATTAGAAAATAGCTATTGTAAAAATAAAATAGTAGTTATAATAGATGTATTAAGAGCTTCAAGTACCATAAACACATTACTTTATAATAAAGTAAAGTTTGTTAAACCTATTGAGAAACTTGAAGAATGCAAGAAGCTTAAAAACCATGGATACATTATTATGGCTGAAAGATTAGGAAAAAAAGTAGATGGTTTTGATTTCGGAAATTCCCCTACAAAAATCCATTCTAAAGAATTTAATGGGAAAAAAGTAGCTCTTGCTACAAGTAATGGTACTAAAGCTATTCTCAAAACTATAAGTTCTAAGATATCTCTAATTGGTTCATTTCTTAATTTAGATATTATAATTGATTATATAAATAAAGAAAATAGTGATGTATTATTATTATGTTCAGGGTGGAAAGGATCTGTAAATCTTGAAGATACGCTTTGTGCAGGTGGTATTATTTCAGGATTAAAAAATTTTCAAATTAATTCAGATACCGGCTTAATGGCAAAAAAATTATATGAATCATCAAAAGGTAATATTTTAGAAACTATGATGAAATCATCACATGCAAAAAGATTATCTAGTTATGATAATATAATTGATATCAAATTTTGTTCAGAAAAAAATACTCAACCAATAATTCCTTTTTTAAAAGAAGAAAAATTGATTTTACTTTAGTTTTTTATTTTGCAAATGTCTATTTGAATCTCTTATATTTTTTTTTTCTAAATTTTTTTCAAAGGCTTTTGTTAAATCCACACCTGTTTGATTAGATATACAAATTATAATCCAAAAAATATCAGCAATTTCATCTGCTATATCAAGATTTTCTTCGCCCTTTTTAAAAGATTGCTCACCATATCTTCTTGACATTATTCTAGCAAGTTCCCCAACCTCTTCCATTAGAATTGTTGTATTTGTTAATTCATTAAAATACCTAACACCTTTATCTTTAATCCAATTATCTACAATTTTTTGAGCAGTTTCAATCTTCATATTTAAAAATATAATTAATTTGGCACTTAATTTTAAAAATATTAAATCTAAATGAAAAAAATTAAGCTATTAATATCATTATTAATAATAAACTTTAGTGTTTACTATCAAAATATACCAACACCTGAGGAATTTTTAAAATTTTTAAATGAAAATAATTATACATTTACCCCAATTGAATAGTTTACTCCTTGTTTTTTGAGTCAATTATAATAGTAGTTGGCCCATCGTTGATTAGACTAACTTTCATATCACCGCCGAACTCTCCTGTCTGAATTTCCTTACCCAAAGACTCCTCAAGAACTTTGATAAACTTCACGTACATAACATTAGCAAAATCAGGCTTTGCTGCTTTTATGAAAGAAGGTCGATTTCCTTTCTTTGTTGATCCGTGGAGAGTAAACTGACTGATAAGAAGAATATCTCCACCTACATCCTGGACACTTCTATTCATCTTTCCTTGATCGTCATTAAATATTCTGAGATTAATAATTTTTTTTGTCATCCACTCAAGATCAATGTTATTATCTTCATCAACAAAACTTACAAAAAGCATGAGACCCACCTTAATTTCACCAATTATCTCTCCTGAAACCTTGACATTTGACTGACTTACTCTCTGAACTATAACTCTCATTTTATAATTAATTTATCCATCATCTCATTTACTGACATATTTGATAAATTCTCCATATCTAAGAAGGAATTCAATATATCATCTGATTGATTACTGGGGTAATAACTTTTTATTGCATCTTTAAATTTATTGATAAGAAGAGGTATTCCCTCATCTCTCCTATTCCTGTGTCCTACTGGATACTCAACTGTTATTTTTTCTGACTTAGATCCATCATCAAAAACTAGAGTAATACTGTTAGTAATTGATCTTTTGCTTGGGTCCAGGTAGTCCCTTGAAAATTTTGGATTTTCACTGATTATCATCTTTTCTCTTAATGAATCAATCATGGGGTTACATGCAATTTCATCTTGATAATGTTTAGCTTCAACTTCCCCATATATCAATGCTATAGCAATCATGTATTGTAAGCAATGGTCTCTATCAGCATAATTATGTAGTGGCCCGGTCTTGGATATAATTCTTACTGCAGGCTCTTGAGTCTCCACTTCAATCTTTGAAATTGTGTCAAGTTTATCTCCGTACTTTTTATGTAGAGATATTCCAGCCTCAACAGCTGTCTGTGCATGAAATTCTGCAGGAAATGAAATTTTAAATAAAATATTTTCCATTACATAAGACCCATACTCTTGACTTCTTTTAATTGGTTTACTTTTAAAACTTACATCACTAAATCCCCATTTCTTTGCTGAAAGAGCACCTCTGTATCCAACTTCACCTCTGTTAGTAAGCCATGCAAGATGAACTGCTCTCGAAGTTGCGTCTCCTGCAGCCCACGACTTTCTACTTCCCGTATTAGGAGCGTGTCGATAAGTTCTTAGGCTACTTCCATCTACCCAAGCTTGTGAAACAGTATTACATATATCTTCATAATCACCACCAAGTAGATATGAGGAGAGAGCGCTTGAAGCTATCCTTACAAGTAAGACATGATCAAGCCCTACTTTATTAAAACTATTATCAAGAGCTAAAACACCCTGAATCTCATGAGCTTTAATTGTATATTCCAATAAATCAGATACCTGAATAGGACCTTTACCCTCTTTAATTCTCTTTAAACTTAAAAAGTCAGTAAGCGGAAGAATAGCTCCCAGGTTATCTGAAGGGTGACCCCACTCCTGTGCTAACCATGTGTCATTAAAATCTAACCATCGAATTATACAGCCTGTATTCCACGCAGCTCTTATAGGATCTAATGTAAAATTTGTACCAAAAACTCTTGCTCCGTTATCTATATTAGTCCCTCCAAAGACTGGACCTAATAAGTTTTTACATGATTCATTTTTTAATGCTAAGATTCCACAAGCGATACTGTCTAAAAGAACATGATATGCAGTTTCCCTAGATAGATCTGAAAAATTTGAGAAGTTTTCAGTATAGTCTGCTATTTCTTTTATCTCCTGATCGTAATCAGAAATAAAATTTTCTGAAACCTCATTTTTCATATTAATCTCTTTGGTTAATTGGTACAAAATCAAGTGGATTACTACCAATATATTTTGCTCCCGGTCTTATTAGTTTATTATTTGATCTCTGCTCAATAATATGAGCTGCCCAGCCAGATACTCTGGAACAAACAAAAATTGGAGTGAAAAGTTTAGTTGGTATATCCATGAAATTGTAAGCTGATGCATGGAAAAAGTCAGCATTAGCAAAAAGATCCTTCTCTTCTTTCATAATACTTTCAATCCTACAAGATATATCATAAAGTTTCTGATTAATCTTACCAACTGATAATTTTTTTGACCAACTCTTGATAATATCATTTCTAGGATCTAGCTTCTTGTATACTGCATGACCAAAACCCATGATGAGCTCTTTATTTTCAAGCATTGAGTAAATTGATTTAGCAGCTTGCTCCTCATCTTTAAATTGTGAAATAAGATCCATTGCTTTTTCATTTGCACCACCATGCAAAGGCCCTCTAAGTGTACCTATTGCAGCCGTAATACATGAATAAAAATCTGATAATGTTGCTGCACAAACTCTTGCTGAAAAAGTTGAAGCATTAAACTCATGTTCAGCATATAAAATAAGAGATACGTTCATTACTTTTTCTTCGGTTTCAGAAGGTTTTTTTTCATATAAAGTAGAAAGAAAATGTCCCGCAATAGATTCAGAATCATTTTCTATTGAAATTTTTTTTCCTGAATGAGAAAAATGATACCAATAATTAAGAGCTGATGGAAAAATACCGAGTAGTCTCTCTGCACAATTCATTTGATTATCAAATGATTTTTCTGGCTCTATATTTCCTAAAAAAGAACAAGTAGTACGTAAAACATCCATAGGATTGGTTTCCTTAGGTATTTTTTCAAGAACCGATATTAAAGATTCAGGAATAGTTCTCTTTGAAAAAATATTTTTTGTAAAACCTTTTAATTCTGAGCTATTAGGAAGCTTGCCATTCAAAAGCAAAAAGCAAACTTCTTCAAAAACACAATTTTGGCTTAAATCAATTACATTATACCCTCTATATAATAAATCATTTTCGGTTTCTCCAACAGTACAAATTGAAGTTTCTCCAGCTTCAATCCCTCTTAGTCCTTTACTCATTTTTATTATTTAATAAATTATCCATTTCTTTTTCATATTTATAATACGATAAATGATTATATAACTCATCTCTAGTCTGCATATCTTTTAAAATATTTTTTTGAGATTCAGCATTTAATAATTCTTTATAAATCTTTTCAGCAGCTTTACTCATTGCTCTAAAAGCTGATAATGGATATAATATCATTGAAACACCATTTTTATGTAAATCCATTTTTGAAAAAAGAGGTGTCTTACCAAATTCAGTAATATTTGCTAAGATTGGAACAGATGATGCATCTGCAATTTTTTTATATTGATCTAAAGAAGTTATAGCTTCAGGAAATATCATATCAGCACCAATTTCAATATATGATTGAATTCTTTCAATCAATTTATCTTCATTTTCAACTGATAATGCATCTGATCTAGCCATTACTACAAAAGAATTATTACTTCTAGCATCTAAAGCTGCTTTAATTCTATCCTTCATTTTTTCAATTGAAATTAACTTTTTATTTGGCCTATGTCCACATCTTTTTAGATCAACTTGATCTTCTATATGTACAGCAGCAACATTTTCTTTCTCTAATGATTTAATTGCATTTTGTATAGATTTTGTTGAACCAAATCCAGTATCTATATCGACAAGTAATGGCAAATCACAAGATGAAGTAATTCTTCGAGCATCCTCAATAACATCATCTAATTTAGTAAAACCAAGATCCGGTAATCCAAAAGAAGATGCAGCTACTCCACTACCTGAAAGATAAATGGATTTCACACCATTATTTTTAGCTAAAATAGAAGAATAAGCATTTACTGTACCGAAAATCGATAACGGTTCATCTTTATATGAAACAAGATCTCTAAATATCTGACCTTTCATTTAAAATAGGTTAATAGTTGATTTCCCAAACATAAATTTTTTTTTGAAAAGATTACCTACGACTTAAGACTTTTCTCCCATTCTAAAAATTTTTGAATATCATCATCAACTGATTTATATATCCAAGCGATAAGAGCTACATCATCAATAATACCAGAAATTGGAATGAAATCAGGAATAAGATCAACAGGATATATAAAATATAGAATACCGGCAACAATAAGCGCTATAGACTTCCAAGGAACATATGTGTATTTTCCAGTTGAGTAAGACTCAACAATTCTTACAAAAAGAGAAATATGTTCACTAAAATCTTTTATCGATTTTTTATCTTTCGATAAATCATTTAATTTAATCAGAACTTTTTCTAAAAGAGTTTCGAGTTTTTTTTTATCTTTTAAAATGTCTTTTGCTTTGATTAAATAATCCTTTAAAAATTCTGAGTTTTTCATTTTATCTTTTATTTTCAAAAGTCACGCTTGAACTTTTAATTTTTCCTTCAATTTTAGGATTTATTTTGTATATCTTAACTTTTGAAGAATATACTAATTCAAAGTTAGAAAGTATCTCTTTATTTATACATTCAGCAACTGTTTCAATTAGTTTTATTTTTTTATTCATTACATTTTTTACCAAATTGTAAACCTTTTCATAATCAACTGTCATATTTAAATCATCATTAATTTTATGACGTTTAATTTTTAAATCAAGATTTACTAAAAAAAGATTACCATCAATCTGTTCTTGTTTATGATAACCTATTTTAGAATAAAATTCTAAACCATTAAGACTAATTTTAAAAAAATTACTTTTCATCTATAGTATCAAAAAAGGATTTTTGACTTCCTATATCATTTTTACTTCCGTTATTTTCATTTACTTCATCAACTAATTCTTTACCACCTTGATTATTTTCAATCTCCTCATTAACCTCTTCTTCCTCTTCTTCTTGAATCTCTTCGTTAATCACATCTTCTACATGATCCTCATCATCCTGTTCGTTTTCAATCTCCTCATTAACCTCTTCTTCCTCTTCTTCTTGAATCTCTTCGTTAATCACATCTTCTACATGATCCTCATCATCCTGTTCGTTTTCAATCTCCTCATTAACCTCTTCTTCCTCTTCTT
>Ga0208764_10000768_pt1 | contig 20628 bp, 14 predicted proteins | sample ETNtaG_18_FD_185762 | JGI IMG/M metagenome (GOLD analysis project Ga0208764, IMG submission 185762) | Marine microbial and viral communities from oxygen minimum zone, Eastern Pacific Ocean - ETNP201302SV91 (SPAdes) (version 2) | ecosystem: Environmental > Aquatic > Marine > Oceanic ... | reverse complement strand
ATGGATCAAATAGGCTGGGAGCATCTGCTTTAATGCAAGGACTTGCTGATGGATATTTTATACTTCCTTATACTATAGGAGATTATTTGTCAAGTGATATTTCTACTGGACCTATTGCTAATGATACTAAAGAATTTATTAAAGCAGAGAAAGAGGTTAAGGAGAAAATCAATTATTTTATTTCTAATAAAGGGAAATACTCCGTAGACTATTTTCATAAAAAATTAGGTAAGATAATGTGGAATAAATGCGGTATGGCAAGAAACAAAAAACATCTTAAGGAAGCGGTTAATGAAATAAAGGAGTTAAGAGAATTGTTTTGGAAACAGGTAAAAGTTCCCGGAGACACTAATGAGTTTAATGAAGAATTAGCAAAAGCAGGTAGAGTAGCCGATTTTCTTGAATTAGGTGAATTATTTGCAAAGGATGCATTGATTAGAGAGGAATCCTGTGGAGGCCATTTTAGAGAAGAACATCAAACCTCAGAAGGCGAGGCAGTGAGAAAAAAAGAATTTCAATATGTCTCAGCATGGGAATACACAGGAAGCCCAAAGGATGCTATTTTACATAAGGAAGACTTAGATTATGAAAACATTGAAGTAAAAGAAAGAAGTTATAAATAATAAGATATGAAACTAAAGTTAAAAATTTGGAGACAAAAAAATACTGAAGAAAAAGGCCATCTTGTTGATTATGACATTGAAGATGTCTCACCAGACATGTCTTTTTTAGAAATGTTAGATGTTCTTAATAATGAGTTAATTGAAAAAGGAGAAGATCCTGTTGCATTTGATCATGATTGTAGAGAAGGGATTTGTGGTTCATGTTCTTTATTTATTAATGGAAGAGCTCACGGTCCAGATAAGTTAATCACCACTTGTCAGCTTCACATGAGAAAATTTAAAGATGGTGATACCATATATATAGAGCCTTTTAGAGCAAAAGCATTCCCAGTAATAAAGGATTTAGTAATTGATAGAAGTGCATTTGACAGAATACAACATGCTGGTGGATACATTTCTGTTAATACTTCTGGAAACACACAGGATGCTAATTCAATACCAATTAATAAAAATGATGCTGATATGGCATTTGATGCAGCAACTTGTATTGGGTGTGCGGCATGTGTAGCTACATGTAAGAATTCTTCAGCTATGTTATTTGTTGGGGCAAAGGTTTCACAGTATTCACTACTTCCTCAGGGTCAGATAGAAGCCACTTCTAGAGTTATTAATATGGTAAATCAAATGGATTTAGAAGGGTTTGGAAATTGTTCTAATACTGGAGCATGCGAGGTAGAATGTCCTAAGGGAATTTCTTTAGATAATATTGCTAGAATGAACAGAGAATTAATGAAGGCCTCTTTCAAAAAATAATTTATTTTAATATAAATTCCTGAATTAAATCCCATCCAGCTCTTACATCTAATTCTTCTGGAAAGTAGCTAACTTTTTCTGGAGATTTTCTTTTAAGGAAATTTCCAGAGTCATATTTTTTATTTTGATTTGAATCAAATATTATTCTAATGTGATATTTTCCAGCATCTATATTTCTGAATTCTATCGGTTTTAAATTTTCAACATATTGCTCATATTTAACACCACCAATCTTATCGACTAGTTGAACTATCATGGGAGTAATAGCATTTTTAAGTGTTAGTCTTAGGTTCCCATAATCATCATATGTTTTAGTTGTTAATTTATAAAATAGAGAGTCGTTTTTGTTTCCATAATAATCTTCTATTGCAGAAGGAAGGAATTGATATCTATATGATTGATCTTCATCTTTAGATATGTTAAACTTATAAGTATTATTCAAGGAATCTAATTCATATGTAAATGGAACTTGTATAGAGTCTTTATCAAGTATTATGATTTTATTTGCATCAACTTTACTAAATGGGATATTAGCATATAATTCAAGATTTTCATTAAATTTTAGAAGATTGCTTTGTATGGATTTAATTTCTAATGAATCCAATTTATTTTTTCTTAGATTAATCTTAAATGTATCAACCTTTGTTTGAGTTGAGACTAAAAATTTCACTGAGTCTATTTCTTTTTCTGATTTCAACCAATAATATAATGTGTCTGAATTTTTATCTTTTAATACTCTACTTTCTGCTACTATATTTATGGGCTCTAATAAATCAATTCTAAATTTTTCTATTTCTCCCTCAAATCCAAAAGCAAAAGAATGTTTTGATTTCTGTTTAGGCTTACTAATTGTAAAGGGAATTTGTTCTTTGAAAATTTCAATTTCAGCTATAGAATCTTTTGGAAGTTCTATAAAATTTTTAGCGTAACCAATCTTATCTGTTCTGTTTTGATATTTGTAGTCTCTTTCATTTTCTTCTTCTTTTAAAGCAATTAACAAATATTTTCCAATTTTTAAATTCTCAAATCTAAAAGTTGATGTGCTATCAACTAGCTTAGCTAAATATTTTGGTTTTTTAATATATATAACAGAATCATTATAGGCTGAATCTATTTCATACAACAATAGATTTATTCCTTCATCAATTTCTCGCTCTAACGCATCTTTTACAAACCCTTTAACAACTAGTGAATCAATGTATTCTCCAGTTGAAAAAACATATTTGAAGTTAGAAAATGGATTTCCCTCATTATTATCTTCTATACTCTGACCAAAATTAAAACTATAGGTTGTATTGACATCAAGTGAATCAAGCCCTTTTATAGTTAAATCTTTACTTGCTGACCCAATAGGTGTTATTTCTGGTAATGGATCAATTGGAGGAGAAATAATTAATTCCTTTTGAAGGTTCCTAATTTTTATATATTCATCAAAAAGAATAGTTACTTCACTGCTATTAAAATTATTTGTGAAATTTTCAGGATTAGATTCTAATATTTTTGGAGGGGTTCTATCATAGTCTCCCCCTGATGGGGTCCCTCTATTTGCACAACTATGCACAAGAAGAATCACTATAATTCCAATAATATATTTTAATTCTTTCATGTATTCAATACAAATTAACGTATAATTTTAAAAAAAAGCATTCCTTTAGTTAAAAGCGTTTTATATTTTTGTAAGATGAGTTCAAAGGATGATAAATTCAAAAAAGTAATTTCCCACGCTAAAGAATACGGTTTTATTTTCCCTAGTAGCGAAATCTATGATGGACTCAGTGCTGTTTATGATTATGGACAGAATGGTGTTGAATTAAAAAATAATATCAAGAATTACTGGTGGGCATCTTTAGTCCAAATGAACGATAATATTGTAGGTCTTGATAGCGCTATATTTATGCATCCTTCTACATGGAAAGCTTCAGGACATGTCGATGCATTTAATGATCCATTAATTGATAATAAGGATTCAAAAAAAAGATATAGGGCAGATGTACTAATTGAAGATTATTGTCAAAAAATTGAATCAAAAATTAATAAAGAAATAGCTAAGGCAAAAAAGAGGTTTGGAGACGATTTTGATCTTGATCAATTTACTAATACTAATGAAAGAATTATAGGATATAGGGAAAAAATTGAATCCATAACATCTCAACTAGCTAAAGCTCTTGAAGGGGATGATTTAAAATCCTTAAAAAAATTAATTGAAGATCTAGAGATTGTAGATCCAATTTCTGGTTCTAAAAACTGGACTGATGTAAAGCAATTTAATTTGATGTTTAGTACAAAAATAGGATCTACAGCTAAATCAAGTTCAGATCTTTATTTAAGACCAGAAACTGCTCAAGGAATTTTCGTTAATTTTTTAAATGTTCAAAAATCTTCCAGAATGAAAATTCCATTTGGAATAGCTCAAATTGGAAAAGCTTTTAGAAATGAAATTATAGCCAGGCAGTTTGTTTTTAGAATGAGAGAATTTGAACAAATGGAAATGCAATTTTTTGTAAAACCTGGAACACAAAAAGAATGGTATGAAAAATGGAAGCAAAATAGAATGGCTTGGCATATGTCTTTAGGTCTTGGAGAAGACAATTATAGGTTCCATGATCATATTAAATTAGCTCATTACGCTGATGCTGCTTCTGATATAGAGTTTAATTTTCCTTTTGGTTTTAAAGAACTTGAAGGCATTCATTCTAGAACAGATTATGATTTGTCTCAACATGAAAAGCATTCGGGGAAAAAGCTTCAATATTTTGATTCTGAACTTAATGAAAGTTATGTGCCTTATGTTGTAGAAACATCTATAGGACTTGATAGAATGTTTTTAGCAGTATTATCAAATTCTCTTGTTGAAGAGTCTCTAGAAAATAATTCTTCCAGGGTAGTATTAAAAATACCATCAGTTTTATCTCCTTATAAAGCAGCTATACTGCCTTTAGTAAAAAAAGATGGATTAGCTGAATTAGCTAAGGATCTCTATAATAAGCTAAAAGCTGAATTTAATATTATTTATGATGAGAAAGATGCCGTTGGCCGAAGGTATAGAAGACAAGATGCTATTGGCACGCCTTTATGCATTACTATAGATCATCAAACATTAGATGACAATTCAGTTACAATAAGAAATCGAGATACTATGGAGCAAAAACGAATTGCTATTGCTAGTATGTCTGATGAAATAACAAAAGAAATACATTTTAAAAAACTGGCTAAAAGTTTAGTTTTAAATTCCTTAGAGATTTAAATTCTTATCAAAAGAATTTTATTTTCTGAATCAAAAATCATAAATTACGCCACCTTTAAGATCAAATAAATTTTTTTTTTAAAATCTAAACTCAATAAAAATAAAATTATGAATAAAATAACCATAATTACATTAACAATAAGCTTATTACTATCTACATTTATTTTTGGTCAGAATCCAGATAGAATAGGCCCTATAGAAACAGGAAGTTCTCAAGAAATGTATGAAGTTCCTTCATTAGCCTCAAAATGGAATGAATTAATTCCTTATGAAAATGTTGAAAAAGAAATGCAAGACGGAAAAGCAACTCCTGATGATATTGTTGCTGGAAAAGGATCTACTGGAGAAGATTTATTAGCTAAAAATCCAGGAGAATTATATCAAAAAATTCAAGCAAAAACTCCTAGCATTGTATTTAATGCAGCTTTTTCAAGTTCATCACCAACGGATCCTGCTGGAGCAGTTGGGCCAAATCATTATATTGCTGTTTTTAATACAGGGTTTAGAGTATTTGATAAAGATGGAAACGCATTAACTCCACAGCTAGATCCATCTAATGTTTTTGGAATTGGTAGTTTTTGTTGTGATTTAACAGTTTCTTATGATGCTGCTGCAGATCGATTTGTTATGACAATCTTAGGTGGTGGCTGGACTGTTGCTGTATCCCAAGGCCCTGATCCAATTAATGATGGCTGGTATGTTTACAATTGGGGGACGGGTAGTGACTATCAAAAGCTTTCAATTTGGAGTGACGCCTATTATGTAACAGATAATCCCCCAGCATTGCATGCCTTAGAGAGAGACGCAATGCTTGCTGGAGATCAAACAGCACAATTTGTAGCTTTTTCACTGCCAGGCATAAATGGTAGTGGTTTTAGAAGCCCTCAAGCCTTTAACATTACTGATGATAACCTACCTGCTAATGGATCAGCTCCAATAGTATTTATGGCTGATGATCAATGGAGCGGAGTTACTGAGGATCATCTAAAGATATGGACAGCAGATGTTGATTGGGATAATACCGGCAATTCATCTATTTCTTCATCTCCCCAAGAAATAGTAACAACACCTTTTATATCTATATTTGATGGAGGAAGTTGGGATAATTTACAACAACCAGGAGGATCAGCAATAGATGCATTACAATCTACAATAATGAATCAGGCACAGTTTAGAAAATTCTCTAGCCACAATTCTGCTATACTTAATTTTGTAGTTAATATTAGTGGTGATGCTAGTAATTTAGCAGGTGTACGTTGGTTTGAATTACGTCAAGATGGTGATGGTCAGCCATGGTCATTATATCAAGAAGGAACATATGCAGCCCCGGATGGTAAGCATGCATGGAATGCAAGTATGGCTATGGATATGCAAGGAAATATTGGTATGGGATATAGTGGTATGGGCGGATCTAATAATCAGTATGTAAGTACTTATTATACTGGAAGATATGCTTCAGATGCTTTAGGAACTATGAGTATAGCGGAAGAAATAATTCAAGCGGGAACAGGTAATATAGGCGGAACTAGATTTGGAGATTATTCTAAATTAGCTGTTGATCCTTCAAATGACAAAGCATTTTGGTTTAACAATGAATTAATGTCAGGATCAAGAGCTAATTATGTTGGAGTTTTTCAAATAGCAGCAAATTATGCTAATGATGTTGGTGTAGTAAGTATTGATTCTCCTGTTACTGGATCACTAACTGCTGCCGAAAATGTTACTGTAACTATTTTTAATTATGGAGAAAATGATGCTTCAAATTTTGATGTTACTTATCAGGTTGACGGAGGAACTACTATAACAGAAACTTATACTGGAACTATTGGTTCTGCACTAACAGATCAGTTTACTTTTTCTGCCACTACTGACATGTCTACAGTAGGCAGTACATATGTTATTACAGCAAGTACAATGATGTCTGGCGATGAGGACACTGCAAATGACTTATATACTGCAGATGTAACTCATTTAAATGCAAATGATATAGGAGTTTCTGCGATTAGTTCTCCTTCTTCAGGAACAAATTTATCAGCTACAGAACAAGTAACAGTAACTATAACAAATTATGGTGGTGCTACTCAAACAGATTTTGATGTTTCTATTGACTTAGATGGTACTATCGTTACTGAAACTGTTGCGGGACCATTAGAAGGAAATTCTACTATTGATTATACTTTTATATATGTTGCAGATCTTTCTGCATTTGGTTCTTATAGTATTACGGCATATACTTCATTGTCTTCTGATTATGATAATTCTAATGATTCAACTAGTGTTACAGTAAGTAATATCAATTGTACTCCTGAAGGAAATATGTCTTTTGGAGATGGAATTCATTTCTTTGAGCTTGGAGATATCCAGAATGCAACCCAACCTGGAGGTACTGGCTATGATGATTTTACAGATATTTCTACTGATTTAGAACAGGGATCAACAAATACGCTAACTCTTGCTACGGGATATGGATCTCAACATTTTAGAGTATGGATTGATTATAATGACAACTTTATATTTGAGTCACCTGAAGAAATAGTAGTTGACGATTATGTGCTCGCTGATGGAAGTGGTGCTGGAACATACACAGGAAGTACGTCCGTAGTAATTCCTGAGGATGCGGCATTAGGGCAGCACGTCTTAAGAGCTAAAACAAACTGGCAGGCTCCAGTCCCTGATGATGCTTGTGAAGAAACAACTTATGGTGCGACTGAAGATTACAGTGTTAATATTGTAACATCTCTTGGAATAGATGATGTTAATCAAAATTCTGAATTTTCTGTTGTTAGTTTAGGTAATAATCAATTTGATGTAAATCTAAATTCACCATATGTTGGAAAAATTGAATTGACAGTTTACAATGTTCTTGGTCAAAGAATGGTTTTCCATAGATTTGAAAATACAGGAACATTTAATTATGATTTAGATATGTCTTATGTAGCTAAAGGAGTTTACTTAGTGAAGGTAGGAAATAGTTCTTTTGGAAAAGTTCAGAAGATTATTGTTGAATAAATTATAATTTAATTCTAATATTAGATATCCGTCTGCTTTTTAGTAGGCGGATATTTTTTTAGAAGATAGCTCGAAGCTGAATAGTACCATTATGAATGGAATTACTATTCTCGCTTTTACGTCCAAAATAGGAAAGGTTTAAATCTAAGAATTTAGTTAATTTTTTTTGTGCATTAAAGGACCATGTATAATTTGATCCTTCTTGTAAACCTTCCATTACTATATATCCAATAATACTATTAGGATTTCCTTCAAATGAATTACTGAAATAATTAAATTCAGAGGTAAAATTTATTTTTTCCGCATTTGAAATGGCACATGAAATACCGATTTTTTGTTGTTTAAGTGATTCAAGATTTCCTATAGTATTTTCATTTGTAGAATATTGATAATAAAAATTTAACCTGTTAGATTCATTAAATAGATAGGTCATTTTAGGGTTTATTTTAAATTGATCTAGGTTGTAATTTTTACTATCAAAGTTCTCACTTATATTCTCTTTATTTTCAAGAGTTGAATTAATTTCTAAAAGCCAATTAGTATGTAGCTTGTGGATAAAATTTATTTGATTGGATTTTAAATTATTTTCTATATAGCCAAAAGAAAGTGTGTTTTTTGATTTATTTAGTGAATAGCTATAGGTTGTAGAAAAATCTTGTTTACCTCTATTGTAATGTAGGCTGTTTTTAAAACTTGAAATTAATCCCAATAATCCATCTGTTGGTAAATAAAATGGATTAAAATTGAAGCTATCAATATCTTGATTTGTTTTTTTATCTATCATGTATTGAGATTGATTAGAAAAATGTGAAAGAAATTTTTTGAATTTTTTTTGAGAATTTTTCCATTTATAAAAATTGATTGCTAGAGATTGACTAAACCTATTTTGATATGTCTTTAAATAAATTTGATTTGGAAGAAATACTCTAATGTAAAGTCCTTCATCTTGAAATTGAGCTAACTCAAACTCTTCAAGCTCTTGTATTCCATTATCATTAATGTCTATCCATTTATAATTTCCTAATCCGGGCTCTACCTGAACATAGGTAAACTCTTGCTGAGGAAGATTTCCTGAATTTGTTTCATACAACAAATTAGATTGTAGAATTTCATCAAATAATTTTTGATTATATATTAATCTTGAATTAAGGAATTTTTCAATTTTGTCATTGCTCGTTCTAGTCATTTCTCTATAGTTAACAAACATGTTTAAATTACTTTTAGAATTCTTTAATACTTGTGACTTTAAGTACAAAATATTTGATGAATTAACTTTACCTAGTTTATCTTCTATTAGACTATCATTAATTCTTTTCTTATATCCAATCTCAACATATTTTTCTGAAAGATCACCAATTCCTGTAGCTATTTCATATAATTTATATCCGTGATTTGAGTTTGCGAGCGTGTTGTTTAATAAATTTGTTTTTAAATTTTTTTCTCCTTCAAAATTAATTTTAGACCATCCTTTATTGTAATTTATTTTTAGTTTATTGTATGTCCTTATAAATTCAGACTCAAATATTGAGGATTCAGAATTTAAAATGCTGGAGTTAGACATAAAATCAATGTTTTTGTTTTTTATATTAATATTTAATAACTGCCTAATTCCATCATATTCTTTTTCGAATTTCAAATTCTCATAGCTATACTTTATTTCCCCAATATTTTCATTAATTATATTTAATCCAGTTTGAAGTAAGAATTGATTTTTTGCTCGATCAATAAATGAATAGTTTGTTATTGAATCTAAATTCCAATCCCTATTAAATTCTGGATTGTATACTATTTCAATTGATTGAAAATCTTTATTTATGTATTCTAAATCAGCATTTGTAGAAATCTCCCAAATTGATTTTTTCATTAATTGATTTGATGATGATATTTTTGCAGCAATTCCATTGTTATTGTTGTCATCTATATTTGAAAAGAGGTTCTTGTCATTTTTACTTGATGCTATTTCAAATTTTATATTATGCTTTTCATTTGGCATATAATGACCATTAATAACAGCCATTTGTAATTTTTCTGGCGCAATAAGTTTAACCATTGGATTGTATTCTCCTTGTTTAATTCCATTAATAGGAGCTACATATTCATAGATGTTATCAATTGCATTATTAGTTAGAAGAATATAGTCTCCTTGATTAACTCCAGTATTTGTAAACTTGACTGAAAACAATTCATCATTTGGATCATTTGAATATATAAAGACTTCCTGATCATCAATAATTACTTTTTTATATAGAATTCTATTTTCGCTATAGGATTCTTGATACGCCGATGGAGCATTCATTAGTGTGTTATCATCTCCAGCCTCACTTAAAATAGAAATTTGTTCATTGGACAAGCTTTGTTGAAGTGATTGATTTTTAATGTCATTCTCATTATAGAATGAAATACTTAATTTAATTTTGTCCTTATTTAATTCAGCTCCTGAAAAACCTATAAATCTTGAATAATTTCTTTCACTAACCTGGTAGTTTACGTTAATTCTCATATCGCCAGTTATTGGCAATGTTGTATTGAAAATTATCTCTCCTGCATTATAATTAATGGTATAGTCTTTATCAATTCCTCTTTCTAGTTTTGAGCCATTTATAAAAATGCTTTCACTTCCTGAAACTACTAGTACATAAAGCTCCCCTCTGGATCCAATTAATTTGTATGGTCCTTGGTTCCCATTTTGTCCCTGAAAACTACTAGTTTTAAACTGACCTTTTACTATTGCTCCAGATCCAAATATCTTTAGATCATTAGTTATATTTGAATTAAAGTATAATCCTTGAATTCTTTTTTCAAATTTCCCAAAATATGATTTGTTATTTTTTAGATCAATATCTCCTGCACGTATTTTCCAGTCATCACTAATTAACTCAATAAATATTTGATCAAATTCATCTAATCTTTGAGAATACCCATTGTCTTGTAAGGGAATTCCTGCATCTTGTATGGAAGCTTTTAAAAATACTTTTTCACTTAATTTTCCTGATATTTGAAGGTCTAACTCACTGTTTAACACTGAATTTTGATTATTTCCTATTGTAAACCCCCTAGAAATGCTTCCAGAACTTTCTAGTCCATCAAATAGTTGTTGTTGCCGATTAATATTCGTGCTGGAAATTTTATATAATTTATTAAGATTCTCATTATTTGAAACAATATTCCTCTTATCTAAATTATAATACTCTTTAGTTAAGAAATCAGGGTATTTATTTTGTTTTTCTAAAGAATCAATTTCAATATTATTATAAATTGAATCCTTTAAAAACAATTCACTTGAATAACCATTAATAGTTATTGATAATAGAATTAGCCAGTTTAAGTACTTCATACACTAGATTAAACTAAAAATAATCTAAAATATTTTATTAAAATAATTTCATTCACAATAGAAACTTATTAGTTCATTATATATTTTAGTGTTATGAAAATTATTTCATACAATGTAAATGGAATTAGAGCCGCTATTAGAAAAGGATTTCTTAATTGGCTTGTATCTGAAGATCCTGATATAATTTGCCTACAAGAAATTAAGGCGCTTAAAGAGCAATTGGATTTAACTTTATTTGATCAAGCAGGTTACCCATATCATTATTGGTTCAGTGCTCAAAAGAAGGGGTATAGTGGTGTAGCCATTTTATCTAAGATAAAGCCTATTCATGTAGAGTATGGTACTGGAATTGAATCAATGGATTATGAGGGGAGAAATATTAGGATAGATTTCAAGGATTTTTCAGTTATGAGTTTATATCTTCCATCTGGAACTAATTTAGATAGGCTACAGCATAAGTTAGAGTATATGGATATGTTTCAAGACTATATTAATTCATTACGATCATCATTTGATAATTTAATTATTGCAGGAGATTATAATATATGCCATAGAGCGATAGACATTCATGATCCAATAAGAAATAAAAATGTCTCTGGATTTTTACCGGTTGAAAGAGAATGGCTACAGAATTTCATTGATTCAGGATTTATAGATTCTTTTAGATATTTTTCTAATGCTCCGCATAGTTACAGTTGGTGGAGTTATAGGGCAAATTCTAGAGCAAATAATAAGGGCTGGAGAATAGATTATATAATGGTCACTAATAGTGTAAAAAATCATCTTAAAAATTCGGAGATATTAAATAATATTTTTCATAGTGATCATTGTCCAATATCTGTTGAACTTAATATATAACTCTATACTTAATTAAGTATTATAAATATAAAGTATAGAGTAATAATAAAAAAAAATCCTGCTATATTAACAGGATTTTTTTATTACAATTTAATTGTTTTTCCATCTTCTTGAGTAAAGTGATATTCCAGATATTTATATGCATCTCTTGGAATAATTTTTACCCATTTCTGATATTTAAAGTACCATTTTAATCTAATTGATGGATATCCTTTTTCTAGATAAGCAGCAATAAATGGATGTGTATTCAGAGTAAATTTTTTATATCCACTATTGTATACTTGCTCTAATTCTTCTGATATTTTTTCAATTAAAATAATTGGCGCTTCTACTTCATTTCTATTATTACTAGGGTTTTCTTCTCTAGTTTTAATTTTCATTTCTGGCCTTACTCTTTGCCTAGTAATTTGAATTAATCCAAATTTACTTGGTGGAAGTATTTTATGTTTAGCTCGGTCTTCACTCATTTCTGTTTTTAAGTGATTAAACAGTTTTTTTCTATTTTCTGCTTTACCTTGATCTATAAAGTCAACAACAATAATACCGCCCATATCTCTTAATCTGAGCTGCCTTGCTATTTCTGTAGCTGCTATTAAATTTACTTCTAGAGCTGATTCTTCTTGATTTTTTGATGATGACTTTCTATTGCCACTATTTACATCAACTACATGAAGAGCTTCAGTATGTTCAATAACCAGGTATGACCCTTTAGTCATTGATACAGTTTTACCAAATGAAGTTTTTATTTGTCTTTCGATTCCATATTTTTCAAATATTGGAACATCTGATTTATAAAATTTTATAATTGATTCTCTTTTTGGAGCTATTTTATTTACATAATCTTTTATTTGTATATAAAGAGCTTCATCATCAACAATAATTGAAGTAAAGGTTTCATCAAATATGTCTCTTAGTATCTTAGATGATTTATTCATCTCCGTTAACACTTTACTTGGTTGATTTGCTTTATGCAGTTTCCTGCACATTGCTATCCATCTATTTTTTAAATTTTGTAAATCTCTATCTAGTTCTGCTACTTTTTTGCCTTTAGCAACTGTTCGAATTATTACGCCAAAACCTTTTGGTGCAATACTTTTTACAAGTCTCTTTAATCGATCCTTTTCTTCATCGTCTTCAATTTTTTGTGAGATTGATATTCGATTTGAAAAAGGAACCAAAACTAAATATCTTCCTGCTAATGATAATTCGGAAGTTATCCTTGGTCCTTTTGTAGAAATAGGTTCTTTAACTATTTGAACAAGAATGCTTTGATTTGGTTTAAGTGCATCTGACATTAGACCATTTTTTTCTATATCTTGCTCAACAGGAAAATTTTTTAAAGAGTAATTCTTTAGTTTTCCAGAGCTTACACTCTTAATAAAATTCAATAATGTAGGAAGTTTTGGACCTAAATCATGATAATGTAGAAATCCATCTTTTTTATATCCAACATTAACAAACGCTGCATTTAGTGCAGGCATTGTTTTTCTTACTTTAGCTAAGAATATGTCTCCAACAGAAAAATTAACATTTTCATCATCTTTTTGAAATTCGATAATTTTACTGTCTTTTAATAAGGCAAAATCAATATTATTTGAACTAGAACGAATTATTAATTCTTTATTCATTTTTTCTATATTATACAGTTATAATTAACTGATTATTAATAATTATTCAATTCAGTAATTCATTAATTGCAAACGCTATTATTGCAACTATTAAATGAATTTAATTTCAAAGAACTTGGTTGATTTAATTAGTTCGATTAACACTGTAAATGTTAACCTTAATCTTTTTTCTTATGACGGTTAGCTCTACGTCTTTTTTTTCTTTTATGAGTAGCTACTTTATGTCTTTTACGTTTTTTACCACTAGGCATATGTCAATATTTTTTAATCAATCTTAACTTTATTCTTTACTCCCTTAACAAAAAATTTGGAAGGTTTAAATGCTGGAATATTGTGAGCGGGGATTTTTAAAGTAGTATTATTTTTAATATTTCTACCTGTTTTTTCAGCTCTCTTTTTTACAATAAAGCTTCCAAAACCCCTAAGATATACATTTTCTCCATTTTCAAGAGAATTGATTATTTCTTTCATTAACGATTCAACTGTAAGTTGAACATCCACTTTTTCAATTCCCAAATTTTTGGAAATGTTTGATACAATATCAGCTTTAGTCATAGATTAATTTTTTTATTAATTACTAATATATTTCAACAATGGCGCAAATATATGTATTTTAATTTCAATATTTAAACCCTGATTAGTTTAATTTTTTGATTAAATATTTAATTTAGATCTATTATTATATAAATGAATTTCACATCTTCTATATTAAGTTGGTATAAAAAAAATAAGAGAGATCTGCCTTGGAGAAAAAACTCTGATCCTTATACCGTATGGATTTCAGAAATTATCCTGCAGCAAACGAGAATTGATCAAGGGCTTCCGTATTATTTAAATTTTGTAAAAAAATACCCTAATATAAGCTCTTTAGCAAAAGCTAATGAACAAGACGTTTTAATATTATGGCAGGGGTTAGGATATTATTCTAGAGCTAGAAACTTATTAAAAACAGCTAAGACCATTGTTAAAACCCTTAATGGTAAGTTTCCAGAGACACAAGTGGAACTAAAAAAACTTAATGGTATTGGAGAATACACTGCTAATGCTATTTCATCAATATGCTTTAATGAAAAAAGAGCTGTTGTAGACGGAAATGTATACAGAGTAATTTCTAGATTTTATGGGATAGACAAACCAATTAATAATTCTGTTGGTAAAAAGTATTTTTCAGAGATTGCTCAAGATTTAGCTCCTAATAAATCCTGTGGAGATTATAATCAAGGTATAATGGATTTTGGTTCTTTGATTTGCAAACCAAAGAACCCTTTATGCATGGAATGTGTGCTGGCTAATAATTGTATTGCAAAAAAAACAAATAGTATAGATTATTTTCCTGTTAAAATAAAAGGAAAAGCTCCTAAAATTGTTCATTTTAATTACATAGTTTTTTTAGATGCTAATTACAAAACTTATATAAATCAAATAGAGAATGGTATTTGGAAAAATTTATTTCAATTTCCATTAATTGAGTCTAATAAAGAACTAGATAAGGATAAAATAATGGCCAATAAAGGCCTAAACAAATTGGTTAATTTAAAAAACTGTGAAATCAAATTATTTAATATTAAACCTATAATTCATAAATTATCACATAGGATTATTTATACAAAATTTTGGATTTTATCTATTGAAAATACTGATGAAAATTCAATTAAATTTATAGATATTAAAAAATATCCAGTCTCAAAACTTATACAAAATTTCTTAGAAAAATTTAATTATAAAACATTTTTAAAAACATTTAGTTATAAATGATATATTTATTTAAATTAGATAAAAAAAAACATGTCAGGAACATTAAATAAAGTTATGCTCATTGGTCATCTAGGAGATGATGTAAAAGTTCATAGATTCGAGGATGGAGGTTGTGTAGGTCGATTCCCATTAGCAACAAATGAAACCTATTTAAATAAACAAACTAATGAAAGAGTATCAAATACTGAATGGCATAACATTATTTTAAGAAATAAGGCTGCTGAAATATGTGAGAAATATTTGTCTAAGGGAGATAAAGTATATATTGAGGGAAGAATAAAAACAAGAAAATGGCAGGATGATAAAGGATTGGACAGATATTCAACTGAAATTAATTGTACAGAATTTACATTTTTATCGAATAAACAAGATTCTCATGCAGACATGAATTCAAGTTCTTCAACTCCTGCTCAACAGCAAGATAATACAAGCTCTGAGGATTCTAACTCAAGTGATGATTTGCCTTTTTAGACTATATATAATTCCTAATTAGTTGAATATATTTATTACAGAAATTATCTATCGTATTTTTATAGATCACCAATTTAACTTTGATATTTTTTTATTGGTTATTCTATTAATTGGCTCTGCATTAATTTCAGGATCTGAAGTTGCACTATTTTCATTATCAAAAAGTGATATTAAATCAAAATTAGATTTAAAATCTTTTAATATTATAAGTAATTTATTAGAGCAGCCAAACAAGCTTTTAGCAACAATATTAATTGTAAATAATTTAATTAATATAGGTATAGTAATTTTATTTACTAGAATAGGAGAGAGCCTATTTGTTAATATAAATTCTCCTATATTAAAATTTATTTTAGAGATAGTTGTCGCAACTTTTTTGATATTACTTTTTGGTGAGATTTTACCAAAAATATATGCATCTCGTAACAACATCAATTTTTCTAGGCTTATTGCATATCCATTACGAATTTTAGATATAATTTTTTCACCTTTAAGTTTCCCAATGCAAAAATTCTCAAATTATATTAAGGATAGTCTTGCTATACAAAATTCAAATATAAGTATCGATCAAATTTCTCATGCATTAGATTTAACAAGACCAGAAGATACTACTCAACAAGAACAAAAGATTTTAAAAGGAATAGTAAATTTTGGCAATATTGAAACCAAAGAAATAATGCGTCCAAGAATTGACATTTTTGCATTAGAAATGGGCATAAATTCAGAGGAGGTTCTAAGGTCAATAGTGGCAACTAATTTTTCAAGAATTCCAGTTTATGATGATAATTTAGACAAGATAATAGGAGTTTTGCATATTAAAGATTTATTACCATTTTTAGACACAAAAGAATTTAAATGGAAGGAATTACTTAGGGAGCCTTTATTTATTCCAGAGAACAAAAAACTGGATGATTTAATGCTAGAATTTCAAGAGAAGAAAGTTCATTTAGCTATAGTTGTAGATGAATATGGCGGAACGTCTGGGCTAGTCTCCTTAGAGGATGTAATTGAGGAAATAGTTGGTGACATATCTGATGAATTTGATGATGACAATTTATTATATTCAAAAGTAGATGATAATAATTTCATCTTTGACGGCAAAACTAGTTTGCATGATTTATGCCGTATTGTAAAAATTGATAAAGAAATTTTTGATGAATATAAGGGAGATGCTGAGACAATAGCAGGTTTTATATTAGAAATATCAAACAGTTTTCCAAAAAAGAATAGTAAAATAAATTTTATGAAATTTATTTTTAAAATAGAATCAATTGATAAAAAGAGAATTAAACAAATAAAATTAACGATCTTAAATAAATGAGAAATCATATATGTCTAATTTTTATCATTTTCCTTGGATGTGAAAATTATTTACTTCCAAAACAGTCTGGATATTTAAGATTAGACTATCCTAGTCCTGAATATACTTCATTTGGAGTAGGTGAACCAGGACTCCCATTTTTCTTTGATACCAATAATAAATTATCTAATATATCAGATATAGATATAAATTCTGAAACGATTGATTTTATTATTAAATATAATGAACTTGATGCCCAAATAAATTTTCAATATAAAAGTGTTAATTCTAAGGATCAGTTAGATGCTTATATAATTGATCTAAAAAAAACAATTGAAACACATTCATTAATGGCAAATAGTATAAGAGTTAGAGATTATTCTTTAGAAGAAAAGAATATTTACGGAAGAATATTTGATCTGTCTGGAAATGTTGCGTCGCCATATCAGTTCTTTTTGACTGATAATATCAACCATATCATATCAGGATTTGTATATTTTAATATTAAGCCTAATTATGATTCTATTTTACCAGCTATTACCTATATAGAAAATGATATAATTAAATTGATTGAATCGTTTAATTGGAATAATAATGTTAAATGAAAAAGTGGATTTATCTTGTTAGCTTATCACTAATATGGGGAAGTTCTTTTATTCTTATAAAAAAGGCATTAATTGGTTTAACCCCAGTTCAGTTAGGATCATTAAGAATAATATTTTCATCTATCATTCTTTTTTCATTTGCCTGGAATACTCTAAAAATAATATCCAATAAGGAATGGAAATGGATAATTATTTCAGCCTTTCTTGGTAGTTTTTTTCCAGCCTTTCTTTTTGCTTTTGCGGAGACTGAAATAGATAGCTCAATAGCATCAGTATTAAATTCACTAGTTCCATTAAACACAGTTATTATTGGAGCAATTGTATTTAAAATAGCCTCATCAAAAAAACAAATTATTGGGGTTGTTGTAGGCTTTATTGGAACTTACTTATTAATAGATAAAGGAATACAACTAAATCCAGATCAAAATTATTTATATGCAGGATTGGTTATACTCTGCTCATTTTTATATGGTTTTAATGTAAATATTATAAAAAAATATTTGAATGATGTCCCTGCAGTAACCATTGCTGCAGGCCATTTTTCTGTAATCTTTATACCTGCTATTATAATTTTTTTATTGTCTGGATTTAATTCTGATCAAATTCATGATCCCAATACAATGAGATCTATTGGCTACGTATTAATACTATCTATTTTTGGAACAGCACTGGCTAAAGTTCTATTCAATAAATTAGTGCAAATGTCTACTGCAGTTTTTGCATCCTCTGTAACTTACTCCCTATTAATTGTTTCCTTATTTTGGGGAATATTAGATGGAGAGCTATTTAGCTTTAACCAGTTAATGGCAACTATGTTGATTGTACTGGGCGTATTACTATCTAGTAGGAAACCTAGGCAATCTTTAGATTAAAAATCTGAATCTTTTAATTCTTCATTAATAAGAATTTCAGTAACATTTAATTCAAGTTTTTGTGATGGAATTTCAGTACTGAATGGAAATTTAATTCCATCAATATCTCTATAGTCACCATAATTTGTAGAGACTATATTATTATTATCATCTTGTTCTTCAACACTTAATAATAACCCAGAATCTACACCATAGTATCTATATGAAACTTTTTCACCCTCAGTAATTTTTACTTTATATGCATCTTTAAAGTCAATAGAATTAATGCTCATTAATTCTATTTCATCTTCAGAATAATATAATTCTTCAAAAATTCCTTTAACAGCTTTAGCTTTATCAATTTCTTTTTCATCCATTGCTTTTCTTTGCCCTTGCTGTTCTATATATCCTGTTTCCCCATCAAAACTTGATTTCATTAATGTCATTTTCTGACCATTCATATTTACTTCCATTTTAGTTGAGGACTTATTTGGAGCCATTTGTTTTATAGTCATCTGAGGTCTAAAAGGAGCTCCAGGAATTGTTACTTCAGCTTTAAAAACTAAAGTATTAACTGATTCAAGTAAATCTCTACCGCCAACTGCATCAATATAATTATTCATTACTTGACTAGCAGTTAAACCTTCTGGAATAGCTTTATTAAATACAGGTTTTGCAATAGAATTTGCATAATGATCAAAGTAGGTGACTGGCCATCCAACATTTTCTGAAAGATTATCCGCGACATCACTTCCTTTTCCAACAACAATAATTCTAGTGCCATTAGGATAATTAAAATATTTATTTGCTACTCTTTTTACATCTTCTGCACTAACTGCATTTATTTTTTCTAAATATGTTTCATAAAAATCCTTAGGGAGATCATTCAGCTTAATATCTACAGCATATTTTGCACCAACCTGAGGATTTTCTATTCTTCTTATAAAATTTCCAACATATTTTGCTTTTGCATTTTTTAGTAATTCTGCATCTACATTTTCTGTTTTAATTCTATTAATTTCTTTAATGATTTCCACCACTGCACTATCAGTAACTACATTCCTTACTTTAGCTCCAGCTGTAAATCTGGAAACACCATATCTGCTAGATCCAAGACTTGAGTAGGCTCCATATGTATACCCTTTATCTTCTCTAAGATTTTTAAAAAGGTAGCCTTCACCACCTCCACCTAAGATATTATTAGTAATTAGAGCTGCATGATAATCTTCATCATTCATTTTTAAATCAACATTATTTGTAACTGAAATTGAGGATTGAGTGGCAGTTGGTAGATCAATAAAATTAATTTCTGTTAGATTAACATTTGCAGTAAGTTCTGGAAGAGGATCAGTATGAGATTTCCCTTTCTTCCACGCGCCAAATTTTTCAGAAATCAATGATTTAATTTCTTTATAATTTACATCTCCAATGACAACTAAATAAGAATTGTTTGGTTTGAAATATTTTTCGTGATATTCTAAAACATCTTCAAAAGTTATATTGTTTAATGTTTCTTCAGTTATAAATTCACCATAAGCATGGTTTTTCCCATAAGATAGTGCAGATCCAACTCTACTAGCAATAGCATCTAAACTTTTTTTATCAGCTTTTAATGCTTCAATTAGTTTATCCTTTTCTTTATTAAATTCTTCTTCTGAAAGTAATGGATTAATAACTGCATCTGCCATTAACTCAATAACACGTTCATTATTTCTAGTTAATGTGCTGGCAAAACCTCCACTAAATCCAATATTTAAACTGGCACCTAGAAAATCAATTTCTTCATTAAACTCATCTTTAGAGATAGTCGTGGTACCATTCCCTAGAATAGATCCAAGTAGACTTGTTACTCCAGCTTTATCCCCTTCAATAATAGGGCGGTTATCTATACTTAAACTATAAGCTACTCTTGGTAATTTATGGTTTTCTACAACTAAAACTTTTACACCATTTTTTAGCTTAAATTCTTGAGGTTTTTCTAATTTAATTTTTGGAGTTGGCCCACCTTTAGGTTGTATAGATCGGTCAAGCTGTGCATTAACATTTATTGAAATGATTAATGCAGATATCAATAGAATTATTCTTCTTTTCATTTTTTAATACTTTTTATAATTATTCTCCTGGTAAATATTCAATATCTACCCTTTGATTAGGACTTAAATACTTTTGAGCAACACTTCTAATTTCTTCTCTTGAA
>Ga0208764_10000767_pt1 | contig 20648 bp, 16 predicted proteins | sample ETNtaG_18_FD_185762 | JGI IMG/M metagenome (GOLD analysis project Ga0208764, IMG submission 185762) | Marine microbial and viral communities from oxygen minimum zone, Eastern Pacific Ocean - ETNP201302SV91 (SPAdes) (version 2) | ecosystem: Environmental > Aquatic > Marine > Oceanic ... | reverse complement strand
TCTGCCCTTTCTTTTTTGAATACATTATTATCACTTTGTATCGTAAAACATACTATTCATTATTAGACTTGTCATAAATTAATGATCTGCCTTTGTTTGGCCAATTGAAAACCTGCATTCTTTAATACATCCCTGGCATTACTTCCAGACTGATACAGCGGATTGGTATGATTGAAATGAATAAAATGAATTTTCTGCTTTTCATTTACAGGTAGATCTTTAAATAACTGCATACTTTCAATAACAGATGGGTGTGGGATTTGGCTCATATCCCTACCTGGCAATTCAGTCCCATCAAAAAATGTAGCATCTAAAAATAAGTGGTCATTTTTTTCTATTTCAGCAACAATATCTTTTTGCCAAATACCCCATTTGTCAATATCAGGAATAAACAATATAGACTTATTTGGCCCCGATATATTAAAACCAATAGTTTCAGAATATTCATCGCGATGGGGTACCAAAAAGGGTGTTATTTTAATTTGATCGTTAATGTTGATAATAGATCCATCCTCCAGCGGTTCAATAATAATGTTTTCTTTCGTTATTAATTGACTCCAGGGACCATTATTTTTGAGGAAATTCATCATTCGCGGCATTGCGTAAACAGGTATTTTATTTGCCCCCATAACTTCAAGCCCAAGATGAGCTAATCCTGTATAATGGCCAACATGAGCATGGGTAAGAAAAATACCGGAAATATTGACCGGATTTTCACTGGATGTAACTTCATTGATCATTTGTAATTGTTCACGAAAATCCGGAGTAGCATCAATAATCCAGCATCTATTTTTTGTATTATCTACAACTGCAATCGATGAAACCAAACGGCGCAATTCAGGTTTATTTTTTGGACCAAAACAACATTTCTTTAAACAACCTGCTTGTGGATATCCGCCATCCTGAGCAACGCCTAGAACATAAATGAACGGTTGATCTGCAAACTGATCCTTTTCCTTCCCAACATCACAGGAACAAAAAAATATCACTAAACTTATATTTAATATTTGTTTACCAAGTAAATGCATCTATTACACTTTGAAAAAATATTGCTCTAAACAATTTCCACCGGTGAACTTACACAAATATGGATAAATTAGACTATGGGCAGAGACTTCATCAAAATACTTTTACCTATTTTCATCATCTTTTCATCTATTACTGGTAAAAACCTTACAATACATGGTAGGTATAACCCTCAGAATAGGGAATTGCTGGATGTGAAATTCTCAGGGAATACCATGATTATTACTGGCAATCTGAACGGGACAGAATTCTATGATATATCAGATTCGTTGAATCCTGTTCATCTTGCCAACTTGGAAATACCCTTTGGTAACCAAAATCGGGCTTTGCCGAACTTTATTGCTGCAATTTCTGACACCATTCTTTATTTATCTTCCCGGCAACGAGGTATTGCAATCGTAAATATATCGGACCCATCCAACCCCAACTACATTGCCATGGTCACCCAACCAGCTGGTTCAAACTACAGCTATGATGGCCTTATGGCTCATGATTCGATTCTTTATGCTTCCGCCCATGAACATGGTGTAATTCTTTTCAATATCAGCTCGCCCGAGTCGCCTTCTTATTTTGGTCAGATTCCAACAGAAAATGCATGGGGCACGACCTTTTTAGATTCTTTGCTGATTATAATGAATGGTGAATTTGGTTTTAAGATTATGGATATTACTGATCTCTCTAATCCAGTAATAATAACAGATATTCTTACAGAAGGAGCAACAAAGGATATGGTTTTGGATGGAGACCAATTAACTGTAGCAATGGGCAGCAATGGTATTGCCCTATATGACCTATCAGATCCTTCTGATCCACAATTACAGGCCACATATAATAGTTCTGGCTTAGCAAATAGAATTGCTCTCTTTAATGGCAAGATCGCTGTCTCTGATTGGCTTGGTGTTAAAATTCTGGAATACAATGGCAGTGAAATCCAACTGATTGGTTATAAAAATACAGGATATCGCACAATGGCCATCAATGCCAAAGGCAATGTTATTTATTCCGCAGAGTGGCGTCATTTACAGGTTCTAGAATACGGATCCATTAACGGACCAGACCTGGATCTTAGTTCTCACGACATCAGTTTTCCGGAAATAAATATTGGAGAACAAGATACAATGCCGCTTTACTTAACCAACAATGGTAGCGCAGCGCTTGTGTTTGATTACGACTATTTTTCCCATGCAGATTTCTCTACTTCAACTGAACTAAACACATTAGCTGCTGGAGATTCCGTTATAGTTGATATCATCTACACAAGGTCTGGCCAAAACGCCACGGGCATTTATAACATTCCTTCTAATGATCCTGACGAATCTCAATTATCTTGTAATATTTTGGGTAACTATGATGGTGTAAATGTTGGTATGACCGCCCCAGACTTTACCCTGCCCATTGCAGCCAACGGAACGGGGAATTTTAACCTCAATCAACATTGGGCAGATGCTGGGGAAATTGTGGTTATTACCTTCTTTTCTCCTGGCTGACCGGTATGTAGTCCGGAGTTATCGGACCTGGAAGTTTCAATTTGGCAGGAATACAATGACGATGCTGTCGCGCTCGCTGGCATAACTGCAGTGAATCAGGGACAGATCAGCCAGTTTGTGATTGATAATGGCCTTACCTTCCCTATTTTAAAAGATACACGGAGTGGTCCTGGTATCGGTACAGGTGTTATTTATGATCAGTATTATATTCCAAACCAGGGCTCACCCTATCCGAGGGATTTTATAATCGGTAGAGATGGAAATGTGTATTACGTAAATAACGAAATAGACACAGAATTTATGATCGCTGTTATAGAAATGCTTTTGGCTGGGGAAAATGTGAGTATTAAACCTGGCCAGAACATTATCATTCCAGAAATACAACTGGTTAAGGCATACCCAAATCCATTTAACGGACCAACAAACATCATTTATACTTTATCTAAACCAGGAAATGTTACCATAAATATCTTTGATTTAACCGGTCGACTGATATCAGGATTCGATCTAGGGCTACAGCAAGCTGGACGTCAAAATTTGCACTGGTCACCAAGTAATTATAGTTACATGGGATTATCTTCTGGAATGTATATATATCAAATTAAAACGGGTAAAACCATCAATGATGGTAAAATGTTGTACCTGAAATAAAATTTCAGATCTTACTCACTCAGTTTTTGAACTTTATACCGCAACCTAGTGCTTTTGTCGAAGCATATTTTATTGTATTGCCGGTCAGCATTGCATCAATAGCGTCGGCAACATAAGGTTTTTTAACTTTTTTCTGGATAGCATTATCATCAATTGCTCCACGATAAACTAACTGATCCTCTGCATTGAATAAGTAGACATGAGGTGTTTTGGTAGCACCAAATTCTCTTGCTAGTTTCGACCCATCATCCCTGGCATAATAAAAATTATAGTCGTTTTCTTTAGCGTGTTTTTTCATCTCATCCATACTATCTGAAGATTCAAAAGTTGTTTCGTTGGAATTCAATGCAATCATGCCTACACCTTTAGACTGATATTTTTTTGCTAATTCAACATAACGGTCTTCCCATTTTATAACCCATGGGCAGGTATTACAGGAAAAAATAACCAGGAGACCATTTTCTCTCTTCGCTTCCCCTAATGATATATGTTTTCCACTGATATCCAACAATTTTACATCTTCCAGAGGCAAGACTGAACCTAGATCCAATTCTTTTGCTTGAATACCAAAGCAAAGTAGTAATGTGCCTGCAAAAATTAACTTTTTCATGATAACTCCTATGAACTAATTGCTTTTTCTATCGCTTCAATGAAATGTTTTTCATGTTTTGAATTCTCCCAATAATCTACTATCTCTCCAGATAATTTACCATACACAATTGTAAAGGGCAGACTGCCAGTCCAATCTTTATGAAAACCATTAATAAATTCTTCCCCAGGTTGATCCTTAATATAAGATTGACCGCTCACATCCATTGAATTAAGAAAATCCTTTACTTGTTTTTCTTCATCAAGCCAATCGGCGCTTACAAAAATTACCCGAAGGTCTTTATTATATTTCTCGCCTAAACTTTGAACAAACGGAAACTCCGCCATACAGGGACTTCACCAGGTTGCCCATACATTTATCATGACTGCCCTTTTTCCTTTCTCTTTCTGTGCAGCATTAAGTATATCCTGGGCTGAAGCTCGAGCAAGTTTTACATTATCGCAGGCAAGGAAACTAACCAAACATAGAATTAGTATATTTTTTAACTTAATCACAGCGCAATCAGATAAACTCTATTTAAGGATAAGGTTAAGGATTATATATCAACCACATCCTATCATCTAGCAGTGACCGACCCGACCCAGAACATACAGGCGTAAAATTCGGTATATTATCAGGAATGTTATCAAAATCATCATTAATCTTATCATAAATTTCAGTCTTTGAAGCAAAATTATAGGCGGGAGGAATAAAGTAATTGATTGTCAAGATAGTTGGGTCGTAAATAAAATGATTAAGCGAGTCAACGCCTAATTCCAAAGTAAAATAAACAAAAAAGGAATCATTTTCTTCATTCATAAAAGAGTAAGTAAATAATTCACCAGTTGAATCAATTTCTATATCAAATGTACCAGTGAAAAAACAGGAATTAGCTTCACTGTCACATTTTCCTTGCCAATCTCCGAAGGTAAAGTAGGCCCCGAAATTAGGGAAAAATATTAATAAGGAATCATGTTCTGGACCAATATTGGCAGTTTCCCAAGTTGTATCACCTGATAATGTGTCTACCGTAAAACCGATAGTGTCAATCCCTACGCATAAATCTCGTAATTCCCATAAACCCTTAAAAAAGTATAGATCATCTAAAGACGCAGTTGTGCCATCGGTGGTATCCACGCAAGGTGAACAACTATTGTAACATACTATATCCAGAATTAAAGTATCAGTATCAGGTACTTCCAACCAGCGGTTCCCCGTGCCGGATAAGGCGCAAGGTAAGGTATCTATTACTTCTGCATTCCCACCCAGAACATTACTGTTTAGGTATAAATATTGGACTGTATCGCCAATTACACAGGGCAGGGATACTTCATATACACCATCACCATCAGAATCTAACATTTCTTCAATAGAACCATTTACTGACTGCATTGTCCCAGCGATATGTACTCCATTATCGGATACAGTTTCGCTACCCATATCAACGCGAAACGTCACCCAGGATTCTGTGGCTGATGCTGTATTATCATTACAGGATGGATAAAACAGTATAAATGAAAGTGTAATAGTAAAAACGAAAAATTTTATCCGAGGCATAGACTGAATCTAATGAATTAAACAAAAATTATATATATCGGAATCAAAAGTTCAATTTTCAGCTAATAAATCAATTGCCTCTCTTGCTGCCATGATATAATCAGGGTTTGATCCGCAACATGCACCGATTACCTTGGCACCAGAACTAAGATATTTGTTGATTTCATTGGCAAATTCTTTAATAGTTAACTTTTCCTCAATCACCCCTTCCTTGGTTGGCATGGCCGCACCCACATTTGGATAAACACCCCAGGAACCTTTCCAATTCCTCAAAAGTACGTCAACAGCATCCGCTGTTATACTACACAGGCTGCAGTTTAATAAAACCATTTCAATCCCGTAACCTTTTACATCAGAGAGAACATTTGTTAAATCAGTTCCATCAAGTAATGTATTACCATTTTTCAAAATCAGGCTTAACCAGCGAGGTATTTCCAGATCAACTGTGACAGTAAGAGCAGTTTTTATTTCAGGCCAAGACCCCATTGTTTCAAACAATATTACATCTATTCCAGCATCCTGCAACCAAATGGCAAGTTCTCTGAATTCTCTTTGTGCAAATTCAATACCAGGAAATAAATCAGGCTCATAGCAGTCTTCAAGAGGCGCAATAGATCCAGCAACTATAATGTCAACCCCTGCAGATTGCTTTGCTAATTCAACTGCTCTTTCAAGACTATCATGGGACCTCTGTCTTGCTTCATATTCTTCAAATCCATTATTTCTATACGCTCTTGGGGTAGTACGAAAAGTGTTTGTTGTTAAAATATCTGCACCTGCGTTCAAATATGCTTTATGTATTTTTCGTACATAATCAGGGTGAGAAAGGTTTACATCTCCGGACCAGATTGGCAATGGTAAGTCAAGTCCAGCACGCATTAGTTCTGTACCCATCGCACCATCCAGTAATCGAACTTGATTATTATTATTAGTCATGAAGAAAAATATTTTTTAATGGTCTGATAGGTTTCATTATTTCTTTGGAAAATAGTTCAGCCTGGTCATCATAATGTGTAGAGGATTCAACGCTCGTACTGGCTCCAAACTGATGGATACTTTCTGCACGAACATTTCCATTTTCATCCCATTCAACAAATTGTACATAGCAATCACCGGCCACACCCTTCATGATATTTTCATCATTTTTTGTATAAATGGCCCGGAGCATATCGGGGCCGCCAGCCAAAGGAAGGTTTGTCGTACCATGACGTAAACGCTGCACCTCTCCCAGTGGTACATCTATCCGATCATAATTAGTAATCAGGAAATCCACACCAGCTTCCAGCTTTTTCACAATTTTATTATAATCATAGTTGTATTTCTCAGGATTGAATCCGACATGGCGGAATGTCAAATAAGCCAGTGCAGCAGCTCTATTTTCCAAATCACCCGAAAAATCCCAGTTGTTTAATAAATCTATTGCTGGCTTCAATTCTTTCCTTATGGTCTTGGAATCCTCGATAAATTTTTTCAACACTTCAACCACCAATGATTTTTGAGAATATTTTTTATCATATTTATACGAGAGAAACTCATCACGGGTAATGCTTTTATCCTGGCCATATAGTTCCAATGTTCTCAGCGCACGATTTGTCTGGTGCATATCCACGCCAGCATTGGCTGGTAGGCGATCAGGAAAATCAGATGGATCATCGGTGCAAAGATAGGGCGTATTATTACAACTGTAGATAAAGCCCCCCGGCGGATTTTCGATTTGCGGTAAATCCTCAAAAGGCAGGTATTCGGTCCACAAATATATGGACGTATCGCCCGGTACTATACTTCTCCAATCCAAGTCAGGATGACGTTTTGGTATTCGCGCATTATATACGTAATAAATATTGCCTGATTTATCCGCATAACCAGTATTAAACATTGGAATAGAATTTATGGCCATTGCTGCCTTGAATTCTTTTAGGTTGCGAGCACGATTCATACGGTACCATTGTTCAACAAGTCCCGGATCTCCCATTGAGGCATATCGAATGGCATAAGTTCCGTGGTCCGTTTTTAAGACTGGTCCGTGGATAGACCAATATAAATCCCTTTTCACTGGCCATGATAATGGACCCAGGATCTTAACTTTGATTATTATTTTCTTGACTTCTAGGTTACGCCAATTACCATCATACCAGTATTGATCTTCATTATCTGGATTGATTGTAAGTTGGTAAACATCGATAAGATCAGGATCATTAACAGTATGGCTCCATCCCAAATCAGGATTATGACCTACGAATCCAACCGGTGATCCTGGAAAAAGACCCGTTACCATGTCCCAGCCATCATCGCTGGATATATGTGCTTCATACCATGCTACAGGTCCGATCCAGGGCTGGTGGCTATTCACCATTAAGCGTGTGTACCCATCGGCACTTCTTTTTGGCGCCACAGCCATAACATTGCTGGCCAGCATCTGCATTGGGCCTTTTTTCTCATCAGTACCAAGACCAATCAGAGTTGGTGGTTCTGCTCGCATTAATTTCCTAAAAACACCACCAAAACCATAAAATAACGGTGTGCGATGCATAAAACCGGCAACCACATCAATGCCCTGTAGAGGATAAAGTTTTTTGTAAGCAGCTTTTGGATTATCCTTGACATATAGGTTTATACCGGCCGCATAACCATCACATACGTCACGGACATCAGCAGGCACTTCATTAATGTATTTTTTATCTAAACCATCCCAAATGCCAATAACATGTACATAATAATCATTGGCAACATTTTCAATACCATTTACACCTGAAACCTTTCCATTTAACAAATCAATAAACCCTTTGATGGATTTCAATTTCACGCCATATAATTGACTAAGAATACCTCGCGAAGCAACAAGTGCATCTTGAATAGTCCTAAAATCATCCTGTGCATGGGCATAGGCCAAACCAAAAGCAGCATCTCCATCAGATCGACCATGCACATGGGGCACGCCCCAATTATCCCGGTTGATTGTAGCTTTATATTTCCCGTCATTTATAATTATTCCATCTTGGGCAAAAAGGACGATGGAAGTAAATATTAATAAAATATATTTTATTCTAATTGTCAAATTGATATTGAACCCTTTCTGAAATCCGTTTTTCCAATCTTTACATTTATGGCAACACTTTTTCCTGCTGCTGCAAATTCTTTTGCCGTATTCAAAACATCATCAATCTCTTTCTTATCCATAATTTGCAATCCTTGCCCTCCTAATGCTGCTACAACTTCATGATATTTTGTATTGCCCAGTTCAGTGGCAACAGGGTCCTTAAATATTTCTACCTGATCTCTGGCAATTTGTGTCCAACCACTATCGTTCCCAATAATAGCAATCAGTGGAATGTTATGGCGGACAAAAGTATCAAATTCCACCATACTGTAACCAAAAGCGCCATCGCCATAGATTCCCCATACTGTAGCATTTGGGTGAGTTAACTTCCCACCTAAAATGAAACCTGCGCCTACACCTAGGGTTCCAAAAGGGCCCGGGTCGAGCCAACCAAAATTTGACCTAGGTCGTAAGATATAAGATGCAGTAGCCACAAAATCACCTCCATCTGCAATTAAAATATCTCCATCATTAAGGTGCTTATCTAGCTTTGTAAAAAATTTCAATGGATTAACATAATCTGTACTTTTTTCAGACTGTTCGTTAATTTGGTCCAACCTTTTCTTATCTCTTTGCTGCAACGTATCTGTCCAGGTATCCAAATCAACCCCATTTTCTAATTGATTTTCAGGTAAGCTTGAAAAAAAAGAACTAGGGTCTGCATGGATCGCTAAAGTTGGCTTCCGATTTAAATAAAGATCACTCCGATTGCGATTTATGGATATTATTTTGGCATCATGATTGATTTGTCTGCCGTATCCCAACCGGAAATCACAAGGTACACCAGCTAAAATAACCAAATCAGCTTCTTGCAATGCTTTTTTTCTCTGGTGGCGGAAAATAGTTAATTCTTCTTTGGACAACAATCCTCTAGCCATACCTGAAACAAACATAGGTATATCTACAGATGTTAATTTCCGCGCCAAGTTATCAACCTGGGAAACATTTAACATTGTTTGACTTCCAACTAATAATATAGGCCTTTTCGAATTAGATATCATTTTCGATGTTTTATTAATAGCACTGGGGACAGGCATTGGATATGTGATTTCAGGCAAAGGTTTTTGTGTCTTTTCAATGCCATTGAAAAGTCGGTTCAGATTTCTCTGTAAATATTTTTCCACCCACCAGGATCTTTTTTGATCATCTGTATTCAAACCGTACAAATCACGAACTAAATCTTGCGGATATAATAAGTCCAATGGTAATTCAACAAACACTGGGCCTGGAACGCCTGACTGCGCAATTATTATTGCCTTGTTTATTTTATTAGCAATATCCTTAACTCTCTTGATGCAAACCTGGTGTTTTGTAAGTGGTCTAAGAAGCCCCATTTGGTCGATATCCTGTAAACTACCCCGTCCCTTCAAAATAGTGGCAGTTGCACCACCAAGTAATAGTACAGGAACTTGAGCCATTTGAATATTTTTTACCGCAGTTAACGTATTTGTCAGTCCTGGACCCGCTGTAACTGCCGCCACACCAATCGTTGGGGATAACCGCGATACAGCGTCTGCAGCGAAAACAGCCGTTGCTTCATGGCGCACATCAACTACACGAATACCTTTTTCGCTGCAAGCCACCAAAATTGGTGAGATATGGCCACCGCACAGGGTAAATATGAATTTTACATCATGCTGCAACAGGGTTTCAGCAACGATTGATCCACCGTGACTCATTTATTGAAATTATTTTTATCGTTAATTAGATTGAATCCGAAACCCAACAAATTGCAGTTAAAACTTTTGTGAAATTATGGGTTCAGAATTGTTGTGTAATTTTTTTGATACACTATTAAATAAGTCATTTTCAAAATCATCATTTGTTTCATAACAGCGACCAAAAACAGATTCCCATATTTGACGATCTTCCATACAGAAATAGAAAAATACTTTATCTTGCCAAGGTTTGAATACATCCCATAATCCAGAAAATATTTTTTTCTTCGTATCTATCGGATAAGAAATTTTGCCAGCAGCATCCGCAAATGGCATCTGCAGTATTTTACTGCGCATGCTGGCCATTCTCAGGGATTTGATCGCTGGTTTAATAAACGTCAGTGTACCAAAAGATATCAATCCAACTTCAGACGGTGAAAACATGTCCATTATGCGATTTATTAATTCATTATAATCAGCATTCCAGCCATGGTAATAAACTATAGGATGAAAATGAAAACCTACTATGATACCTGCATCTGCCAGTTGGCGGGCAGATTGCAAACGCTGATTAATGGTCGCTGTTCGTGCTTCTTCATGGTCAATAAATACCTGTGGATTCATTGACCAGCTGACAAAAATATTACTTGGCACTGCTGCTTGCAACAGATGGTTAACATTTTTTGACTTGGTTTTAAATTCAAGAATAATATTAAGGTTATTGCGAGCAAATTCTAATTGTGCGTCTAGAATCCCATTTTTGTTACCCAAGGCTAATGAATCAGAGGACTGACCTGAACCAATATGATAGTTCTTATTAGGATCGAGTTCTATAGCAGCTAGTTTATCAGTCAAATTGTCCTCAACAGCAATTGTTCCGCCTTCATAGAACGTTTGAATACTGCAATAACTACAACCCAGGCCACATCCTTGTACCACATCAATTGTTCTCAGGTTGCAACAGACTGTTTTTTCTGAGGCGACAGGACACATGCCAAATACAGCATTATCTCCATTGGTAATTTTAAGTTTTCTACCTTCAGTCTTGAATTCCCGTTTACTTCCATTGGAATCATAATTGGTCGCATTTTCTTTTAATTTTTCCCAATTATTGTATATGGATCTAAGGATTTTATTTTTTGCCAGTTGGTCAGAACCTTGAATAGATTTTTCTTCATAATTCCACTGTTTACCTATGCTAGATTCATCCCACATTACAAAATCCACTGCCATATCCGTTAGTTGACGTAATTCCTGATAGGTAAGCTGGTATTTCATACCGATATCTTTTATTGCATTTCGAGACCGCTTTTCCAAATTCTGGTAAAGTTTGTAATTGCTGAATGATTCAAAGCGCTTTTGATAATCTAAGTGTTTGGTCATTTTCATGATATTTGATTATGAATATATAATATGACTGTCAATAAAAACGTTACATTAAAAAGAAATTAAAAAAAAGCCCCGCATAACGGGGCTTTTTAATTTTTTACAATTATATTATTCCAAAGAGCTATTATTGATCAATTCACCAGCGGCATATACGTCTTCCGAAACCTTATTTCCTGTTTCATCATAGGATACCCATAATCCATCTTTCCGGTCATTGATATAGAATCCCTCTGACTCTACTTGTCCATTGTTATGCCAACTGGACCATTTACCAATCTTTTTACCATCTTCCCAAAAACCTTCTGACCGCTTTTTCCCACTTTCATACCATGTTGCAAATATTCCGTCCTTCACTCCACCATTATATCTTTTTGATGACATGAGTTCACCATTGCCAAAATATTCATATTCATAATTCCATTCTTTCGATAATAAACCATCAGCATACAATTTTTTCCATACTTCTAATCCTTCAGTATTTCTACCAACCCAGCTACCATTGCCATCTTTTACCAATTGACCGCCATTACTTGACCATCGATTTGTCATAATATATTGTCCATCTTGGTATTCGCCTTGTTCTTTCAACTGTCCATTTTCAAACCATTCGGCAAATCTCCCGTACAAATTATCATTTTGGTATTTTCCCTGTTTCTTTAACTGTCCATTTTCATACCAGATTTTATATAGGCCATGTTTCTTTCCTTCAAAATAACCTGTCTCAGATTTTAATTGATCATTATCAAAATATTCATGTTCATTTTTTTGATCAAATTCTAATCTTCCTCCAATATATTCTTTTTCCCATAATACCAATCCTTCTTTGTTCTTCCCTTGTATTCTTCCTGCACCATTCTTAATAATTGAATTTCCATTTTTGTTCCAACGATTTTGAATTAAGCTTTCACCATCTTCAGTCCATGTACCTTCTTCACGCTTTTGTCCATCTTCAAGCCATTCTTCATAAAATCCATAGGGTGCGCCGAAGCGATTTTTACCCTTTTCTTTAATTTGGCCACTTTCATACCAGATTGAATAACGGCCATGTTTTTCATTTTCAGAGTAACCAGTTTCTGATTTTATTTGCCCATTTTCATAGTATTCATGAACATTGTCCCACTGAAATTCCAACTTTCCATCTATAAATTCTTTTTCCCATAATACTAATCCTTCTTTATTCTTTCCTGAAATTTTACCTTGACCATCCTTGATAATTAGATTCCCATTCTTATTCCATCTGTTGGTTATAAGATATTCGCCTTCTTTCCAAATACCTTCTTCACGTGTTTTCCCATTTTCAAAGAAAATAGTAGATTCGCCATCTTCCTGACCGCCTTGAAAGCTACTTTCTTTTTTAATCTGACCATTATCAAAATATTCATATTTGTATTCCCAATCAGAGATTAGACGGCCATCTTGGTATTCCTTTGCCCAAAGTTTACGACCTTCAGCATTTTTACCTAACCACTTGCCAGTCCCATCTTTTATCAGAATATCACCTTCATTATTCCAACGAGTAGTTAAATAGAATTCATTATCTACGTATGATCCTTCTTGGCGCAATTGACCATTATCAAACCATTCGGAATAAGCACCATCCATATTACCATTTAGATAATTAACTTTACTTTGCATTTGACCATTTTCATACCATTCCTGAAAATCACCATTTTCTTTCCCTGTGGTATAATTACCTATGGATTTTATTTGACCGTTTTGATGCCAATTTGTTTGTTCGCCATCCAATTTATTGTTGCGAGTACTTTTAAGTGTTTTTTTGTTGCCATTACTATAAAACTGGTACTTGAATGCCCATTTATCAATAACTTTATTATTTTCATATAAATACTTAGAAGCTATTAATCCCTTATCATTCCAAGTAGTCCATACTCCGTCTTTTTTACCCTTGGAGTATGTACCTTCCTTTTGAGTATTCCCATTGTTAGAATACTTAGTCCACAGTCCATCTCGCTGATCATTTTTCCAGGCACCTTCTTCTTTCTTTGAACCATCATTAAAATAATATGCATATGAACCATCTCTCTTGCCAGCTGCATATGAACCAGTCCTCACTATGTTACCATTTTCATTCCAAAAGGTCCATCTGCCGTTCCTTTTACCATTATTAAATACTTTATGTGATTTGATCTTTATTCTCTGTTTATCATACCAGAAAAGAAACTGACCATCCGTTTCATCAGCTGTTTTGACACCAATAACTTGGCCTGCTTTGATTTTATCTCCAGTATCCTTATCTATATCTTCGTTTAGTTCATATAATTGATCAACATCTACCTCAAAATTGTTGGCAATTTTTTCCAAAGTTTCACCACTTTGAATTTCATGAAATACATATCTAGATACGGACCCGTTATATTCTGTCCCATCACGATCCCAAAATTTCCAATCCCCGACAGGAAGGCCATCTTTATACTGCCCTTCAGTCTTCCTATTACCATTATTATATTTTGATGACATTTTACCGCTGTAGGGTTTTTGCGCTCCCTGCTCATACTGTATCCCATCCCTTTCAATCAGAACGATTTCTTTTTCTTTTTTGCCGCAGCCAAAAATCAAAAGAATAGTGAGAATACCTAGGGCCCTATAGTTGAATATTCTTAGCATTACTTTATCTCCTAGTAATAATAATTATTTAATTTTTTTCCTAATAACTCTAAAAAATTCGAGTTTAACACCTAGCACAGAAGTTAATGAAATATACTATAATTTTAAGAAAATTAATTTACTTAAGATTAAATGTATGATCTAAACGATTCTTAAGGATTTTAGACCATAAACTGTATCCTGCTTTATTGAGATGCAATTCATCATCAACAAATAATCCCGGGTTAGGGATCCCGTCTAATTGTAACATGGGGGTGGCAGTGTCAACATAATAAAGAGTAGTATTCCATTTTGAAAGAATAAGTATTTTATGATTCACTTGACTCATTAATTCCCATTTATCCCAGCGGCTTATACTTGGTTTAATAGGGATATAATAAAATTTAACCCTTGGAAAAAGATGGATAATCTTAGTGTATATTTGTAGAAACCCCTTGTAAACCCGCTCGGGAGTTTTACCACTCGCGATATCGTTGTCTCCGCAATAAAATACCACTCCTTTTATAGGGTAAGGACTAACAATTATTTCAAAATAATGCAACATATCAGAAATGTGAGCACCTCCAAACCCTCTATTTAGCCCGTAATAATTAGGGAAATGTTGATCCAGATCCCAAAGCCGGATACTGGAACTTCCAATAAACAGTATTACACTATCTGTTGGCATATATTCCTGATCTGAATGAATAAATTGATCAATCTCAGATCGAAATCGTTCTGGATCAGGATCAGTGGTCGTACTATCCTGACTTTGCCCAACAGTTACAATCCAAAAGGCTAGAACTAAAAATTTTACTTTATTTATAATTGATTGCAGTATTAGGCTAATTTATCTCAGATCTAGCATTTTCTATACGTTTCCGATCAATAGGCTCGGAAAGCCCCATATAGAATGCAAGAAACCACATTACGAAAATACCATAACACAGAAAAACTAGCTGCCACACCCACAGTGATGGCATCTGGAAAGGTACCCACAAAGCAGGGTTGTTGGGATCGGAAAACAGCGAATTTCCTATGCTTGCAAAGGGGCCAAAGCCAACAAGAAACCAGATCAACGTCAGTATCCATGCAAGTGTACGTTTCTTTTTACGTTTCGGATTCATTGCAGAAACAGCCTGTAAAAATTGATGCCTTTTCTCTTTTTTATTAACTGTACTCTCATTATCCTTAGTAAATCTTGAAACCAGTATGGTCATTGCCAGATTGAAAAATATTCCCCAACCAGCACTGTGAATAGTGAGTGGATAGGCCCCCCAAGGCACTCCAAACCATGCTGACGTTTTATCTGTTAATGTCACCGCGATAAGACCAATAACTAACCCAGTTACAACCCCCTGTCTGGTAAACCCCTTATAGTAGCAAATACCAATTAAGGCCGGATACATTTGAAATCCATAGGCCACAGCGAGACCGCCCAGCATCACAATTGCCTGTGTAGAATTTGCGGCCACAATCAATGCCATGATAGCAATGATAATAACAAAAATACGACCACTAAGTTTTTGTAAGCGATCTGTAGCGGTTGGTGCAATATACTTAGTATAAATATCCCTTGTAACCATGGCACTAAAAGTTGACATGTATGCAGCACCAGTACTCTGCATCGCTGCTAATGCGCACACAGCCAGCAAGCCTACCAACCAGGGCATAGAATCAGAAAGCAAATTAATTAATTGGGGAACGAGATTTTTATCATTCACGCTCGAAAATATACCATTTTCAAGCAGGACGCGACCTCCTACGCCTTGAAAAATAGTAAATGTAAATAAAATTATTCCTATTACTAGAGAGGATGCTACTACCTGCTGCCATCGAAAGGCCCGACTAGTTTTATTTGCAAAGGCCCACATAGAGAATGCTGGCGAAGACTGAATACCCATTAGCGCAAACATGTATGTCATACACATCATTCCTGTCCAAGCGCCACCCACTGCTTTAGAGCCTGCGGATACAAATTGAATGCTGCCTGGAATTGCAATAGATCTTGAATAACCGGCGGGTGTCAAGTTATTACCGCTACTGATATCCTGCTTGACCATATTACCCAATCCATTCATTAAGCCCGTCCATCCACCTGAATAATGAATTGCAATACCGCCAAGAATTACGATACCCAAGGCCAGTAAAATACACTGGGCACAATCCACGTAAGCCACGGAACGCAATCCCCCTGAAGCCACATAGATTACGACGACGGTCGAAAGGGCGAACATGCCAAAATTCGCACTTACTAGACCATCAGTGAGCACATAAAACAAATCTCCCGATGCTCTAAGCTGTACACCAAGATATGGTACACTGAAAAGGAAAGCAACCAACACAGTTAGTAAACGAATCGCATCTCCACCATAGTAATCACTATACATCTCACCAGGTGTTATATAATTATAAGCTTTACCAAGTGCCCATTGGCGCCGCAAGAACAGAACTCCAGTAAAGGGGATCGTTAACGCGTAAAAAGACGCAAATGCATATGGTAAACCATCATTAAATATTTTGCCCGGATGGCCAACAAATGTCCAGCCGCTGAAGCTGGTGGCCGTTGCCGCCAGGACAAACACAATTATACTAATTGACCGCCCTGCTAGAAAATAATCAGTAGATGTCTTAGCTGTTAGGGCACCTTTTATCCCCCAAAATAAACAGTAAGCCCAGTAAATTCCTACAAATGCAATTAACCAGATAATTTTTAGATCCATTTTATCTCATATTTCCTTGAACGATAGTTGTAATTATAATGAACAGTTGATATCGGGAAAAAGGAAAATATCATGTTGAGAATCTATAAACTAATTACTAACCAAATAACTTTCGTGGATAGAAATCGATGTTAATTAGTTTCTGAATTTGGTCGACCACATAAGGTTTATCTTTTTTGTACGTAACGCCAAACCAGGGCGCATTGCTATACAATACATGAACATTTTCTTTTCCTGATTGGATAAGATCATTGATCACACTAGGAATTAAAAACTCACTTTTTAATTCATCGCCTTCCTGTGCAAGAAAATCCACGAACATTTCTTGCAAATAATCAAAAATTACAGGTGTAAAACCCCACATATTCATAGAGACGGGTTCACTACCATTCAAATCAATATCTCTATCAGAAGTAATCCCCGAGTTTGTTTTTCGAAGATCATCCGTCTCGATCACGGTGACTAGTCGATCATTTTTCACTTCGCATAACCCTCGTGTTACAGATCCAAAAATAGATAGTGTATTTTCCAAGCGAAATGCGACCAAGGTAAAGGCATTACTTTCACGAGCATAAAAATTTGCTATTGTTTTGAATGATTCTCGACCATAATAATCATCACCATTAATTGCATTAAATGGACCATCGATTAATTTCGCTGCAGATAAAATGGCGTGACCTGTTCCCCAGGGTTTTTCTCGGCCTTCAGGGCACGAGAAACCATTTGGAAGATCCTCAATATCCTGGAATGCAAATTCAACTTGGATCTTATCATTAAATTTATCTGTGATCTTTGATTTGAATTCCTGTTCAAAATCCCGGCGAATTATAAAAACAACTTTGGTAAAACCTGCTTTAATAGCATCATACACTGAATAATCAATAATGGTTTCCCCAGAGGGACCAACTTCATCCAATTGTTTGAGGCCACCATAACGCGAACCCATTCCTGCAGCCATGACCAGTAATGTGAGATTATTCATAAATATTATATACCTTTTTGGGATCTATACAATTTTTGGGCCATTATCTGAACTAATTATAAAAGATTTACCACCAACTTTTTCAATGGCTTTGGCCACAATTTCAGCATTTTTTGGAGCATAAGCAAACATACAACCCCCACCTCCAGAGCCATTGATCTTACCACCCAATGCACCGGCATCTAAAGACGCATCAAGCATAGCTTCTATTTTAGGCGTACTGATTTTTAAAACGTCCCTCAACACAGCATGATGCTCAATTAGACGGGCGCCGATTAGATCAGGTTTTGGTGCTTCTCTATTCAATTCGGGTAATACTTTTCTTAAAATATTCCTGTTTTTTATTGTTCCACGGAAAATATTTTTCTCTTCTTCATTCAAGAGCGACAAATCAACATCTTCACTATTATGAATGTTAAAATTTGGGGTTTTTTCTTTCAGTTTTTGGATAATTTTAACCCGAGCATCCCGGCAGCGCTGTAAAATCCCCATTGTGTCCTTTGGTTCACAAGAATCTCCTAATACAAAAGACCCTAAATTTGGGTTCAAGGATTTGATGGATATAGTCGGTTCAGATATTAAATAAATCATGTTCCCCATGCTGGCAGTATACTGATCCATCATACCACCTGGTTCATTAAATTCCAATACCTCTGCTCTATACGCTAGTTCACCTATTTTTTGCTCATTCCAAATTACTGGGGCATCTGCCATTTGAGTTAAAAAATGAATCCAGTTCACCATCACTGCCGATGAACTTCCAACACCAGCCTGAATAGGGATTTTGCTAGTAATTTCGCATTCAAAGCCATTGGAAAAAACGAGCCCCTCTCTAATACAGATATTTATTCCACTTTTGAAATAATCCCGTTGTTTAGTGTAGGATAATCCATCGAGGGAAAACTTCTCTGATTCACTGATATCTGGCTTATGAATAATGACTTGCTGATCTTCGCGCTTTTGACCAACAATTTTAGCTCGAAGTGATATGGCCATGGCTACTACTGGTAGTCCGAGATAATCTTGGTGTTCTCCAAAAAGGCAGATTCTCCCGGGACTGCTTACTTCCACAAGCGGGTTAAACCAAAAGCTGAAACTCCAGCGAGTCCGATTAATATTAATCCCAATGGTTCCCCATAGATCAATTGGCCAACGCCAAGAAGTACACTATAAACCGCGATACAGCCTAGAATCATACAAAGTATCCCATTTGGTACAGGCCATGGTTCAGAAGATACCCCTTGGGAATATTTCGACCAGCCTGGACCACCAGGATTCACTTTTTTCACGAAGTTCTGGAGTGTCTCTTCATCGTCCGGTGGTGTTAAATATGTGGCTACAACCCAAACTACTGTGGTTAATATTGCACCAAAAACAATTTTCTCCCAACCGGCGAAACTTTGATCAATAAAATTATAATAAAAAGCAATACATAATGAACTAACCATGGCCACGATCTCTGTATAGGCATTGATCCGCCACCAGAACCAGCGCAGTATATAGATCATTCCCGTACCAGCACCGATCATAAGTAACAGAGTGAATGCCTGGCCAGCGCTGGTTAAGAAAAGGCCTAAACCGCCGCCAAGAATAATCGATATTATGGTAAATAAGCGGCCTACATTTACCAGGTGTTTTTCAGAAGCATCTGGTTTAATAAAACGATGATAGAAATCATTTACTAGGTAGCTAGCACCCAAGTTTAATTGAGTTGACATGGTACTCATAAATGCGGCAATCAGAGATGCAGCTACTAAACCAAGTAAACCACTGGGCAGTAGGGTCAGCATAGCTGGATAAGCTACATCATGACCCAATTTGTCCGCCGGTAAATTCGGAAATGCAGCTTTTATATCTGACAATTCAGGAAATACTATTAACGATGACAAAGCAATCAGGATCCACGGCCAGGGGCGCAACGCATAGTGCGCTACATTGAAAAATAGGGTAGCACTAACAGCATTCTTTTCATCTTTAGCAGAAAACATACGCTGCGCGATATATCCACCACCTCCCGGTTCAGACCCCGGATAATAACTGGCCCACCACTGTACTGCTAATGGAACTAGCAAGATGGGTATCCAAATATCCGGATCTGACAGATCCGGAATAAGCGCCAGTTTATCTACTACATTTGCGTGGGCGATCAAATTGGATAAACCGCCAATTTGTTCCAAACCAAGGATATATATCATAGCCCATATTGAACCAATCATGGCTAATGAAAATTGTACAAAGTCTGTGATAATTATTGCCTTCAGTCCGCCCAATGTGCTGTAGGCCAAGGTTATGGAACAGGCAATTGTGAGTGTTAGCCAACCAGGCCAACCTAATACAATTTCACCAAATTTTACTGCTGCAAGGCTAACGGCACCCATAACTAATACATTGAATACCAATCCAAGATATAAGGCCCGGAATCCACGTAAAAATGCCGCAGCCTTTCCACTATAGCGAAGTTCATAAAATTCAATATCCGTTAGCACTCCAGACCGATGCCAGAGTTTAGCGTAGACAAAAACAGTCAACATCCCTGTAAGTAGAAATGCCCACCAGACCCAGTTCCCTGAAACGCCATTTTGGCGAACTAGATCAGTGACTAGATTAGGAGTGTCAGTCGAAAATGTAGTAGCCACCATACTAACCCCGAGCAGCCACCAGGGCATATTGCGACCGGCCAGGAAAAAAGATTTCGTATCTTTTCCAGCTTGCTTAGATGCCCAAATGCCTACTGCTAACGACAGAGTGAAATATGCAAAAACAATGGTCCAATCAAGTGTCGTTAAAGTCATGAATTAATATTGATCGTTTAAACTAAATACAGGATTGTTGGTTTTCCATTTTCCCCTGGTAAAGTCAGGTATTTTAATAGAAGCACTATTTTG
>Ga0208764_10000765_pt1 | contig 20662 bp, 8 predicted proteins | sample ETNtaG_18_FD_185762 | JGI IMG/M metagenome (GOLD analysis project Ga0208764, IMG submission 185762) | Marine microbial and viral communities from oxygen minimum zone, Eastern Pacific Ocean - ETNP201302SV91 (SPAdes) (version 2) | ecosystem: Environmental > Aquatic > Marine > Oceanic ... | reverse complement strand
ACTGGCTTCTGGATTCAAAATTATGATTTTCATTGTGATTAATGCCTGTGTTATTGTTCTAAGAAGGGCCTCAAAAACCCATTCTTGGTATCAGCCTGAATGGAAATCACCCCTATACCCTTTCTTCCAACTGTTTGGAATCGTCGGTGGTTTTGTGCTCATCTATCTGATGGGTGAAAAGGCCGTTATCGGTGCTTTGGCCTGCTGTATTCTCGGTTTAATCACCTACTATTCCTATGGGAAATCAAGAGCCCACCCCATGCTAACCCCATGGAGAACTGTGCGAACTGAATTCACGAATGTGGATCAGCATGAACGAGAGAAGAGATGGTTGGTCTTCCACACCGCTGCTTCCAAGTCTTCACACCCAGATACTCTCAATGAGAGTGAATTTGTTCACGCCATGAGCATAATTGCTCCACAATACGACAAATTCCACGTGCGTAATCTGTTCCATGAAATTGATGATGATAACAATGGTGTGATTGACATCGATGAATTCCTAGCAAAGATTGAAGACGTGTTAGAAGAGGCAGAATAGGCCAGTTTCAGTCGCCGTGCCCTTGAAGCGTGTTGCGCTTCTCGCAGTCTTGGAGGAAGACCATGTCAATCGCAGGCAAGGCGAGTAAAATCACAACCAACACTCTCCAGGAGATGAAACAGGCTGGTGAGAAAATCACCATGCTCACCGCGTACGATTTCTCCATGGCTCGAATCATCGACTCTGCCGGAATCGATGTCATCTTGGTGGGTGATTCCGCATCCAACGTGATGGCTGGTAACGACACGACTGTGCCAATCACACTCGACCAAATGATCTATCACGCTCAGTGTGTAGTGAAAGGCGTAAACCGAGCACTCATCGTCTGCGACATGCCATTTGGAAGTTACCAGGGTGATTCTCGACAAGCGCTTAACAGTGCGATTCGTATCATGAAAGAAAGCGGATCCCACGCTGTAAAACTTGAGGGGGGTGCAGAAATCGTCGAGTCGATCGAACGAATCCTGACCGCTGGTATTCCAGTCATGGGACACCTTGGGCTGACCCCTCAATCCATCTACAAATTTGGAACGTATTCAGTCCGCGCGCGCGAGGAAGAAGAAGCAGCCAAATTAATCGCAGATGCAAAGTTGCTTGAGCAGGCTGGCTGTTTTGCCATTGTCTTAGAGAAGATTCCAGCTGATTTAGCAGCCAAGGTCACCGCTGCGGTAAACATCCCTACAATTGGTATCGGTGCAGGTTCGGATGTGGACGGACAAGTGCTGGTCATCCACGATTTGATTGGCCTAACTCACGAATTTAATCCACGCTTCTTGCGCCGATATATGAACCTCTACGATGACATGACAAATGCTGTCAAGGAATACATTGGAGATGTTCGAAACTTAGATTTCCCGAACGAAGAGGAACGTTATTCCTGAGTCCATCCGTTCTCTTCAGAATGTCTCCAATGAGAGGGGCGACCCTCTCGATCGAAATACCATCCCTCCTCTCCTGCTGTGGTCCCAGGCAGGGGACGTAGTGTTTGTTCAGCAGTATCTCTCGGGCCATCTCCGCGACGATTTTCATGCTGTACCTGTGCAAATGTTGCAGCAGCGGTCGTCAGTGTTTCCTCAGATTGTTTCCAATCCCCTGACATCTCACCCCACTCATCGTCAGTTTGTATCTGTGGTTCAGGTTCAGGCGTGGTTTCAGGTTCGGGTGCGGCCCAATCCTCCTCAATATTCTCCACCGGAGGCGGATCTAATGCTGTTTCAGTCGCCGGTTGCAATGCATGGAATGGTTCAATGACAGTAGATGTAAGGGGTGCGGGAACAGAAAGTGGAGTGGGGGCGAGAGGCATTGCTACTGGTTGTTGCGCCACTGGTGCAGGGAAAGGTACAGGCAAAGGTGCAGGCGCAGGAATGGTGTTTGGAGTCAGAGTCGGTGGAGGCAAATCCTCACCTTCTTCAGTTTCTTCACGAATTAATTCAATTTCTTCATCGATTCGTGAACCGAGGTGTTTGAACAACATCACAAGAATAACTGAAATTACGACAATAATCAGCAGACTGAATACGATGATTACCTGTGTATTGTCCCCCCATCCAAACCATGTTGAATGAACTGTAATGAAATCGCTGCCTTCGGCTGAACCTCCACCGGATGATTGAATCCTTGCATGAACGACCAACTCCCCCGACTTCTCCAAATCCAGTACCCACCCATTTTCGTCGCATTCCGCATCCCCTGCATCAGTGGTAATCGTAGCCGAGCATTGGTGGATTGAGACAGGGTTGCCCGAAATATCGAACCCTGAAATCTCAAATTGAACGGTTGCCCCTTGATCTCCTTCTGGTGGGAGTGAAACTTCTAGGTAATCGAGAGGACCCTCCAATACCTGTACGATGAAAATTCCTTGGGCTTGGCCCAAAAACACAGTGATGCTGACATCTCCAATGCCGCCCGAAGTGTAGGTGTAGTGCCCAGTACCACCTGCACTGGCATTCTCAATTGTACCAAAATCGTTGAGGATAAACCAATCCTCAATCGGCACGTCGACGGGGTTTCGATTTCCATTATCATCGACACCGTAGAGAATTAAATCAAGAGACAAACCTGTAACGATAGCAGGAGGGGTATTTCCAATGCTATCAATTACTTCGATTTCAAGTGATACGGGGACCCCTGAAAGCACTTCCACATCAATGGCTTGAACGCGACCGGCAGCCATGACTTGGATGGTATGTTGACCGACACGATCGGGTACGAAAGTAATGCCGTCTCCATCGGGTACGATGGGATTGGTGCTAGGTCCATCGGTAACGGACCAATTCCACCCATCCACTGTGACGGGGTTTCCAGCAGCATCGAAGCCCTCAGCTTCAAGCAAATAGAAATCTCCGATATGCATCTCAGTGGCCAAATTCTCAAGTGTGATTTGCGCCAATCTTCCGGCCTCAACCGTCAATGTCAAGCTGTCAGTCATGCCATTCTGATCATCGATTTCAACCGTCCAATCACCCACAACACCCGCATCGAATACGATACATTCTCCACTGAAAGAGGATAGGGCATCATTGGCCAGACCACCAAATGTTGACCATGTTGTATTCACACCCCATGTATTTCCTCGCTGGTCAGAATAGCGTGCACACAAATCGATCAAATTGTCAGATGAAACGAGTTGAGATTCGTGTTCAATGATGATGTCGACTGCAATGCCCCTCGTGACGTTGAAGGTGGCAGAACCAGACCAATCATCCCAATCTACACCGACAGTCATTGAGCCGACGGGGCCAGGGGTAAGGACTGGAGGGGTACCATCATTGGGCAATGCAATGCCGACACCGTCAGGTAATTGCCAATTGGTAAAGGGTATGTTGGGAATCCAACCATTCCCATATTGGTCACGAAGTAAGGGTGTGACCTCTACAGTTTCATCCGCAGAAATATTGGATTGAGATACGGTCAATTCGAAAGTCAATGGCGCACCTGGTTGAACATTCACATCAAGGGTTGTTTGAACATCTCCATTGCAGGCAGTTACAGTTTGCGCCCCGACTGTTTGTGGCGACCAGCGGGCCTGTCCGCCACCGAAATTTTGTATTGCGCCGGCGGAAGATGTCCAAGCGATTGCAACGTTCATTTCAGTCCCCGCTGAATCGTAAGCGGTTGCTGTGATGTTCAATGCTTGATCTGCGGGCATCGAAATCGGACCACTGGGGCTCAGAGTGATGTGGTGTACGGAGGGGTCACCCGTTGCAGAGCAAGAACGACCCGAGGTTTCTGCCGTCACAGATGTACAATAGGATGCCAATAACAGAAGCGTGAGAAGAATGGCTTTTCGCGTCATCATTTCACCCTAGCCCATTGCCCTGTTTCATCGACTTGCCAATATTGTGATTCACCTTGCGCGGTTTGATACCACCCTGTCTGGCCTTGTACAGTCCCATCCATGGCCTGTAAAACACCACTTGATTGTACAGTATTTTCAGCAACAGGTTCCGCTTTCTCAGCAATTGCTTCGGTAGCTTCTTCCATGGCTCGAATCCTTTCTTGTTGCCGTTGATGGCTCAGTCTTCGCCGACTTCGCCTTGAGATGGGTTGATCCGATGTCGTCCGAACAACTGGAACAACAACTGCATCACCTGTCCCTGAAGTTGGAAGAATGTCATACTCATCATCCCAATGTGGTTCTACCTCTGAATTTTTACGAACGATAAGCAATAGCAAACCAATCAACAAGCCAGCGACAACAAATCCACCCAGCAACATTTGTCCACTTTGGCTGCTGGTTAAACGATCGATTCCAGTCGGTTCAACATCGACGTAAGTGACTGCATTCCACCCTTCGTATTCAACCGAAATCTTTTGCCCATCCCCGGGGTTCTCCAATTCGACCAACCAGTATGGGCCCACATCATGGCGAACGGGGCCAATATCTGTATCAAATTTAAACTGCGAAATTTGCATCGGTACAGCATTTCCACCGTAATCGACCAGACTGACTTCAAGTGAAAATGTGGTACCTTGTTCACCACTGCCACCGTGTTGACCTATACGCAATGAACGAGCCTCGCCGATGAAAACTTGGATCGTGAAATTTCCTCTGGCTGTTTCATTTTCCACCTCAATGTCCCAAATCCCTTCACGAAGACCTCGAACATCGTATACTCCGATTTCTGTGGTTTCTTCAACTTCAATCGAATCGGTGGGGATATCCCAATCCACTGACCATGGCGCTTGGTTCCCATCTAAATCCACTGCGAGAGTTGTGATTTGGAATACATCTCCGCTGTAGGTCACACCCCCCATCGTGAGTGAGGAGGAAATTTCAATTCGATATGGGCTGCCTTGCTCAACATAGATTCTTGAGCGTGCACTTCGTCCTGCTGCGTCCACTTCGATTAGATGATCACCTGTGGTGGTCGGTTGCCAAATACCTCCAGAAAGTCGCAATTGTGGTGTCAAATCATCACCATCGACTGACCAATTCAGTTGAACGCCTTCAATGAGGTTGCCATCCGCATCGCTGAGTTCAGGATTTAGATGGATGGAGTCATCTGCAGACAGGGTTGTACCGTCGCCAGCCAAAGATATTCTAGCCAAGCGCCCAGGTCGCACTTCAAGGGTCAAATATGTGCTAAATGTCTCATTGGACCCTGAATGAATCGCTGTAATGGTCCATGTACCTGCAAGGCCTCCGACAAATCTCACACCGTCGACATCGGAAATCAGGGAAGGGGATACCTCGGGCTCTTCAACCGCCCATTCAGCTGAAATGGGCCAGCGATTACCGCGACTATCTTCGGCTTGGAGAACCAAATCAGTTTCATCATCAGCCGTCAATATATCATGCTCAGCATCAATCCAAACCCGTGAAATTTCACCGGTCACTACCGTGAGATCTATCCACGTTTCAACACCTTCGGCATGTGCTGAAATTCGCCATGTTCCGGCTTGGCTTGGCAACCACTCGACGAATCCTTCATGAATTCGGAAATTACCGCTTTCTGCAGACCAATTTTCCAGTGGTAATAGAACTGAAACGTTGTTTCCTACGCGATCATGCCATCGCAAATCGAGTGGGAGTGCTTCATCGGCACTAATCACTCGATTGGGGTTGATGATTTCCAATGAATTGACCAAACCGGGTCCGACCGTAATCCACCCCGTTCCATTGGCACCAACACCACTTGTGACATTGATTTGCCAAGTGCCCACCTCTTGACCAACGAAGTAACCTGCGGAATCAATTGAGCCGCGTTCAACACTCCAATCCAGTCCCGCTGCCGTAAACAGTGGTACTGGATTGCCCAAACGATCCTCGGCCTCTGCTTGAATTTGGGTGCCGACGCCGGCGCGAGCAGTCAACCCCTCTGGCAGAATGATACTCGCAGCAGCTCCTACATCCACGGTGACATTGGAAATTGCGACATGGTTACCCCACTGCGCAGCCACTGTATGCGTACCGATTTCTGTGGGTGTATACATACCACTGTTATCGATGATTCCAGACGATGTAGACCAAATGAAAGTCAATCCGAACACGGGATTGTAGTGCTGATCAACGCCATGTGCGATGATTGGAGTCACATCATCCACGGTGATGAAATACTCTGAATTGGCCATTGCCAATCCAAGTGGAGCGCCTGGATGAATGAGTACGTCTTGATTTCCTGATACACCTGCCCCATCAGCACTAATTGTCACAATTCCTGATTGCGTCGCGGAAAGACGGCCACTGCCATCAATTGAACCGGAAGTGGTTGTCCAAGATGTGGCCGCATTGATGGCCGTACCGCGTTCAGAACGGATTTGGGCCATGAAATCTATACTGCTATCTGCATCTGAAATACCCAATTTTGGTTGGATGTCGACCCATGAGGGAGAATTGGTCAGGAAAGTCGGTGATGCCCATCTGAATGTAATTTCCAATACGGGCCGATGAGATGGAAGTGATGATTCCGAGGAATGGAATGAAGCAACACCCGTTTCACTTCCAAAACCGGGAGTCAGGAGAAAACCTGCACGAGAATCCTGCCCGTTTAATTGTCGATATTGGGCGAGTTCAACGGTCTGAGTGACATCAAACACCACCGCCGAAGAATTTGGTGAGACCAATTGTCGATCCTGCCACGCTCCGCTGTCCGTGTTTCCAAGAGCACCCGGAGATGACCATTGAGAATTGACATTACGAGTAATCCAAGTTGATTCATCCAACATCCAATCGTCCCGCAGAATACTCCATGCTTGAGCATCGACAGGACCTGATGCTACATCGAGATGTAATTCAAGGGAGGCGCTCTCAATCGTTGTGTTTGTGGGGAAACTCTCTGTATTCAAATCAAGGGCCAATAGGCCGATTCTGGTCTCTTGCCGATCATCGGTCCAACCCACTTCAAATCTTGGAAATCCAGCTCTATCTGTTGTCGAATTACCACTGTCTAGGGTCGTATCCATGTCGATTGAATATGTAACGGTCCAAGTGCCATCTCCATTGTCGGTCAGTGAACTGTTAATGTGTTTTGAATGGGGTTCAATTTCAAGTATTGAGACTGGTGATGATAGCCCACCAAGGATTTGCAAAAGGAGCAAACCAATCAGAAGGCAAGCCGCCCCCCAGCCCCGGTCCCTCACTCGCATCAAACCGTGACATAACTCATGGGACTTGAATAAAACGCCGGGCCGTCCGCCGTAGGCGGACGGCCAAATCAGGGGTTTCAGGATTATTCAGTCCACTCTGCCCAGTCATCCATATCGGGGTCTCGATACCACCAGACACCATCATCGTCTTCCCACCATTCGGTGCCATCCTCATCTACTCGGTAGTTTGGATCGTCTTCCGTACTGCTGTATTGCTCTTCAGATACCGTTTGAGGTTCAGCATCGGGCGTTTCGACAGGGGCATCATATTCCTCGTCATCAAACATATCGTCGTCATATTCGTCATCGCTGTCTCCACGACGCATTAGGACAACAACGACCAGAACGACACCCAGTAGAAGTGCAACCAAGGCTGACAAGCCAATCCATGACCATGGGGCGTTGGCTTCAAAGAATCCAGAAATGGTGCCCTCAACCGAGATTTGCACTTGGTCACAAACGTTGGTACCAAATGAGCCGTCTGCACAGATTGTAATTGTGCTCAAACCTTCACTGAGCATGTAGACGCTTGCACTGGTTTCATTGAACTGATCGGATTGAATTTGATTCAAACTATCTTGAACATCATCAAATGCATCTGTCACCTGAACTGGAACTGGGTTGCCAAATTGATCGAATCCTTCGATATCAATGGTAATGACCGATTGCTGGTCCACGGTTAGAGATGTGCCAGAAATTGTGCCCGGTGAACTGGCGACGGCTTCAAGACGGAACAAATTCCCATAATCAACGGTGACATTCCAAGTGCCGGAGCAAGTTGCACAAGAACCAGCGCTGTATGTCAATACGTAGACTTGGTTGATGCTTCCATCAAATCTGAAATTTCCGATATCCACAAGCGGGTTGCTGTTCGCATCTGAAATGTCGTCCAATGTGAACCCTTGAGTGTCACTGTTCCACGATACCGCTGGAGTTTGATACTGATTGCCATCTGCATCCGCAACCCAGACCTCCACAATCGGGAATTCACCCGCGGTAATACGTGTTTGAACGAGTTCGCTGACATTGCCGGATTCGTCAAATGTCGCGTAAGCCTTGTGCCAAACATTGGCTACTTCGCCAACGGTAACGGTCACAACAGATACGGATTGGACGTTGTTTCCGCCAGCCGCACAAATGGTGTATTCACCCACGCTTGTTGCATCCCAGACGTAATTTGCATCACGCAAAGCAATCGAGATATCCGTCCAACCCGATACGGTAGCAGAACAAGCCTGCGGTGCCGCTTCAGTGGTCGAATCCCATAGTAGCCATTGGATTGGAGTTTCAGGGAGGTCATTGCCGTGTCCATCGCGTGCATCGGGGTTCAAATCGAACGTTTGATCCGCTGTAATCGTAGCATCATCGGATAGTGCAATCGAATTGAGTGCACCGGCTGTGACCGTGAAAGTAACATCGCTGAATACAGATTGTTCACCAACACCCGGCACAGGGAATACATACAGGACATTGATGGTCCAATCACCCACTATAACCGCTTCGAATATGGCCGATGTACCCTGAGGTGTCAACCAATCCGAGGCACTGGAGTCATCTGTAGTCCAAGTGGCGGATACACTCCATTCGTTGCCATCTGCATCGGATGCAAAGGCTGAGAGAGTACCTGTATCTTGGCCACTGGTCAAATTGAAGTTGTTGTTCGGGGAACGAGCTTCAATCGATACGGCAAATCCATGATCAACAGTCATTGGAATGACAACGTCAAATCCTTCGAGAGTGGCCTTGACCCAAGATTGGCCTTGAGTAGATGCATCCCAAGTTGTCGGTGGGCCTGCATTCACTTGTCCGTTGAGTGAGGTCCAACCAGTGAGTGGTAGAACGATTGCTTCACGATTGCCTTGAATATCGATTCGTACAACATCGAATGTAACCATGTCATCTGCGGTCAATGAGATGCTGTCGAATGTCGGCGAACTTGTGACAATGATGGTATTGCTTGGCCCCGTTGCAGTGACTTCCAAATCCATCATTGCGCCGTAGGTGACGTCGATTGAACTATCGCTGTGGATTCCGAGATCGCTGTCTACCCAGACGCTCCAAGTTCCAATCTGGTCACCCATGAACGAACCTGTTGCATTGTCCATCACACCATTTTCGGCACCCCATGTCAGATTCCCAGATGAACTGCGATCTTTCTGATTGCCTTTTTGATCGTAAACCTCAATGTCAAATGAGGTTGTATTTCCAGCCTCAATCATACTATCACCTGAGATGATGAAATTTGACGCTGCGCCCGTATTCACGGTAATCTCAATCGAGACAGACTGAGAACCCCAAGAGACATTCATCCATTGTGTACCTGCTGTCCATGGTAACCAGGTGACAGTACCAGCTGGTGTAGTCACCGAATAATCCATGCTCACAGGGTTGTAAGTCGCACCTTGTGAAAACGAACCATTGGTAATCGTCAGAGTAATCGATTCTCCCGGCACAACGTTACCGTTGGTGTCGAGAACGGTGAGCATGGTCAAGTCAAACGATTCATCGGCCGTAAGCGACATCGCCAGAGGAACAACCACGAGGATGGTTGGGTTGCCGGCATCGACGGTGATATTGACCGATTCGACGACCTGTCCATAAGAGGCCGTAATTGTTACAATTCCAGATTCATAAGGTGTGAAATATCCAGTTGCATCAATCGATCCTGCCGAAGAAGTCCAGATGACGTCACCAGCAAGTGTACTACCACTGGCATCTATCAAAGAGCCAGAGAATTGGACACTTGTATCTGCATCCGTAGAAGATGGACCAGACAGACTGATTGAGTCAACGAGTGTGTAGTTGAAGTGTAGCATTGGTTTGCTTGAGGATACTGACTCACTGGTCTTGACATCAATCAACATGTGTCCAGCGTTTGGTACACCCATGATGACGATGGACACTGTTCCGTTCATTGTGGTCATCGCACCGCCGACATCAAAGTATAGCCAACCTCCAACGAAGTTGCTCATGACACGAACGGTGTCCAATGGAGTTGCGTGATAATCCGTACCCGATTGGAGGCCAGCAGCACTCCAGCTGAAACCTGTAGCGGCTGAATTCCAGGTTGCGCCGCCTTCCTCATAATTCGGGTTGAGAATCGCATAAGCGGTCAAATCCAGATAATTCGCCTGTGAAAATTCGCTAATCCCATCAGAATAAATGGACAACTGGGCAGAGTGCGTGTTGACAGGCAATTGACCTAGAGGTGCCATTTGTCCCATATCGATTTGATACAATCCATAACAACGATTGCTCGTAGAAGAATCACAGCCGGTTCCGATTTGCAAGGTGTCATCTTCACCGTGTGCGGTGTTAATTGCCCCTTCACTCACGTAGGTATCCCAAATGGGCACGTGTCCTAGAGCCTCGACATCTGAGCCTTCTTGAATCGCGATGCTGTAGACGTGATTGCCCTCGTATGTGAAGGTTGGATCGCCGATACCGAACGTCCATGGCACAGATCTTGGACCTGGTACTGAATCATTGAGTGCCTGCACAGACCATGTGTAAATTTCACCGACGGCAAGATCGAAGCCGGGTGTCCATGTCGATGGTGTCGCAGCTGTTGCTCCAAGGTTGAAGCCTGTATTGGTAGCGGAATCCCAGGACTCGTAAGTTTGAGAACCAGATCCATTGCTGAGGATGAGAATATATCCGGTCGCATCGTTCAGTGAGTCCCAAGTCAGCACTGGACGTGGGTCGATGCCCAGTGTATGCTGACCTACATCGTAGACGACTTCCAGTTGTTCAGGGGATACGAGAGAGACCTGCGCTGGTGACGATGCGTTGTTTGGGTTGTCGACATATGCAACCTCGAGTTCGGGAGCAAGAGCGCTTGAACCTTCGGCTGAACTGAAGTAAATCGTGCCAGACCAACTGGTCCGCAATGCCATATTCATGACACCGTTTCCAGCCCATGCGTTGCGGGCAATACCGGTCACATCCCACTCATACCAAACACCTGACGTCGAACTGGTCGATGTCATCGAAGATGCGACTGTTGAATTGCACTGATTGTTTGGGTTGTAGTTGTTCCAAGTCACGTTGGATTCATCGAATCCGCCGCAATCGTAAATCGCAATGCTGTGTGCACCGGTACCTGTGATGCTCGCAACATACATTCGGAGTGTAACCGATGTCGGTAGCATTGTGGCAGGGTATGGATATTCACTCAAATCGATTGAGACAAGGCCTGTCGCTTCGTGTGCCGAATGGGATGGATCGAGACCGACAGCGAGCATCGTGTCTGTTCCGTGGTTGTTGTATTGGCCAATGATGTTCGACTGAATCCATGTGTCGGGCATCGACGGTAATACGCCAGTGTCTTCGAAGACCGCACCTCGTTGCATGGTCACTGTGTAATTGCCTGCACCATCATCGCTGCCTTGCGCATCGGGAACTCGGGCTTGGAATGGTGTAGACCAATTGCTGTAAGTTCCGTCTTGGACCGCTCGAATCCGCAAAAAGTTCCAATGATCACCTTGCGCTGTAATCGCAGGGACGTTCAGTGAAAAATTGGTCAAATCCCAACTGATGTTGCCTCCCCATGTGGTTGAATCACTCGAATCGAAAATCGCTGTATCAATCGTGAATCTATCGTTGGTTGCATATTGAATCTGCCAAGCATCAATGTTGCTTGCGGCATTGTGGTTCCATTGGGCGGTGAGAGGGTCTTCCGGGGTTGGGCGTAGAGAACTCAAATCCCATGCTGTGAATGGGCTGTTGGCCGTCAGTCCTGCATCCCATGAGGGGGCTGTTGGCATCGACTGGCTACCAGCGCGATAGGTCAGCGTGATAATCGGTCTCAAAGTTTCGAACATACCGGTGGCATCCTCATTGATGAACGAATGTCGAGCGTTGAATGTGGCATCTTCAGATGCGAACAATAGGCTCAGTGTGTCCGAACCACTCATGTGTGCTTGTTGCATGAGTTGTGTTACGTCCCACGAATACCATCCATTGCCACTGACGTTGGTCATGACAACGGGCATGTCTGCATCATTTGCACCGTATACGCCGGGTGTTTGCCATGTGTTGTTGGTTGCACAATCGTTCCATGTGACATTGGCTTCATTCCAATTGCAATGGACGAGCGAGGCGGATACATTCGTGTTGTAACTGCTTGAACCACCCACCCGATACATCTCGATATGAGCTTCAACAACCTGCCATGGATTGTTGTCCATGATTGGAACGTTGGAGATATCATATCGCAATAGTGAACGAGATTCGTGACCTGCATTCGTACACGCAGGTCCGCCATTGGATGCACCGACATTCAAGTTGCTGGCAGTGTTTCCATATGCTGAATTCGGGTTGCAAGAATCGATGTATGCGCCTTCTGCGACATCATACAGGTTGCCTGCAGAGTATGCATTTCCATTCGCCAAATCAACCCAATAATCGGTACTGTTGAGTGCATCACCGATGTCGTTTGGAACAATGAAATTTTCAACCGCTGAACGTGGACCGAACATTCCATCTTGAATGGGCTGAATAATCCAAGAATATTGGTCATCGTGATCAAATTGTGAATTTGTATCAACCATGGTTAGGTTAGACATGTCAAAAGTACAAGTTGAACAAGTTCGGCTGTCGATGACTTGGACACCACCCCATGGACCATCGTTGGTCGGATAGGAATAGATTCTCCAAGCCGTCAAGTTGGTTGTAGCAGGATGGCTCCAAGACGCACTGGGATTGTCATCGGATGACATCGAGGGATGCTCCCAGAGGACGTCCCCGTTTGCAGGTGAAAGAATCGTGGCTGCTTGTGTCGGGGATGTTGCTGTCCCATTCTGCCAAGTCAGGGAGAGTTCAGGTTCATTGGCATCAAACTGTGTCTCGGTACTGGCCAACACAATTCGATCATTGGAATTCGCTTCAACACTGATCATCAAGCCCACACTATCATCGCCGCGTGCAATGGCTGCTTGAACGATTTCTGAGATGTCCAGAGTCATTCGAGTGCTTGCCGCTTGGTCGATAACAACATCAATCCATTCTGAACGATCTTGAACACCTGAACCCCCGAGAGTGCTCCAATTTGTAGTGCCATCATAGGTGAGTCCTGTGGCCGAAGAATCCCAATCTTGCAAGGTTTCGTAGATTGCAATCGCAGGTGTACTTGAGTTGTTGGTCAACACCTGGAAACTGATAGACGCACTAACCAATTTCGCATTGGATGGATGTGGTAGTGCACCGATTCCATCGATTGGAACCTCGATGAGGGCGCTCGATGTTGCGGAAATGAAGAGGGTGTCTTCATTCGCATGAGTATCATTCAAACTTGAGGATGCCCAAGAAATCCATGTGTCTGTGAATAGTGGCATACTACCATCTGACAATATGTCCCCATGACCCATCGTGACCTCGTATGTGTCTGAATCGACCTGCGAGACATCCAAATCAGGAATGACAAAACTGGTACCAGCTGTCCACAAGCCAATTTGACCGCTCGCTGAAATACCGCGTGCGCGCCAGTAGAATTCCTCACCAGCACCGAGATCATTTGCAAATGTGAACGACGAGCCGCTGAAAGAACTGGTGTCAATCCAAGAGGAAAAGGTCAGCAGGGAACTGGAACTGAAACTACTGTCTCCATCCACTTGCATCTGCCATGCGTTGGCAGCTGTGACACCGGTTTCATTCCAAGAAAGCGTCGGTGTCTGATCGACTGTAAAGGTGTAATCTCCGCTGAGAATCCAATCACCATTGGCTGGTGACATGTCAATCGGTACATTGGGCGCCGCATTCGAACCATTGGTGTATACAATGACCAATTCGGGCATTGAACCGCTACCTCGGTCGTAGAATGAAACGGCATTCCAACTCTCAGATACCAGAATGAAATCGACGAAGGAATCGGTTCGCATGGCACTTTGAACAGCTGCAGTCACGTTCCATTCATACCATGTGTTGTCGGCATCAATATCTGTGGTATCAAGCGACTGTACACGCTCTGAACCACTTGCACCCAAGCCATTCCAAGGAGTGCTTCCATCGGTAGTATTCCAAGTTGCAGTGCCTTCACCCCAATCGTGCTCACTACTCTCATACATCGTCATTGGAATGTCGAAATTACTGATTCCTGATTGTTGGAGTGTGCGAAGTCGCATGGTTGCTGAGATAATGGCCAAGTCATCGGGCATTGCATGGCTACTCAAATCGCAGCCAACGAGAATGACCTGATTGTCTGATGCTGAGAGGTCTTGACCATCCAGATTCATGCCGGAGGCAAGGCCGTCCTCAAGTGTAAGGTCACCACAATATGGCAATGTCAGACCGCCCTGTGATGTTGCATTTCCATGGCGGTAGCGCAACTCGTGCTCTCCTCCGCCCAAACTGGACGAATTGATTTCAGAGATGAGGAACGAAGATGTGTGCCATGGTCCCTGTTCATCATCTTCAACCATCGACATTCTCCAGTCGTATGAGTTTGCCCAACCAAGGTTCCATGAAGAGGGGATTGTGTATTCGCCATTGGTCAAATCAAATCCACCATCGTCCCGACTGTCCACTGTCAGAGGAATGGAATGACCCATCCCGTCAGGGAATAGTTGGAGTCGAACATCAGCAGCAGATCCTGTGCTTTGTGATGCAGTCGATGGGTCCCAAGTGATTGTGGGTGTGGTTGTGCTTTCCAACTCCCAGTTGTTATCGAGGTTCCATGCAGCACTTCCGGCCATAGGTGATGTGACGCTGGCGCCTGGTGTGGCAACTGAATCGCCCCATGAATATGTGATGTCTAGATGCGGACGATAGGAAAATGGCTCATCGCCGGTTGCAATCTCTATTTCTTCGCCAGCCAATCCTTCAGCCATGACCAAGAAGTCCATGTCCCCATTGTGTCCATTGTGTAGATAGGCCTGAACATACGATGTTGCATCGAAGGTCAATGTGGAGGTGCCTGTTTGGTTTCCGTTGGCTGTACCCAGAAGCGATTTCCCATCGATGGTATCTTGGCCTCCATCACTCCAAGATACACCATTACTACTGTTTGCATAATTCAGTTCCTTGAAGACGTGCCCAGAGCCTGATTCCATCAACCAAGCCGAAATCATCGGTTCTCCAGTTCGATCGGTTCGTCGAAGATTCAGAGTAGCCTCATGGATGGTCACATTGTCGTGAATGGGGACAGTTTCCATGTTTACTCGGATGAAAGCGTGCATGTTACCTTCTGTGGAATCGTTAGAGTGGCCAATTCTCATTCGATAGTCATCATTACCGTTGTAGGAAGTGTTTCCGTCCATGACCCAAGTATCGTGAACGGTACCGAACCCTAGATTGACGGTGTCATTGCGAAGTAGAATCTCTGCTTGATTTTGGCCGTTTAGAGTACCAATTTCAGCGGGCAAGCCAAAGTATCCGCTTTCCCACGGTCCTAAGATGGAACTGTTTACAGAACGCATTCTGAAGTAAACCCACGTCCCATTGAGAAGATCTGCATCATTCTCAGGAGTGTAGAACTCTTCACTATTCATTGAGAAATCGCTTGAGTCATCCCAGGAATTCCAAATTCGAGTTTCATCGAGATCGCTTCGAAAATCATCACCGGTTGAGAATTGAACTTCAACATGGCTCGTCGTCAGATTGTCCCAAGAAATTGTGGGGCTGTAATCTGGCCGGATTAGCAGATTGTTTTGATCGGCAAGAATTTCCCCATCCTCTGGGCCCTCAATGAGCACACCACCTTGTGTGGGAGCCACGCCCAGAGTGTATTCGAAATCAATCGAAGGAGCATCGCCGGATGCGCCTTCACTCGAAGTACAGTGGATTGGAGCACCGACTCCTGAAATGATGACACTCATGTTGGTTTCACCGTTCCGGAGGGCATCCTGTACCAACGATGTCAAATTCAAAGTGAAAACTTCGACACTGGAAACGGCATCATGGGCACCCGGTTCCCAAAGGCCACGATCGACTCCAACCCCTTCAGCACCAGTGACGTTCCATGGTGTTCCGGTGTCACTGAGATTGTGTGTTGCATTGGATTCATCAAAATCGGTCAGCAAGCGAGCAGCGTAGAGGGCTGTATTACTCGTGTCCATTTGACTGAATGATTTACGGCATGTCAAATCAAGAGTGGCCTCACTGACCACCGCTGTCGTTGGCAATACGCCACCATCATTGAGTGTCAACGGGAAATTGGCCAACATCCGGGCATCCGTGAAAAGTGGATAGTCCGTAATCAGCAGATTTTGTGCGCTTCCATAGTTGTTTGATGGCTGACTAGAGTTGGTCTGTGTATCATATGCCAACGTGTCACTAGCCGTCAAAAATCGTGTTACTGGAGCCTCTTCCAAGGTCTTTTCATTGTCAATTACTTGTATCCATGTGCTGAATAGCATCAAGCTCACCATCAGGATTGCACCTGTTGTTGAACTCCAGTTCCTCTCTCCGCTCGTCATGGGCCTCAGGCGAGGACGGAGCAATCTACTGTTAATGAGTTGCGGTTCATCGACCATACTACGTATGGTCAATGGATACCCCAGTTTGCGGGAAGTCAGGGCATGGGATAGGTTCATTGACGCCCGACAGAAACGACGGTCGATTCCGATGGCAAAGATGTGGGTGGAGAAGCACCGGCCCCGGACCGTTCGCGACATCAGAGGTCAGGCGGCAACCGTTGAACGGTTGGCCGCTTATGGGGAAGGTGGGACATTCCCACACCTCCTTTTCGCAGGACCCCCTGGAACCGGGAAAACGACTGCTGCGCTTGCTCTTTGCTCGGATGTCTTCGGCGAAAAATCTCAAGAAAATCTACTTGAAATGAACGCCAGCGACGAGAGAAAACTCGAGAGTATTCGAACCAAGGTCAAGCAATTCGCCAGAACGAGTCCACTCGGTGTCGACTTCAAAGTCATCTTTCTCGATGAAGCAGACGCGCTTACAGCAGATGCACAGGGGGCGCTGAGAAGAATCATGGAGCAGTATTCAGAAACATGTCGATTCATTCTCTCCTGTAATTATTCTTCGAAGATTATTGAGCCCATCCAATCTCGTTGTGCAGTATTCCGATTCAGACCGCTGGCTGATGATCAGGTACGAATGCAGGTACAATCTGTAGCAGAATCCGAAGGCATTGAGTTGGATGAAGATGCGTGTGAGGCTATCGTTCACGTGAGTTTGGGGGATTTACGTAGGGCAATTACTGCGCTTCAGGTCAGTGCCAGTTTGGACACCCATGTTACACGCTCACTCATTTACGAAACGACGGCGACCGCACCACCAGAGGAATTGCATGGTTATCTTCTCGCTTGTAAGGAGGATGGGTTTCATCCCGCCAGGCGACGTTTGCGTTCAATCTTGGATCAGTTCGGTTTGGCCGGTACGGATTTGGTGAATCAGCTACACAGAGCCTTGTATGATGCAGAATTTCTAACCGAGGGTCAGAAACTTGAGATTACGGAGATGATGGCGCAAATCGATTTCCGCCTTGTGGAAGGTGGTGGTGAAGCGTTACAACTCGACGCGATGACCGCGTCAATCTGTGCAAAGTTCTCTTCCTAACCCCAAGCGGGTACGAGAAGATCAGCGTGGTCACGCGTTGCATCCTCACACAGTGCACTCGCTTTTTCACGTAGGCGGATTTCGTGGGTTTTCGATTCGATTCTCGCGCGGCGTGAGGCTCGAATCAATGGTGCGAGTGGAGTCCAGCAGAGTAGATCCACCGTCACACCCATATTTCCACGAATCACTCGGTTGGCGAGTGATTCCATCATTTCTGTCAATTGTTCCAATGTATTTTCATTCAGCATGTTGCATCCCTTTGTAGACATAACAGGCGGGGCCACTGGTCTACCTTCGTTGCCTTGAGAGAGCAAGCGTTTTGAAAGTGAAAGTGTAGCAGTTACCCGAAAATGGGCGAAAGTGGACTCAAATATCGACTGAAAATCGAATGGTATGTTCTTCTTCCAATTCCCAAGGATCACCCTGCTGTGTCAATGTAATTTCAATCGTGTAAGGGACACCGCTTGAAATTTCAAAGTCCGCAGGGAACTCAATCAAAATGGGCACATCTGTGGATTTATCCAGAACCTTCGACACATTGTCAGCATAATTGTCCCAATCGCCCCGCATTGAATCCGCAGTTCCAGTCCAATTCATGGAATCGCCTAACCAAGTCATGTCGACATGGACCTCCACATCATTGGCGTCAATGTTGTCACGAACTGCAAATGCCAAACCCAACCTGCGCTCAGTAACGTTGTCATCAGCTTCAAAATCAGCGATTGGCTGATTCCAATCGGGGTCATCCAAATCGATGAGGACTACTTTGTTGGCCACTTCGGGTGGAGAAATATCGGCCAATGGTGGGTTAACGAGAATAAAACAGACAGCTAACCAGGTGAATGTATAGAGGAAACTAGCCCTGAACCAATTTCCAAAGGTATACCTGTCTGCGAATTTGCTCAAAATCAGTCTATGGAGGGGCGGGATGGTCACGATGAGCAAAAGCGGCAAGGACCACAATACGCTGGCCGGCTCTTTCAATGCAGGCATGATGAGATATCGCATGATGACGCCGACCGAGATGGCATAGACAAGCACCAACCACATCGAGGCTGTATCCGCCTTCTCCTTGATCACATGGTCAGCGGGGTCAAATGGTTCGGTACCAACTTTGCCCCCTGGGCGCTTTTTCTCACCATCTCGACCACCGCGTCGCTTGTCGCTAGCGGCTGCAGCAGCCATCGCAGTGCTCAGGTCGACCATTGTCCTCACCCCTCCGGGGTGCTGGGCCGTCTATGATGGGTTCGGCTGGATAAACTGAGCATGGATTATGATTCGCAATGCTCGCATTAGGTGATATGGTGCCGGGAACGGGGCTCGAACCCGTGACCTTCGGATGTCTCAGACATTTCGAGGTTTATCGCGCTCATCTTATTCCTTTGCAGGTGTCCTATGAGTCCGACGCGCCACCAACTACGCCACCCCGGCAACGGAGGCTTCGACCGAACTGCCGAATATGAGTATATCCATTCAAGCGGACCGTTCGGTTGAATAGATGTCTGGTTCCCCAGTCGCTTATGGGTAGGCCCCAAAGTGGTGACCGTGTGCGCTTTACGGCGAACACACCCGAGGGTGATGTTACACATGAGGGGATTTTGTTAGCACCCTCAACAAGTGGACATATGACTGTCAAACTTGACAACGGTTACAATGTGACCTTTGCCGAATCTGAAGTATCTGAGATATCCACCCTCAGTACACCAAATTTGACAGGTGAACTGGTGATTACAACACTTGTAGAAAACCCCGAACTTCCAGAAATCTGGATCCTACACACCGGCGGGACAATCGCCTCAAAGGTCGATTATGTAACGGGTGCTGTTGCCGCTCGATTTGAACCCGAGGAACTCTTGGATGCCATTCCAGAATTGGCCAATCATGCGCGGATTCGAACCATGAAATTGGGCAACATGTGGTCTGACGATATCCGGGCCCGTCATTGGAATGCAATGATGGAGGCCACCAAACAGGCATTTGATTCAGGAGCGGTTGGAGTCGTGATTACACATGGCACTGACACCATGCACTATTCGGCAGCTGCTGCAGCGTTTGCATGGGCTGGTGGAGGAGGGCGTCCACCTGGCAGGATTGTGTTCACCGGTTCTCAGAGAAGTAGTGATCGTGGTTCTACCGACGGTACTGAAAATCTCCTCGCAGCAGTCCATTGGGCAGCCCATGGCCCGGCTCCGACCGGCGGAAATGGGGATGCGAGTGTCATCATAATGCATGCGGGCAGCGATGATGGAATTTGTGCGATCATGCCGGGTTGTTCCGCACGAAAATTCCACTCGAGCAGACGAGATGCATTCCAGGGAATCAATGCACAACCATTGGGGACGATTACTGTCGGCCGAGGCGGAGAGTGTCAAATCGACATGGATGTGCAGACGCCGACAAGAGATATTGTCACAGACCCCGCGGTTTTCGACGAGGATAAGCGAATTCTACAACTCATGGCAGGGGCGCATATGTACGCTGACCAAATTGAACTCGCAGCGAACTATGATGCGATATTATTCCATGGCACTGGACTAGGCCACCTCCCGATTGAAGATCCAAATGGAGACAGTCCCGAAAATGTTGCAATGAGAGAAGCGGTGACCAAATATTGTGCAAATGGAGGAACCGCAGTGATGGCCACACAGTGCATACATGGCCCAGTCCATATGGACGTTTACAGCAAGGGTCGGGATCAGCAGGAACTTGGAATCATTGGCAATCATGCGACCACTGGGCCTGATGCTGCACTCGTCAAACTCCATTTCTTACTCTCAACTGACCAAAATATTCAATCGGGTTGGGATACGGATTTGTGCGGCGAGAATGCTTCTTCAATTTTCAATTGATAATTTAATTTCCCAATTGGAAAGTTCGCACCCATTACGACCGCTCTCATGAAAGACCGCTCTCCTATGGAGAGCGATATGGGCGACAAGGCGGAAGACTTGGCTTGGCGCCGAGAGCAGGCCGCTGCTGGTGGCGGAACCTCCCGCCTAGAAGCGCTTCGTGCTGCAG
>Ga0208764_10000764_pt1 | contig 20682 bp, 27 predicted proteins | sample ETNtaG_18_FD_185762 | JGI IMG/M metagenome (GOLD analysis project Ga0208764, IMG submission 185762) | Marine microbial and viral communities from oxygen minimum zone, Eastern Pacific Ocean - ETNP201302SV91 (SPAdes) (version 2) | ecosystem: Environmental > Aquatic > Marine > Oceanic ... | reverse complement strand
CTGAAATTAAATCGGAACTTGATTATTGTTGTACTTCATCAAATGCTGTAAATGTTGTCAAAGCAATTCCTGAAGATAAAGAAATTTTATTTTTACCTGACATGTTTCTTGGTTCTTATGTTGCAAAAATGACTGGTAGAAAAAATATGCATATTTGGGCTGGTGAATGTCATGTGCATGCAGGAATCACTCCTGAGGATGTAACTAAAAAATTAGAATCAATGAAAGATGCCGAATTTGTAATTCATCCTGAATGTAGTTGTACTACTCCAATGATGTATGATGTTGCAGATGGAAGTTATGATGATAAAAAAGTCTCAATTCTTTCAACTGAAGGAATGTTAAACCATGTAAGTAAATCCAAATCAAAGAATTTTGTTGTGGCAACTGAAACTGGAATTTTATATAGAATGAAAAAACAAAATCCGGATAAAACATTCATTCCAGCTTCTGAAAAGGCTGAATGTGAATATATGAAAATGATCACTCTTGAAAAAGTATATGATGCTTTAATTCATGAGAAAACTGTAATTACTGTTCCAAAAGAAATAGCTGATAAGGCTCGTTTGGCAATTGATAGAATGTTAGAAATCAGTTAACATGTGATTGTTTTGGTTGGACTATTTAGTAAAACTCCTGAAGATATTGAATTCAAAAAGAACATTGATCAATTCAAGAAATTTAAAAAACTTGTAAAAAAGAAACAATATCCTGAGGCATTGAAATTAGGTTTAGATTATTTGGAAAAGGTGCCTTACAACCATGATGCTCTATTTACTATTGGAGGCATATATTACCTGAAAAATAAATTTCGTACTGCAATTTCTTATTTTGATAGGGCTCTGGAGACTGGAGATACAGATGTTGAAGTTTTATTGTTGAAGGCGTACGCACATCAGAAATTGCAAGAAAATCAAATTTCTCTAGACTGTTGTAAAAAAATTCAAAACATTGATCCAAAAAATAAATCTATGATAAATTTATTGTCAGAATTAAATTCTTAGATTTCTAAACTAAAGTCAATTCCTTTCACTGAATTTGTTATGCTTCCAATTGAAATAATGTCTACTCCTGTTTTACCATATCTTGAAATATTTTTAGAATTAATTCCGCCTGATGCTTCTAACAATACTTTACTTCGTAATTTTTTATTTTCTAAAACTTTGATTGTTTTGATTATTTGATTTGGAGAAAAATTATCTAGCATGATAATTGTTGCACCTTTTTGTGCAGCAAGTACTGCATCCTCTGTGTTTTCAACTTCTACTTCGAATTTTTTATATTTCTTTTTGGTTTTGTTAATCAATGATAATAGTGATTGCTCTGCTGCTATGTGATTGTCTTTAATCATCACCATTTCATCTAATCTTAATCTATGTTTTTCTCCGCCTCCTATTTTTACAGCTTCTTTATCGAAATATCTTAAACCTGGTGCAGTTTTTCTAGTTGCATACAATTTAGTTTTTTTTGGAATTTTTTTTACAAGTTCATTTGTTTGTGTTGCAATTCCACTCATTCTTGTAAGTATGTTCAATGCAGTTCTTTCACATGTCAAAATTTTATCTGCATTTCCTGTTATTTCTAAAATGTTTTGATTAGGTTTAATTTTTGTTCCATCTTTGGAAATTATTTTTGCCTTACATCCCTTGATGGCAAAAATTTCTTTTGCATATTTTGTGCCTGCAACAATGGCATTTTCTCTTGAAATTATCTTTACTGTAATTTTTTTCTTTGATAATAACTGACTCGTGATATCTCCTTTGCCAATATCTTCGGCAAGGAATTGTAATAACTGTTTTTTTGGATTAAATGTCAATATTGTGATTAATGTTATAATGATTTTAAAGATTTAGAATTTCTCTATGTGACTTTAATTGCGTATTTGCCTTTTTGTGTAATTGCTAGTGTTTTAGAAATCTCTGAATTTGTTGGATCAACTACTAGTACAACTCCATTCCAATCAGGTGTTAAGTCAGATGATTTACAAGCTGGACAAACTTTTTCTGTTGTAACACGTTTACATTTTCTGCATGCCATTTCTCGTGCCATTTTAACTAGCCTCTACTTTTTCTTCTTTTGCAGGTTCACTTGAACCTCCAGCTTTTTTAATTTCTTCTTCAATCCATTCATCTGCACCTAAGAATGGTTGTCTACAAGTAATACCAATTTTACCCATTGCAGCTGCTTTTCCTAATGAAACTGCTGTAATTCTTGCACGCAATGTTGAACCAACTTTTAATGTTCTTCCACTTTGATTTGCTAAAATTAATCCCATCTTAACATCACTCTTTAGATAATCATCCATAACTTGTGATAAGTGAAGTAATGCGTCTGTTGGACCAATTCTAACAAATGCACCAAAGTCTGTAATATCTACAATTTCACCTTGAACGATTTCTTGTAATTTTGGATAAAATGTTAAAGCCTCAAATTCTACTTTGTGGAATGTTCCTCCATCTCCTGCAATCATTTTTCCCATTTCGTCTACTTTAGCATCTAAAATCATAATGATGTAACCCAATTCGGCATTAATCATACTCTCGTATTTTTCTTTGAGAATGTTTATTGCTGCTTTTTTGAGCGTAGTTCCAAATAAGCTTGGAGGGATCCTAACGACATCAACTAGGGTAGATATAGAAAACAACTGTTATTTTTTCCTTGAATTTCAATTTATGAATCTTTGGGTGATTTGGCTTGAATTTCTAAAGATTTTGATGATTTTTGAAAAAAATCACAATTTTTTTCCATGTCTAACTTACTTTAAATATCGTATTTTGACTTTTTTATCCAATGGTAGCTATAGATCAAGTTCTTGAAAAATTAAGTACTGTGATTGATCCTGATTTAAAAAAAGATATTGTTTCAATGGGAATGATTAAAGATTTAGAATTAAACGACGGTAATCTAAAATTCACTTTAGAACTTACTACTCCTGCATGCCCTTTCAATGTAGAAATTGAAGATGATGTAAGAAAAGTTATTGCTGAACTTTCTGACTTGAAGAATTTTGATTTGAATGTAACTGCAAAAGTCATGGAAGGTCGTTCACTTGAAGCTGACACTCAAATGGCAACTGTCAAAAATATCATCGGTGTTGCAAGTGGTAAGGGTGGTGTAGGTAAGTCTACTGTATCTCTAAACTTAGCTCTTGCATTATCTCAAACTGGAGCTAAAGTTGGATTACTTGATGCAGACATCTATGGACCTAGTATTCCATTAATGTTGGGAATGGAAGATGGTTCAATGGAAGTTGAAGATAACAAACTTCAACCAGCTGATGTTAATGGATTAAAAGTTGTATCTTTTGGTTTCTTTGCAGATCAATCTAAACAAGCTGCAATTTATCGTGGTCCTATTATTTCTGGAATTTTAAAACAATTTCTAGTTGATACTAATTGGTCTGAACTGGATTATCTAATTGTTGATCTCCCACCTGGAACTGGTGATATTCCATTAACACTTGCACAAACAATTCCTATTACTGGAATTCTTGTTATTACTACTCCTCAAGACGTTGCAAGTAATGTTGCAGTCAAAGCAGTTTCAATGTTTGAAAAACTTAATGTTCCAATTATCGGTGTAATTGAAAATATGAGCCATTTCGTTTGTCCAAACTGTGACGATAAACATTACATTTTTGGAAATGGTGGTGCTAAGAAAATTAGTGAACAATTCAAAATTCCATTCTTGGGTGAAATCCCATTAAATTATGGTATCATGTCTGGTTCTGATTCTGGAAAGCCTATCATGAGTACAAATACTGATTCACCAAGTGCTGAAGCATTTCGTGTCAGTGCAAAAAATGTTGCTGCACAATGTAGTATTATTGCATCTAATTTACAAGAAGAAATGGAATCTGAATCTGGTGATTCTGAATCATCAAATGAAGATTCTACAAATAACGGCACTTCTTAATTGAGATTCCTGTGAAATTACCTGATTCTCTTAGAGACCAATTCAAAACCCCTTTAGGTATTTTATTGTCAATAGGACAAGACAATAAGGAAAATATCGAAAAATATCTTTCAAACAACCCCTATCTAATAACAGTTGGAGATAAAACGACTGAAAAAATGATAAATTTTGGTTTAATTCCTTCTTTGCAAATAATTGATGGTTTTGAAAAAAGACAAAAACGTGATCTACCAAAACTTGGAAATGCAACTGAATTAAAAATTGACAATCCTGCAGCAGAAATCACTTTAGAAAGTATTGAAATTATAAAAAAAGCATTTTCTATGACTGCTCCTGTAAGAATTACTGTAATGGGTGAAGAAGATCTGTTAGTATTGCCTGTTTGTATTCATGCTCCTGATAACTCAATTGTGTTGTATGGTCAGCCAAATGAGGGGCTTGTTTTAGTTGAAATTAGTACAGAAATTAGAAATAAAGCACAAACACTACTTGATTTAATGAACTAATGGGGTGTGATGAGACGGTGGCTGTATGATTCGTGATTACCCCACATAACCTCTGACCCTATTTATTCATAATTTCATGAACTCAAAATCAACCAATTATCTTACAACAATTGACATTTCAAGATAAAGATAGATTACTTGATAACTAACTATGAAACTAGATGATGATCTAAAGTTACAAATTTTAGAAAAAGTTGGAATATATTCTCAAAGATTTTCTATTCCTGAACCTGTTATTCTGTTAACTACAAAAGAAGTTCTTGATGCTCCTAGAGAGATGACTGAAGGTAGACGTACGTCTGCTTACAAATATTATGGTGTTGCTTATTTACAACATAATTTAGTTTTTTTAAATATTCGAAAAATTCCTGATGAGAAAACTCTTGAAAATACTCTTGTCCATGAATTAATTCATATGCGATTTCCTTATTTGGCACACGGAAAAAGATTCAATAAATTGGTTAGACAGGGATTGCGAGGAAAAACATTTTCTCCTTATAAAAAAAGAAGTAAAACTCCTTCTTTTTGATTAATACTTTTAAGATTGAACTAACTTAATACTCTGTGGATATTTCTGAGGTTCTCCCTTTCATAGCTGGTATTGCGTCTTTTTTGGTAGCTGGGGGTTTAGTTGCTTGGATCACTAAACAACCTTCTGGTAGTAAAGAGATGATGGAAATTTCAAATGCTGTCAAAGAAGGAGCTTCGGCATTTTTAAAACGTGAGATGAAAATCATTGTCCCTGTAGCAATTGCATTGTCATTAATTATTGCAATTTTCTTGACTCCATCAAATGGAATTGCATTTGCAGTAGGTGCTGCATTATCTGCAGTTGCAGGAATAATTTCATTAAAAATTACAGTCAAAGCAGCAGTTAGAGCTGCAAATCTGAGTAGTGAAGGCCTTGGAAAAACATTTGCTATGGCTTTTAGAGGTGGTGCTACTGTGGGATTAGCTGTTCCAGCAATGGCTCTTTTGGCAATTACTGGATTATACTTGATTTATCCTGATCCAATAACAATTGCAGGCGTTGGAATTGGAGCTAGTCTAATTGCATTATTCATTCGAATTGGTGGTGGGATTTTTACAAAAGCTGCTGATATGGGTGCTGATTTAGTAGGAAAGGTGGAGGCAAATATTCCTGAAGATGATCCTAGAAATCCTGCAACTATTGCAGATAATGTTGGTGATAATGTTGGTGATGCAGCAGGAATGGGTTCTGATGTTTATGAATCTTATATTGTTACTATCCTTGCAGCATTATTAATTGCTGCATTAATTGGAGCTCCAAACTATTTCCTATACCCAATTTTAATTGGTTCATCTGGAATGATTGCATCAATTATCGGTGTTGTAATTGTTGGTTCAAAAGGTGTAACTGATGTTATGAAACCTCTTAACCGTTCTTTCTATGTTTCAGCTGCAATTGCAATTGGATTAAATTATTTTTTTATCACACAATTTATTGAACAAACAACTGCAGCATATGCTTTGTTTGGAACTACTGTGATTGGTGTAATTTTAGTTCCTGTAATTCAAAAAATTACTGATAATTATACCAGTTATCAAAAAGGACCAGTTAAAGAAATTGCAGATTCTGCAAAATGGGGATATGCATCACTAACTTTAATGGGAATTATCAAAGGAATGCAATCAACAGGACCATTCATGATTGCACTTGTTGTTGCAATAATCATATCTTATTCTATTGCTTCTTCAGCTGCCCCTGAAGGTGCTGATCCAGTTCTCTATGGAATTTTTGGAACCTCGTTAACTGCAATGTCTATGTTGAGTCTTGCAGGAATTGTTCTTAGCATTGATGCATTTGGTCCAATTGCTGATAATGCAGGAGGTATTGTAGAGATGACTGGAATGGGAGAAGAAAATCGTAAAGTCACTGATGAAATTGATGCAGTTGGTAATACTACAAAGGCTGTAACAAAAGGATTCGCAATAGCAAGTGCTGCATTAGCTGCATTAGCAATGATTCAAGCTTTTCAATTTGAGGCAGCCCATATCTTTGAAGGTGTATTGGAATTAAATTATAGTTTAACAAATCCTGCAATAATTGTTGGATTGTTAGTTGGTGGTCTTATTCCATTTATTATTACTGGTCAATTAATCAACGGTGTATCTAGAGCTGCAGGAAAAATGGTTGATGAAGTTCGAAGACAATTCAAAGCAGATCCTGGTATTCTTGAAGGAACTTCAAAACCTGATTATGCAAAATGTGTAGATATTGCAACTGTAGCTTCAATTAGAGAGCTATGGAAACCTGCAATTGTCGCAATTATTGCTCCAATTATTTTGGGAATTATTTTGGGACCTACTGCTGTTGCTGGTTTGTTAATGGGTGCAGTGGTGACTGGAATTTTGTTAGCATACCACTTAGCAAATACTGGCGGTGCATGGGATAATGCAAAGAAATTAGTTGAAATGAAAGGTGAAAAGGGTTCTGAAGTTCATAAAGTGGCAGTAGTTGGTGATATCATTGGTGATCCTTACAAGGATACAGCCGGACCTGCATTGAACACGGTAATTAAATTACTTAATACAATTGCAATTGTCTTTGTATCTGCATTTGTAGCAATACTTTCAATTTGATTCTTCTTCCACAATTGTAGTCATATCTAATTCGTCAACTTGAGCTCGAATTGCTTTTTGTAATGTTAGATTATGTGTACTGCAAAATTTGAAATAATTATCTGTAGTTTGGAAACACCCACAAATCCATTCTGTTTTTTTATCTCCTTCAATTGTTCCTTTTGAATATTGTTCATTCATAAACTAACTTGTAATTTACTCTAAAAAAAGATTTTTTTTAAAAAAGAAAAAAATGTTTAAGGACAGCCTTCCATCTTTTGAATGAAATAACCTTTTTCCTTAATTGCCTGTTCAACAGGCTCTGGACAAGATTGTGAGTGACAAAATGTACATTCGTTTTGTGTCATTTGTGCTTCTCCTTCTCCTATCTCCTTTAACCATTCTTTACCATATTCAATGGCTTTAGGATGATCTTTTTCACCTGTAATTACATCAAAGTGCATGGTGTGACCATCTGCTGCTTTGACATAAGTGTCGTATACGTGAATTTCCATATTTTTTGTAACAAAAGGGGATATTTAATCCCAAAGATGATTCTATGTGCTTGAATTTTTGAGATTATTATTTTTCTTCAATTGGAATTTCTATACTATCTGATTCAAGAACAAATGCTCTAAAATTTTTGTTAATTCCTGAATAAATTATCCATACATATGGATTATTTTGCATAAATTTTTTATCTGTACTTGAAGGAAATGCCTCTCCTTTTGGATGTGAATGAAAAATTCCAATAATATCTAAATTCAATTCTTTACGTTTTTGATCCATTTCCCAAGTTTGTTCAGCAGATAATGTAAATTCTATTGGGGATGGGGTGTCGTTCTTTGTTAACCATATTTCTTTAACTGTGTTTTCCCCTTCAATCTTATCTCCGTATAAAATTGCACATGCTTCATTTGGTTCTTCTTTACAAGTGTGGTCTAAGAGAATTTTTTGCTGTAATTTTGAAAGAATAATTTTCTGCAAATCTATTCTACGTTAACAGTTCCAATCATCCATGGATGTAAAATACAATAATAATCAAAATTACCTGCTTCACTAAATGTGAATTGATAGGTATCTCCCAAGTTTAATATTTGTGAATCAAATACTCCGTCAGGTCCACTTTCTGGAATTCCTGATGTTGCAGTATGCATTGCATTATCTTCATTGACCCATTCTATTGGGGTTCCTACTGAAATGTTGATTGTTTCTGGATCATAGTAAATTTGTCCATCTTCTGGAATTGCTGCTCCCTCTGGAATTATAATTTTGGTTGCTTCTTTTGGTTCTTCAATTACTAAAGTTGAAATCATCCATGGGTGAACAATACACAAGTATTCGTATTCACCAGCATCTAAGTTAGTTGTATCTAAAGAATATGTTTCTCCTTCACTGATTAAACTAGAATCAAATGTTTCACCATAATCTGATGCACTAGTTACTGTGTGTGGTGCAACATCTACATTTGTCCATACAACAGTATGACCTTGTGTGACAATTGCTCTGTCTGGATCATAATCTGGATTTCCTTCTTGTGCAGAATCTTTGAGAATTGCAATTTCAAAAATTGGTCCTGCTGGAACATCTTCCATTGCTTCATCATGTATTTCTTCAGCTAACTCTGCTTCGCTTTCACTCATTGAACCAGCTGTTATCCAAATAACTAATCCACTTGCAACTGCTAAACCCAACACTAAACCAATTGGTTTAATGCTTCCTGGTTTTTTCATTGCTATCCATGCAACTCCTGCAGATGGAAGTGCAATTGCTAGAATAACTAGAATTAGTGAAAATGTGTAATCTGAAGAATTCATTGTAGCTAATGCATAAATTCCAAATCCAATTGAAATTGCCACAATAACTAAAGTTGTAATTTTAGCTCTGTTACTAGTTGAAACTCCTCCGTCCAAAATACCTGCTGCTGTGAAAATTAGTCCTACAAACATTGTTAGACCTGTCAATGCATGCATTCCATCAATGAATGTGTGTGCTATGCCTGCATATGATAAAATGAGGCCTGCTAACCCTACGCCTGTAAGGCCCATACCTGGCATCAATAGGTCCCAATTACTCATTAAAATAGCTGGTAAGAGTGAGATACTTATTCCTTTTGAAATATAATGGATCTACAACAAGGAATAAAACGGCTTTGAAACTGGGTAGAGTAAATTGGGAATTAATGAAATAATCGAAATATCGAAACCAAGAATAGTTGTTCTATTGGTAATTACTGCAGTTACATCCATGTATGCTGCTAGTAAGTTGGTTACAGGTGCATCTCAACTTGATTATTTGGATTATTTACATATCATAGTTGCAGGTGCATTGGCTTCAGCTGGTTCTAGTGCTCTGAATCATTATTATGATAAAGATATTGATCCTAAAATGACTAGAACTAGTTCTAGACCTATTCCTTCTGGAAGAATGTCTCCATCAAATGTTTTGTTATACGGTTTAATCGTTAGTTGTGTTTCAGTAATTTATGGATTCTTTGCATTAAACGCTGTTTCTGCATTCTTTATTGCAGTTGGAATATTTTCGTATGTGATAATTTACACAGTTTGGTTAAAACGAAAAAATACTTCAAATATTGTAATTGGTGGAATTGCTGGAAGTGCTGCAGCATGGGCTGGATGGGCTGCTGCCACTGGTAGTATGGATTTGTTAGGTTTTCTTGTAGGCTTTTTGGTGTTTGTGTGGACCCCATCTCACTTTTGGTGTCTTGCAATGAAAATTAAAGATGAATATGCACAAGCTGAAGTTCCTATGTTACCTGTTGTAATTGGAATGCAAAAAACATCTAAATTTATTTTAGGAAATACTTTGATTTTAATTCCATTTTCTTTGGCTCTTGTAATAATTCCTGATGGGTTAGGACTTGTATATGCAATCATTGCATCCGTTTCTGGTGGATTGATGCTTGTCTATCATTATAAATTAACAAAAACTCCTACGTCTGAATTTGCTTGGAAAGCATACAAAGTTACTGCACCTTATTTGACAATAATTTTTGTTGCAGTTGCATTAGATGCTGCATTTCATTTCCCTTTGATTTAATTTTTTAAGGCTTTGTTAATTACAATACTTAATTTTTAAATTATTTGTCCAATCCTGGAAAACTTGCTTCATAATCTTTTTCCATTACTTCTTTATTCTGTTTTTCAATTGGATCTTCTTCTTTTTCAACAATTGTAACTTCTATTCTTCTTTCATCTTTAGTAAACCATGCAACTTTGATTAATCCTAAAATTTCTAAATCTAGTAAAAGTTTGTTGAACTTATCTTCAGGCAAATTTAATCCATCTTTTGTCAAACTCTTGTAAAGCTCTACATCTGTTAATGAATTGGATTCTTTAATTTTTTCAAATATTTGATTTCTTAATGGGATTGTCATGATTAACCGTAAAATGCTTTCTCTCCTGTCTTGGGTACTACATTAGATATACTTTCTCTTATGGTCTTATACCACTGATCTACTTCTGTTGTAATTGATGGTTTGATTTGTTTTAGACTATTTGCAAAATCCTTACTGCTAATTTTAGATGATTTACTTCTCATTGCACTAATTGCTGCTTCTCTGCATAATGCTGCCAAGTCTGCGCCTGTATAGTTTTGAGTTGCTACTGCAATTTCTTGCAATTTAATGTCATTTGATAATGGCATTTTTTTTGTTAAAATTTTGATAATTTCCAATCTACTCTTTTCATCAGGTGATGTAACATACAAAACTAAATCTAATCTGCCTGTTCTCAATAATGAATTATCTATGATATCTGGTCTGTTAGTAATTCCAATAACTGCAACGCGAGATGAAGTTCCTTCTTCGATTTCTGTTAATAATTGACTAAGTATGGTTTCTCCTGTTCCTCCTTCTCCTGATTTAGTTCTTGCAAGTGCATCCAACTCATCAAAAATTATTATACATGGTGATGATGATTTTGCTTTTCTAAAAATCTCTCTAATTGCTTTTTCTGATTCTCCGACCCATTTTGAAAGAATTTCTGGACCTCTTACTAGAATCATGTTTGCACCAGTTTCTGTTGCAACTGCTCTTGCAAGTAATGTCTTTCCACACCCTGGTGGACCATAAATCAAAACTCCTTTTGGAGGTTTGATTCCCATTTTTGTAAACTTGCCAGGTTCTTTAACTGCTGTGATTATATTATCTGTCAAACTTTTCTTAATGTTATCTAACCCTCCAACATCATTCCACCAAACTTTTGGTCTTTCAACATAAAATTCTCTCATTGCTGTAGGGACAACTTCTTGCATGGCATCGTAAAAATCAACTAATTTGATTTCCATTGATTGTAAAACTTCTGAAGAAATTTTTTCAGTTTCTAGATCAATTTCTGGTAAATATCTACGAATTGATTTCATTGCAGCTTCTCTACATAATGATTTGATATCTGCCCCTGTGTATCCATGTAGTTCTGCTGATAATTCTTTAAGATCAATTTCTTGATTTATTGGCATTCCTCTTGTGTGAATTTGTAAAATTTCATATCTTCCATCTTCATTAGGAACGCTAATCTCAAATTCTCTATCGAATCTTCCTGGTCGTCTTAATGCTGGATCTACACTGTCAGGTCTATTGGTTGCTCCTAATACAATTACATTTCCTCTATCGTTTAATCCATCCATTAATGCCAACAATTGTGCAACCACTCGTTTCTCAACATCACCGTATACTTCTTCTCTTTTTGGAGCAATTGCATCAATTTCATCGATAAAAATTATGCTTGGCGAATTATCTTTTGCATCTTTAAAAATTTCTCTTAATTTCGCTTCTGTCTCTCCATAGTATTTGTTCATTATTTCTGGACCATTAATTGGAAACATGTTAGCTTCTGATTCACTTGCCATAACTTTTGCAAGTAATGTCTTTCCACACCCTGGTGGTCCATAAAGTAAAATTCCACTGTGTGGTTCAATTCCTAATCTAGAAAATAATTCTGGATGTCTTAGCGGTAATTCAACAATTTCTCTCATTGCTTTTGTTTTCTCTTTTAATCCCCCTACTTCTTCATAAGTCACTCTAACTTTTCTGTCAATGGATGTTTCTGTTGAAATATTTAATTCAGTTGTACGGTCTATGTCGATAATTCCTTTTGGTGATGTTTTTGTTATTTTAAAATCCATAGAATTTCCTAATATCATCACAGAAATTTCATCTCCGTGAGTTACTGGTAATCCTTTTAATCTGTTTTTTACAAAATCTGTGAATTCTTTGTCGATTGTTACTGCATCATTTAGTGGTGTTAGTGTAATTGTTTTTGCAATTTTTGAAATAACTTTTCTAACTTTTACTAGGTCATTTAGTGTTCCTCCAACATTTTTTCTTGTTTGTCCATCTACTCTAATTATGTCTGGGAATTTTTCATCTTCATCTGCGGGCCAAACTACTGCACAACTTGTTCTTGAACCCATGATTTCAATAACGTCGCCTGGTTCTGCTTTTAGGAAATCCATTGCTTTTGGACCTACTCTTGCACGCTTTTTTCCTACGTCTCTTTGTTTTGCTTCGCCGATTCTCATCTGCAAAGGCTCTTCTTTGCGTACCATAAAATCAATTAATCCTTGTTATGCTAATTACTGTTATGTTAATTACGACTCATACTAAGTACTTCGAATTCACTGACTCCTTCAACTGCTCTAACAGTATCTTCAAGTGAATCCATTTGTCCTTCTTTATCTTCTAATACAAATTGTGCTTTTAGACATTCTAATCCAAAAGCTAATGGTTCTTTTTCATGTCTATTCAAAGTAATTCCATCTTTTAGTGATGTTTTTACAGTTTCTGCCAATTTATCTAAATCAACTTCCATTCCTGTTGGAAGAATTTTTGCAATTAATACAATATCAGTCATTTGTTTAAGGTCCCGTAAAGTTACATGAAGAGCAGGTATAGGTTCTTGCTGCTTCTCTACAACTTTCACATCTCCAAATAAGATCACCGTCATCACAGTCCGGACAATTGAATTTAACACATTTATCATTAGGCATAATTGCTCTATGACAACAACTGCACGTTGGTAGTGATATAGTAGATGACATGCTCAATTTTTCCGGAAACATCATTTATAGTTTCCTTAGAAATTACGTTGCACTTAACTCAAGATTTTTTTCAATTCACTACTAACTAATGTCTGAGCTGTTTTCAATGAACCTTTAATTCCTAATAATTTGATAATTGAACCTGTATGAAAATCAAAATCATCTTTTTCTGAAATCTCATTGACAATTTCTGGAGTAATTGATTCAAATAATTTGTTGATCGTTAGATTGTCAATTCTTTCTAAAATTTTTCTTGCTAACAATTGTTTTTCAAATTCTTTACCAAATCTTTCAGTCCATTTTTTTTGATAATTTTCAAGTTCTGCTCTTTCATTTGTTTTCAAAAACTTGGCTATGGCTTGTCCAGCATACACTCCTCCCATTCCGCTTGTAAAAATTCCTCCTGCAGTTGTTGGTTTTGCTTGTCCAGCTGCATCCCCTACAATTACTGTATTTTCTTCAACAAATTTTTTGATTGGTCCTTTGATCCAGATTGGTGCAAAAATTTTCCTTATTGTTGAAAATTCTCCTTTTTGTTTAAGAAATTCGTTTAATGTTTCTGAGACGTTAATTCCTTTTCCTGCAATTCCTACTTTTCCTTTCCCTTCATCAGATGGAATTATCCATGCAAAAAAACCTGGATATTTTTCTTGATCAAAAATCACTTCTACTTTTCCTTTTTTGATCCAGTCTGCATAAATTTCATATTGTGCAGATGATAAAATTCCTGTTCGATCCTTATGAATTAATGATGAAACTCCTCTTGCATCTACAAAAATTTTACAATCAATTTTTCCTTCATTTGTTCTAATTCCTGTTTCTGTCATTTCTTGAAAACTGGTTCTTACTTTTACTACTGCCCCATTTTTTTGAGCTTGAAATGCAACTTGTTTGTCTAACTCTCTTCTACTGATTTCTACTACTTTTTGATTTTTTGAATTAATTGTAAAATTTTCTCCATTTGGTGATGTAATCTTTGCAGATTCAATCATATGCTCGAAAGTTTTTCTAGATGGAATAATTCCTAATTCTTCTAAACCTGCAATACTTACCAATCCTCCACAATGTTCTGGTGTTCCAATTTCATAATCTTCTTCAATTACTAATACTGAAAATCCTTCTGAAGAAATTTCTCTAGCTGTTAATAATCCTGCAATACTACCACCTGCTACAATTGTATCATAGTACACAGATTTTGGTTCTTTGTCAATTATTTATTTCAAAAGTTTTTCATTGTGCCTATTTCTAAAAATGGTATGGGTGAAATTAAACAAGTAATTGCGGTTAGAACTGACTTGGGTATGGGTAAAGGTAAGATTGCTGCTCAAGTAGGTCATGCATGTGTAATGGGTTCAGAACATGTCAGAAAATCTCATCCAGAATGGTGGTCTGAATGGTGGAGTGGACAAGAGAAAGTTGTCGTCAAAGTCTCAGGAATTAAAGAACTACAAGAAGTAAAAAGACATGCAATTGATTTGAACTTGCCTTGGTCTGAAATTTCTGATGCAGGTCACACCCAATTAACTCCTGGAACTACGACATGCATATCTATTGGTCCCGCACCTGAAAATTTGATTGATAAAATCACTGGCGATTTGAAATTATTGTGATTTACTGGGAATGAGATATTAACAGTGATGTTCAAAAAAATCTGTGAAAAAACAGACTAAGGGAATTTTGGCATTTGGTTTTCTAGGCGGTCTTATGTTGACTTCTGGTGTTTTAATTGCCATTCCTGGATATGATGAACAAGTGGATTATGCAGCAATGAATGATCCTGCATTAACGATTACTGGAACACCTGCTGATAATTATCCTGATGAACAAAGAAATCAATTTTGTAGTTCTGATAAAATTGCAAAATCTACTAAGTTTGTTCAAGAATTTGTTATTCCTACAGACTGTACTAATCCATTAGCTATTACTTCTGATTATGATGGTAATGTTTGGTTTGTTCAAACTAATACTGGTAACCTAGCAAAATTTGATCCTTCAACTCAAACATTCACTGAATTTGAAAATCCTACATGGCCTGATGGTGCTCGTTCAATGATGTGGGGTATAGATTATGCTCCTGATGGATCAATTTGGTTTACTGATGAAACTTATGACTCTGTTTGGAAATTTTCAACCTTTGAAGAAGAGTATGAGCGATTGTCCTATCCTTCTGAAGGAAATTCATTACCCCAAAAGCTTCGAATTGATGGCTCTCAAATTATAATTAATGATTTTACTGGAAACAAATTAACTATTTTGGATGTAAATCCTACTGATACTGAAGTAAATTATTTGAGTATTCCATCACCTGTAGATGATTCTGTTACAGCTGACTTCGCAATAGATGGAAATGACAATATCTGGTATACTAATTGGTTATATCAACAAGGTGGAATTTTAGTACAGTTTAATCAAAATGATTATCTTGATGATGTTACAACTACTGGACAATTATACTTGCCATTAATTGATTACATTGATGGTTACCCATTACCTGTACAACTACTTACTCCAAACGGTGTAACTTTTTCTGATGATGGTACATTGTGGTTAGCAGATACCACTTCTTCATCCTTCTTTAGCTTTGATCCTTCTACTGAACAATTTATTCAATATGTCACTGCTGATCCAATTCTTGAAACATTTGGAAATCAAACAGGCATTGTTAAATCTCCTCTATCTAGACCGTATTGGATTGAAAATGATGAACAAGGGAGACTTGTATTTAATGCACAAACAGCAAATAATATTTCTGTAATGGATCCAAAAACACAAACTCTAGTTGAATACCATGTTCCTTCAAAAAATCCTAATTGGGCTGACTGTGATTCTGGAATTGAAGTAATGGAAAACTGTGGCGTTGCACAAATTTTTGATTTTGCTATTTCTGGTGAAAAGATTTGGTTTACTGAATGGGTTGAAAATAAAATAGGTGTTGTGGACACATCTGTACCATTACCATTTGACATTCAACTTGAATTTGATGAAGTAACCCTTTCTCCGGGTGAATCTACTACTAATTATTTCGTTATTTCTCAGTCTGAAAATGATCTTGTTGACCTTACTTCTATTGTATCTACTACTCATGATTTTCTAGTTGTTGAATCCATTGATTCTCAAAATATTGAAATTTCTGCTTCAGAACAATCTATCCCTGGAACATACAAAATTTTACTGGGTGCACAAACTTCAGATATTGCAATCAGTAAATATCTAACAGTGATTATAGAGTGATACCTGAAATTGATTCACAAATAGGAATTTCTGTTTATACTACAAAATTTTCTGGTATAGGTGGTAAAATTAGAAATGACCCTGAAGACTTTGAAGTATCTGAATTAATTTCTAAACGTGCCACAAATTCTATCACTCCTGAGAGTGGTTATGCTGTTTACAAACTAAAAAAGAAAAAAATTGACACTAATCATGCTTTATCGGGGATTTTTAGAAAAACTGGTGTTCGTCTAAAATCTTTGGGACTAAAGGATGCATCTGCTGTAACTGAACAATTTGTTGGTTCACCTCACAAAGGAAAACCTATTGAAGATTTTTCTACTGAAAAATATTCTCTTAAGAAAATTGGATTTACAAAAAAACCCTTATCTAAAAAAGATATGATTGGCAATAATTTTAAAATTCAAATTTCTGATTGTTCTGATAATTTAACTTCCTTTGACGAACATAACCAAATTTTGAATTTTTATGGATATCAGCGATTTGGATCTAAAAGACCTGTGACTCACTTAATTGGAAAGGCAATTTTACAAAGGGATTTTGATATGGCCGTTGATTTGATTCTTTCATTCACTTCTTCATATGATTCAGCTGAAAATACTGAAATTCGTGAAAAACTTTCTGATAAGGTTAATTATAAAAAATATTTTGATAAAGTTCCATCTCAAATGGATATTGAAAAAATTGTTTTAAAAGAAATGATTGACCATGATGATTCTATTCGTGCAATACGTGCAATTCCTTTGTCTTTAAGAAGATTTTACATTCAAGCATATGAATCATATATTTTCAATAAATCTCTTAGTGCTGCATTTTTAGATGGTGAAAATTTATTCGAATCTCAATCAGGTGATGTGTGTTTTGATTCTAAAAGTATTATTGGAAAATTCAAAGATGGGGTTGAACAATATCTTGCATTACCATTTGTTGGATATTCTTATTACAAAAAGACAAGATTTGACTATTCTATTTCTAAAATTTTGGTTGATGAAGAAATTACTCCCAAGGATTTTTTCATTAAAGAAATGCAAGAAGTAAGTAGTGAGGGAGGATTCAGACAAGCTGCAATTCATTGTACTGATTATATGTCTGAGAAAAATAGAGTTGAATTTTCATTGTCTAGAGGATCCTTTGCCACTATTTTATTAAGAGAAATTATGAAACCCAGTGATCCTCTTGATGCTGGATTTTGATGGATTCATTTTTTTAGAATTTTCAATAATGCCCCAATGGCAATAATTGTTATTCCTACAAACATCATTTGAATTCCATATGTGATCCAATCTGGATTTGCATACATGAATGATGATTCTGGACCTATCACTGATTGGCCTTGTAAATCAAAAATTAAACCAAAAATGAAAATTATTGCCCCGACTGTTATGACAAAATTCCCTTTTTTCATGCTTTTTTTGAATGATTTCCATTAAAAAGGGTAAACAGAATTGATTCATTGAGCAAATCATTTTCGGGCTGTATTTTTAATCATTTTCTTATGATGTCATAAAATGTACAATTGGAGTGGTCAGTCTGAATCTGGTGGGCACAAATATCTTGGATTGATATTATTTTCTTCTTCAGCCTTACTAGCTCTGTTATTGTTTTTGATATTTCACCCTCAAATTGACGCCATTAATCGAGAATCGCCAATTCTAATCAATTTGATGTTTATTCCTGCAATGGCTGTAGGATTTCTCTATGGAATTAAAATTACTAAACGAGCTGTAAATCCAGCTGAAATTCATAGTCCCATTAAAAGATCTATTGTAAAAATATTCTTGTTCTTTTTTGTAATGGGTGGTATGTTTAGTTCTGTTAATTTTGCAATTAATGGTGGAAGTGTAATGCCTGATGTATCTATTTTTGAAGATGGTTTGTTAACATGGGTTCATACATTTGTAATGGCAAACGGTGGTGTAACTTTCTTAATTATCTCAAGTATTACTTTAATGGCTGCTGCAACAAAAAGAATTGTTGGTCTGGATACGGGATTTCTTAATAGATTAGTTTCATGTGCTAGTACATTTGTTTTTGTAACTGTTCTTGCTTTGAGTTTTACAAAATCAGATCCTACTTCATCTGGTATATTTCTATATACTTTTTATCAGGCTGGCATTGTTGGCGGTGCATTCTTTGCAATGAATCGATTAACTAAAGATAAGAATATGATATCTGATTTTGCTAATGGATACTAATGCTAGTTTTTATTTTTACAAACATTATTAATTTCTAGTATCCTCTAATGTTTGTGGGATTTCTCGATAAAATAAAAAAAAGTATTGAATTAAAACAAAGTACTCCAAATATTTCATCACTTAAAAAAACAGAAGAAAAAATTATGGAATTAACAAAGAAACTTGAATCAAATCCAGATGATTCTAAAATTCTGTTTCAATTATACACATGTTATGTTGAAACATCAAATTCTAAAAAGAAAATTGAATGTCTAGAAAAATTAACTTCTATTTTGCCTGAAGATTTTTATCCGCTTCAGCAATTAGCAGATATTTATCTAAATGAATTAAATGATGAAAATAAGGCAAAATTCTATCAAAATAAGGCTAATGATGTTAAAAATAATTTCTAGTTTTTACTAATAATTGATACCTAGTTTTCTAGATCTACATAAATTCCTGAAATTTCATTATTTATTCTATCCCAGTAAATTTCACAGCCATCTGTCTTGAAATCATTTGCTTTACACTCGTTGAAATGAGCTGTAGCATCTCTTGACATATTATCTGCATATAATACATCCTCACCAATGACTAATCCAACTACTAAAACTGCTAACAAACTGGCTGATACCAAGATCATGGAATATCCAACTTGTCTCAAATTTCTGGATTTTTTCATTCACGTGAAATCGATAAGGCTTGAATTTAATCTTTTCAAGTCGTCTCTTACCTGTTAGATCTTATCACTAGGGTCTTTTTTCCGATAAAAAGAAAAGAAAGTACTTCAAATTACTTTTGTTGAGCATTCAAATTCTCCAATATGAGTTTCTAGGACCAATTCCTTTATCCGAATGGGGTCCTCCTATGGAAAAATTAGTCTATTTGATCTTATCTCGAACCAAAGATAAATTTGACATGGTCTATGTTGGGGATTGTCAAAAAACTGATGAAAAGTCATTTTTTACATCTCATGAACAATTCAAATGTTGGTTACAGAAATCTGGTTCTGAACAATCTTTGTATCTTGCAATTTTTCCAATGTTTGAAGCAAGTGATGAAAAACGACATAATGTAATTCAAAAGATAATTGCTCAATACAAACCTCCATGTAATAATGACGAAATTTCTGAACCAAAGCCTGATTATATTGTAAGGGTATCAGATGAATCAGACAAAGATTCAGATGAATCAGACAAAGATTCAGATGAATCAGACAAAGATGAATAGTAGACAAAGATGAATAGTAGACAAAGATGAATAGTAGACTTAATTCTTAACTTTGTTTTGTACGTCAAATAACTGTAAAGTTAGTAAATCTAATGCCTTTTTCATATGTTGAAATTCATTAACTGAATGCATTTGTCCTTCAATTAGGGCTCTCATTACTTTAATTGAATTTTTTTGAAAATCATCTGATGCCACAATCTCCATTCCATTTAATTTTGATAATAAATTATCTAAATCTTTAATCATTTCATCAGAAGGTTTGTGTTTATCCATAGAATTTAGATTTTTTTTTCGTATATGAATTATTACTCTAATTTTTTAATAAACTGTTTTTTTGAAAATGTTTATCTAAATGAGATAATTGAACAATAGGTATGGGATTCAAAAAAGGTATTGAGAAATGTGTAGAATGTGAGAGAAAAATGTCTGAGGACCCAGATGAAACCGGAATGTGTAGTAAATGTGGTTCTGGTGCTAGAGTTGATTCTGAAATACAAAAAGAATTAAATGATTTAGGAATTTTCTAGAGTTTTTTTATATTACAATAAATCTTCATCAATTTCTTGGATTGGATTGATATATTGTGAACACGTGCATGTTGGAATTTTACATTTTCCTAACTTTATCATTAATTTGCTTTCTTCATCTGGCACGTGAACTTCATCTGTATGGTGACATCTTTTACAGTTCATTTTTCTTATCAGGCCTCTAAATACTTGGAACTAAAACTGCGCGTGCGTCAACCTCTGAATCTTTTAATTTCTTTAAAGCTTCATTTGCTTCTTCTAAAGGAAATGTTTCATAAATTACTTCGATATTATTTTCACTACATATCTTGATTACTTGTTCCATGTCTTTTGTAGAGCCAATCAACGTGCCCCTAATTGTTTTTTCTTCAAATGCAATGAATTCTGGCCTTTTTCCAATTGTTGCAATGACAATTGTTCCTCCTTTCTTGACTGATTTTATTGCAGTATCTGTTA
>Ga0208764_10000763_pt1 | contig 20696 bp, 15 predicted proteins | sample ETNtaG_18_FD_185762 | JGI IMG/M metagenome (GOLD analysis project Ga0208764, IMG submission 185762) | Marine microbial and viral communities from oxygen minimum zone, Eastern Pacific Ocean - ETNP201302SV91 (SPAdes) (version 2) | ecosystem: Environmental > Aquatic > Marine > Oceanic ... | reverse complement strand
GTAAAAAAGTTCCATTAAAAACATTTTTCAATGTCAGTTCAGCCATCTTGATTCTAGTTGCTGCCGGCATGATGGCGTATGGCGTACACGAGCTTGAGTCAGCTGGAGTGATACCTGACTATGGGCGCGTGTGGGATATAAATCCACCTAAACTTGCGGATGGTTCCTATCCACTTTTCCATGACAAAGGATACATAGGCGGTCTATTTAAAGGGTTATTTGGTTATAATGGAGATCCAAGCTTAGTTGAACTTCTTTCATGGCTAGTTACAGCTACAGGTTTAGGTTATATGTGGAGAAAGGTTTCATGAAAATTCTTTCCTTAGTGTTATTTCCTCTTTTATTGCTAATGGTAAGCTGTGAAGATGATCCCTTGCTTGCGCCTAGCGCACCTAAAGAAGACAAGGGTAGTTATGCAAAGCTATCTTTGCCTGGTAGTAGCGACCGGTCTAATCAGAGAGATAATCCCGAAATATATTAATTCTGCTCAATGGGGAAAATAGCAAAACACCTTTTAGCTTTTGTATCTTTATCAATTGCACTGATCAGTGCTTCTGAAATTGAGACATCCATAAAAGGGAGTGTTGTTCGTCAAGGCAATAGTGCTGCTTTAAGTGGAGCTAACGTTGTTCTCACCGCAAGTGATGGGCAAACACTTGGAACGTCTACAGGTGAAAACGGAATGTTTTATTTTGAAAATACCCCAGCTGGAAAGTACACAATCACAATTAGCTTTATTGGATTTCAAAATTATCAGTCCGATTTAAATATAGAAGAAAATAGGACCTATACGATCAATGCAATATTAGAGATCCAGCCTATCGTAATGGCGAAGCTTGAAATTATATCGGATGCAAATTCACCCTATGAAAGCTTTCCAGGCGCAGCTACGGTCTTAGATGTTAAATCGCTAAACTTAATTGATCCAATGGGAACACAGGAAGCGTTAGAATTGGTTCCAGGAATCAACGGCTATGCAGATGATGGAATTGGTAATTCACGTTTAAGTATTGGAATTCGAGGATTGAACCCAAGAAGAAGCTCTCGCGTGTTAATTTTAGAAGATGGCGTTCCAATCCAACCTGCTTTATATGTTTATCCTAATATGTATTACAACCCGCCTTCGGATAGAATTGATCGATTAGAAGTGATAAAGGGAAGCGGTACTATTAAATATGGTCCACAGACAATGGGTGGTGTCATTAATTATTTTACAAAAAGACCGCGCAATGAATTTGGTGGAAAATTCAAAATCAAAGCAGGTGAGAATGGTTTTGCTAGTTTCTTTTCAGAGGTTGGGGGGTTTGGCAGCGGAAAAGTAAAACCGGAAGTCCAGCTTTTACTTAAAAGAGGAGATGGGTATAGAGAAAACAATAGTTTTGAACAGGCAAATGGAACCTTGAAGCTTAATTACAATAAATCCGCCGATGAAAATATTTACCTTAAAGCAAATTTGAATTATGAAAATTCTAACGCCACATATACAGGACTTACCCAGTACTCTTTCGAAGAAAATCCAAAGTTTAATCCAAAAAAAGATGACAATTTTAAAGTATTAAGAACCGCGATTGATTTAATCAGTACAAAACGAATTAATTCTAATCTTTCAAAATCTTCCACAGCCTTTATTAGTTTTTTTGATAGAAGGTGGTGGCGAGAGAATGATATTTTTATCCTTGCATCTGATGTTGGGAAATCTAACCCAACTGCGCAACCTTTTTATGGTATTGGAAATTTAGTCCGCTCTGGAAATGGAAAAGATAATTTTGGAATTCTTCGAACATTCTATGTAGCTGGAGCAGAACAAATATACACTTTTAATACAGCGCCAATTGGATTGTCCACTTTAATTGGCTCATCATCTTCAATCGAGGTTGGTGCAAGGCTTTATTTTGAGAGATTTATTGATGACAAGAAAGCCGGAGCAGCGGTTGATAGTCGCGAAGGAATATATTTTATTCCTGCCGTAACTGATGAAGAGGAGCCCATCATAGTTGGTCAAAGTCATCATTATGAGACAACAGCATTTTCAGGTTTCGTTTCAGAATCAATTGAGCTAAACAATTTCACAATTAATCCAGGGTTGAGATTAGAGGTATTTGAGCAAGAAAGAATAGATAGGCTAGCAGGCTCTATCTACCAAGATAAATCACTATTTGCAGTGCTTCCTGGTATAGGATTTACCACCACTATGGCTGGTTTCAATATTTTTGGCGGCATTCATAGAGGCTTTACGCCTCCATCAAGTGGTGCATTAAAAATTTTGAATTTTGGCGCGGAATCCGCTAGCGCCGGATTAGATCTAAAAGCTGAAGAGAGTTGGAATAAGGAGATCGGAATTAGAGGAAACCTTTATTTAGTTGATTTTGAACTGTCAGGATTTCATCTTGGCATTGAAAACCTTGTTGCTGCAGGTAGAGGAACCGCATTTAAAAATCTTGGTAAGGTCAATACAATGGGTGTAGAACTGAATGCTAAGTTTAATAATTCAGAATTAAACAGATTGCTTCCAGATGCGCATCTAGTTTACGCATTCCTTCATACTGAAGTAGCAGATGGCGTTATCAAATCCAATGTTCGTGGTACTATTGGCTCAGATGTATCGATTAAAGGTAAAGAGCTTCCATACGCACCAACTCATACCCTAACTGCGGGACTGTCAAGCAACCTAAACAAATTTTCCTATCGACTAGACTTTAGATATGTCAGCGAAGTGTATACTGATTTTGAAAATATTAAAGAAGAAGATAAGCTGGGTATTCAGGGTTCAGTGCCTAGCTACAGCTTTTTAAATTTTAGCGCAGATTATGATCTTAATTCTAGCTATCGCCTGTTCCTAACAGGAAAAAATATAACAGATCAAATATATATCGGATCAAGGCTCCATTCAAACCCAGGGCAGCCGCAAGCAAATATTAGCTCAGGGATTCTGCCTGGACCTCGTAGACAAATCAACCTTGGAGTTGAATACAAATTTTGAATATTTCTTATTACTTAATACACTTAAATAAAAAGGGGGTTTCTTAATGAAACTAAATAAAAAGACACTCGCATTATTTTCATTCCTGTCTCTTCTAGCTTACACGGGATGTGAAGACAGTGATGATGATAATAAAGTAGTCGAAATTCCAACACCTACAACCTATGCTTTTGAAAGTCGATTCAATCCAGGCGAAAGTAGCGTATCCTATTCTGGCCAAGTGGTTAGAAACCTATTGATTAATGATATCAAAACACAGATGGGAACTGATGCAGGTTCTAAAAACCCTGCAACACTACTTAGCATGATGGCAAACGATAATGCTGATAGAGCTATTTTATCTGCAAGTGGAATGACCGCGGTGCAGGGAAAATATCATGATATTTCTACTAGCCATTTGAACGATAGGCTTTCTGCAGTTTCAAGTTACACTCTACCTGGATACGATACAGATGCAGGAACACTTGTCACTGGAATGCTTAACGAAGCCGCAGCGGCTGGCAAAACAAGACCAAATGGAGTGCGATTAGATCAAATGGTACAAAAAACACTTTGGGGTTCAGTATCATATTGGCAAGCAACTTCTAAATATATGTCAAAAATTCCAACCGATGACAATACTAAAGCTGTTGATGGGAAAAATTATACAGCAATGGAGCATCATTGGGATGAATCATTTGGATATTTTGGAGCAGCGCTTGACTATAATACAGGATACTCAGATGATAACGATAGAAAATCAAGTCCCTATTATGATTCAAATGGTGATGGCAAGGTTGATTTTAAATCAGAATACAATGTTGGTTGGGCAGTTACTGCAGCTAAAAGAGATCTATGCGGTGGTTGCGATAATGGTATTGATTTTACAAAAACAATTTTCGATGCCTATTTAAAAGGAAGAACATTAATAGTCAATCAAGCGCCGTTAGCAGACATCTTAGCCCAGAGAGACCTTATTATGGAAACATGGGAAAAGGTGGTTGCTGCAGTTTCAATTCATTACGTCAATGATGTAGCTGATGATATCAAAGCAATCATTGATGCAGGCGATGCTACAGTAAAACCTGGCTCTGATGCAGCTGCGGATTATGAAAATCATTGGGGTGAAATGCGTGGATATGCAAATGGTTTAATGTATAATGATTTTAAAAAGATTGCGGATGCTAATTTGAACCGTATTCTTCAAGTCATGGGTACTGCACCAGTATATCCAAACGGAACTGACTTTGATGATATGCAGCAATATCATACGCTTCTTACAACAGAGGTAAGAGCAATTTTCAAAGCGTCTTATGGGTTTTCTGATGCTGATGTAACCAGTTTCTAAAAGTAACTGCTTAAAGAAAAAAATAAAAATGGCGCATATTTATCATATGCGCCATTTTTATTCTATGACATCATAAAATAATTATCTTAGCTTTAAAAAATTTATAAAATAAATTATTTAATAATGAAACGCACTTTTCACATATCTTTTCTGTCTATTTTATTTTTTAGCTGTTCGCAAAATTTAGCAATCAATTCAAAATCAGAATTAAAAGTAGAAATTTCTGATCGCGATATTCTTGAACATATTAAATATTTGTCAAGCGATGAACTAGAAGGTAGATATCCAGGATCAAAAGGCTCTGACCTTGCAATTGATTATATTGCTACAGATTATAAAAGAAGCCGATTATCGTCACTGGGAAGCGATGACTATCTTCAGTTTTTTGACTTTACAAATCAACAGGGAAAAAAAATAAAAATTCCAAATGTCGTTGGTATGATCCCCGGAACAACTTTAAAAGATGAATATATTGTTATCGGCGCACATTTTGATCATTTAGGATATGGAGGTGCGCATTCAGGATCCCTTGAGATGAACTCAAGTGCAATACATAATGGCGCAGATGATAATGCCTCTGGCATAGCTGGTATGCTTGAACTTGCTAGCAAGCTATCTTCTGAAAGAAAAAAAATAAAACGTTCTTTAATATTCATCGCATTCAACGCGGAAGAACAAGGCATTTTTGGTTCAAAATACTTTGTGAAGAATTCGCCAGTTAATACAAGTAATATTATTACAATGATCAATCTGGATATGATTGGCAGATTAAATAATCTTAGTTTGAATATTTCAGGAACTGGTACTTCTCCTCTTTTTAATAATATTCTAGATAAGATATCTAAAAAACATTATTTGAACATCAATAAAAACCCTGAAGGTTTTGGTCCTAGTGACCATTCTAGTTTTTATTCAAATAATATTCCTGTTCTATTTTTCTTTACCGGTGGACATTCAGATTATCATAAGCCAAGCGATGATTGGAATAAAATAAATAGCTCAGGTCAAAAGAAAATTGTGGATATGATTTATGATGTTGTATTAGAAATTGATAATAATACAAAACGTCCAAAATTTACAGAAGCTGGACCAAAATCGATGGCTTCACCCGGACGAGTAAAACTTAAAGTTACATTTGGCTTTATGCCTTCTTATAGTAGCACAGGAAAAGGATTGGGCGTAGATGGTGTTCGGACTGAAGGGCCTGCTGGTAAAGCTGGGTTAGTTAAAGGGGATATTATTCTTGAGATAAACGGAGAGGTTGTAAAAGATATTTATGCGTATATGGGAATACTTGAAAAATTAAAACCCGGTGAATCATCAGAGGTAAAAGTTTTAAGAAATAATAATGAGATTACATTGACAATTAATCATTAAGGTATAAAAAAAATATGACAAAATATTATCATTATATAATTGTGGGCATAATAACCATTGGAATATTAGCTCTTATGAGATGGAATGCTATCAAACGATATAGTTCTTTTGTTGATGGTAGTTCTAATGAATTTATTGAATCTCAAGAAAAACATTTTAAGAATTTGCGCCAACTTACCTTTACGGGCGAGAATGCAGAAGCGTACTTCAGTTCGGATAGTAAAAAATTAATTTTTCAATCTCATGATGGGGATGGAAAATGTGATCAAATCTATACTATGGATTTACAAACCGGTGAAATTGAAATGGTTTCAACAGGAGATGGGGTCACGACTTGTTCATTTTTTGAATACCCTAATAACGATAAGATTATTTATGCCAGCACACATCACTTTGGAAAAAGCTGCCCCCCTAAGCCAGATTTTAGTAGAGGGTATGTATGGAAGCTTTACGATTCATATGATATTTTTCGTGCCAACCCTGATGGATCACAGCTTGAGCAGATTACATCTGAAAATGGCTATGACGCCGAAGCTACTGTAGCGCTTGATGGAAGCAGAATAGTCTATACGTCAATTTCCTCTGGAGATTTAGAAGTATGGACGATGAATTTAGATGGTTCAGATAAACGCATGCTAACAAATCAACTGGGGTATGATGGCGGCGCTTTTTTTAGCCATGATGCAAAGCAGATTATTTGGAGAGCATTTTATCCAGAAACTGAAAAAGAAATCAAAGATTATAATAATTTAATCGATGAAAGCATGATTAGGCCGATGAATCTTCAGTTAAGGATCATGAATGCCGATGGTACGGATAAGAGACAAATTACATTTAATGAAGGAGCTAATTTTGCCCCTTATTTTTTTCCTAATGATAAACGAGTTATTTTCTGTTCTAACATGGCAGACCCAAAAGGGAGAGATTTTGATTTATGGGCTGTTAATACTGATGGAACTAATTTAGAACGAATTACTTTCTATAAAGGGTTTGATGGATTTCCGGTGTTTAGCCCTAATGGCAAATATTTTGTTTTTGCATCGAATCGGAATCAAGCAAAACGTGGCGATACCAATATTTTTATTGCTGAATGGCAAAACTAATTCACTTTTTTATAAATGATATCGGTTTTACTTAATAGAAATCAGCTATATCTATTATTTATATTTATTGCAATTCTTGTAACGCGGCTTGCATCAAGCATTTACTATATTGAAGATATTGATAGTTTGCGCTTCGCACTAAGTTTGTATGAATATGACATATTAAATCTACAGCCGCATTTCCCTGGTTACCCTATTTTCTGTTTTGCAGCTAAGCTATTTTATTTTTTCTCAGGAAATATGGGCATATCGTTTTCAGCGATTGGGATCCTATCAACATTTTTCATAATTTATTTCTCTCTTCAACTTGGCGCTACTGATATAAAGAGCCCCGAAGGTTTGTTTATGGCGTTCATCATATTTTTTAATCCGATGGTATGGATTCTAAGCAATCGTTATATGCCAGACTTGATGGGGTTTGCAATCGCTTTAGCTGTGCTTTATTATTTTATATTGCCACACAGCAATAAAAATCATTTATTAATTGGTTATGTATTAGCTGGTCTTTTGTGCGGCACTCGTCTTTCCTATTTTCCATTGGTCTTAATTCCATTTATAAAAAATCTGCAAGAAGGTAACGCCTTAAAAAAATTGAATTACTTTATTATTGGCATAGTTGCCTGGTTGATACCAATGATATCGATAGAAGGTTTTACTAACCTGATTAATTCTGCAAAAAAACAGACTGTTGGGCATTTTATGGATTTTGGTGGAACTGCAATCACTGAGAATAATTGGATAGATCGATTATTAAATGTAATAGAGTCTATTTGGTCAGATGGTTTGGGTGGCTATTGGATTGCAAGGTCCTGGCAAACTATATTTTTTTCCGTATTCCTTTTAATGTTAATTGCGATTGGATTATACACAATTATTACAAATTGGAAATATGAAAAATATTTGAGAAGAACTATACGATGTATTATTCTTTATTTTTTTTGGATTTTATTTTTCCAGAATGTTATTTATAAAAGCAGACATGTCCTGCCTATTTTATTAATATTCTTTATTATTTTAACAATCGGAATAGAATACATTATCAATAGAAAATCAAAAACCTTAAATATTATTGCAATTATTTTTTCTATTTCATTGATTCAAATAACAGGGAGCTTGGTAATGGACCATAAAAAACCAGTTGCAATTTCTCAATTGAAAGATAATATAAATAGTAACTACACTACGATAATTAGTACTCAGTTAATTAATTATTATCTGGAATCCCATCAAATTAAATCGCGATTTATTAATACTAATAATGAATTTCAAATCAACGATTATATTGAAAATAGCTTTGATGAGAATACACTTCTTATTGGAAACTTTAGTTCATTATTTGAAAAAAGATTTAATATTAATAAAGAAGAAACATATTACCATAATCCCTACGTAAATAGAATGTGGTCAAAGATAGAGACCTTTTCATTAAGCCTTAAATCAAATCCTATACCTGATGATTAATATTGATATAATTGGGGGTGGGCCAGCAGGATTGGCATCAGCCTATTTTGCAAAAATGAATGGAATTCCATTTCAATTATTTGAGTCTGGATCGAAAGTTGGTGGTAATTGTAAAACATTAGAATTCGATGGATGTAAGTATGATGTAGGTGCACATCGATTTCATAATAAAAACAGGATTGCAACCGATACGGTTAAGAGATTGCTTGGTAATGACCTGCTCTCAGTTACCGCTCCAAGTAAAATATCCTGGCATGGTAAAATGATCAATTTTCCTTTAGAACCCGTTAGTTTTATTAAGAGTTTCAATAGATCTGATATCTATAAAATAATAAAAGAAAATTTATTTAAAATATTTCTTCACTCAGCAAACATAGATAATTTCAGGGATTTAGCTTACAGGCAGTATGGTAAAACTATTTCAGATATTTTTCTAATTAGCTATACAGAAAAACTTTGGGGCATCTCTTCGGATTTACTCCATCATAATGTATCTGGCGATCGATTAAAAAATTTGAATTTATTAACTATTCTTAAAAGTTTAATCAACCCTAATAGTAAGAACACAAAACACCTCGAGGGTCAATTTTATTATCCAAAAAAAGGCTACGGTCAAATATTTGATAAAATAGAAACTTATATCAGCGATCATATCAATTATAATTCTTCAATTGAAAAAATATTGCATCATAATGGTCAGATTAAGGAAATAGAATTACCTGGGTCAATAAAGCATAAGGTAAACAATCTCTTTAGTACATTGCCGATAGATAATTTTATCAATAGCCTAGATCCCAAACCCCCTAAAGAGATCATGAATAATATCCACTCCTTTACTTTTAGAAATTTACGGCTTGCGATCATTACGTTAAAGACAGATAGATTCAGTAATAATGCTTCAATCTATTATCCAGAAAAAAATGTGCCATTTACACGAATTTATGAACCAAAGAATAGAAGTATAGATATGGCGCCAAAAAACAAAACTTGTATTATAGTTGAAGTTCCGTGTAGCAAGGAAGATAAATACTACACAATGAAGGAGAATGAATTTTTGGATCAAATAAAATCATTATTAATCTCAAATAATATAATTAATGAATCAATATTTATGAAATCATCATCATTAATTATGCAAAATGCCTACCCACTGATAACTACCAAATCTCAAAAGATCCTTAATGATGTTATTCACTATCTTAATTCATTTAATAACCTGAGCATTATTGGTAGAAATGCACAATTTAAATATTTACATACGCATCATCTTTTTGAAATAGCACATCATCGAATCAATCATTTATTGAAGTAATTCAAAAAAATATTTGTTTATTATAAACTTATTATTTTAAAATTCGACCAACGATTCGAAAATAAAATAATTATTTAATGATTTCAGATAGACAAGTCAAAGAGCGCGAGGTTCGCAAAGAACAAATTCTTAAAGGTGCTCTTAAGGTATTTAAGCAGCAGGGCATAGAAAAATCCACCATGGATGAGATTGCTAAGCAATCTGATTTTGGCAAAGCATCTCTTTATTATTATTTTACCTCTAAAGAAGAAATATTTATTGAGCTACTAGATCGCGGATGGAAAATGATTTGGGAATCCATTGAACCTGTTATTCATGATCATGACCACCCAAAAGACACGTTTATTAATTCCTTAAATATTATTGGGGGGCTCGTTAGAAATGACCGCGTTTTATTTGAATTTTTGTTTACAGCGCCTAAGGCTTTACCAGCTAATCAGGATGAAAAAAATACAGAATGGAAAAAATACCAAACAAAAATGTATGGTGTTCTGCAGACCCTTTTAGAAGAAGGTATTGCAAAGAAAGAATTTCCTAAGATGCGTCCGGATTTATTAATGAGGGCAATAGGTGGGCTTTTTCATGGACTATTCTTTTTAGGAAGTGAAAATAAATCAATGTCACGTGAAACCATGGAAGAGTTTATAACGACATTTATAGGAAACTACGGCACAACTTAAGTTTAAATATTGAGCGGGGGAACAACATCAATTTCATGAAACAATTTTTATTTTTTATTTTTTCAAGCATCTCATTTATAATCGCACAAACAAATGATAGTATCATAACAGGTTTTGTTATTGATAACGAAACGGGTAAACCGCTTTCCGAGGTAAACATCTATTTGCCAAATGAAAAAATTGGAACTACAACGGATGTTGATGGCAAGTTTATTATAGAAGAGATAGAAACTTATCCGATAGCTCTCCAGGTTTCTTATATCGGTTATGAAACAATTAATCAAGCCATTGATAGAAGAGCTATCGAACCGCTCAAATTTTCATTAATTAAAAAGTTAATTAAAATGGAAGAGCTAGTTGTTACCGCTACTAGATCAAAGCGTTTCCGAAGTGAAGCGCCAATTTCTACGGAAGTTATCTCTAGAAAAGATATCGATAATTCTGGATCAAGAAATGTCGCAGAACTTCTATCTCAGAGAGCGGGAGTTAGCTTGCAAACTTCTGTAGCTGGTGGATCAATACTAAACGTACTTGGCATGGATTCAAGATATATTCTAATTCTGTTAGATGGTCAACCTATTACAGGAAAATTTAACAATAGGGTATCACTTGATCAGATATTAACTGATCAGATTTCTAGGGTAGAAATTGTTAAAGGGCCCAGCTCTTCCCTATATGGGAGCGAAGCTATGGGTGGAGTAATTAATATTATCACTGAACAAAACAATAAAACTCGTGAGATTAGGGTCTCAAGCAGATACGGTAATACACAATACAATTTCAATGAATCTGGATTAAAAGATGGATCAAGCAACCTTGGGTTAAGCTTTGCCCAACCTTTAAAAAATTTAGTTTTTAATGTTCAAATAAATGCGGAGAAAATCCAAAAAGATAAGTCTGTACAGCAGATTGATATTGATAAAGTTCAAAAGGTTACGTTAGGAAGCGATATTAATTGGACTCTAAATGATTATAACAAAATTAATTTCAAATCAAATAGCTATAATCAACTTGACAATGGTGCTTCAAAATTAATGGATACAAATACGGAGATTCATCGTAATAATTTTTCTCTTTCTCACCAATCAAGTTATCAAAAAGGATGGAATGTTAACCAGTCTGTTTTATCTAATAATTATGAGAGGAATTACATCCAAAAAAGGCCTTGGGGAAAACTTGAAACAGATGACTTAACCTCAGAAAAACATTTAGAATATGAAATATTATTAAATAAGAAAAACCAATCAAATGAATTAAATGCTGGTTTTGAAATATATCGTGCAAATTACTCAAGCGATAGGATTAACTCAGGTAGTCAAGAAATTATTAGTAAAAGTCTTTTTGGTCAGTATGATATAAAAATAAAGAATAAAATAAATATGATTTTTGGAATGCGATATGATGATTACAGTAAAGATTATAGAGTTTTAAGTCCGCGTTTGGGTTTAATGTATAGAATAACAGAGCAATGGAAGCTGCGAACCTCTTGGGGGCAGGGATTCAGGGCACCTTCTTTTTTGGAGAGGTTTATTGATTGGAATAATGTCCAGTTTAACTATTTAATCGAAGGAAATCCTGATCTTAAGCCTGAGCGTTCTAATGGGATTACAATCGGATTTGACTACTCTCACTATACCAATAATCAATTTAGCTTGGTTTATTACTACACTGATTTTGAAAATCTTATTCAAGACTATTCAAAGTCCAGAGGAGTATTGAGTTATCAGAATATATATGCAGCAACCTTTTCGGGTTTTGAATTATCACAACAATGGCAATTGTCTGAAAAAGTGGAATCTAAATGGATAGTAAATTGGTCAGATAATCGAGATGAAAGCAATAACCCAATTCCCAACACAATTCCTTTCTCAGTAAGTAGTTATTTTAATATTAATTTTTTGAACAATCGCTTTCAAAGCTCAATAAATACCAAATGGGTTGCCCCATATAAACCGCAAGAGTTTGATGTGAGAACTGCGACATATATTTTATCTGAAGAAAAAATAAACGGATATGCCTTAATTAATATTCGTACAACATTCAAAATAAAGAAATCAATCAATTTAAGTCTTGTTCTAGATAATGTAGGAAATTATACGAATGATAATTTTGGACCATTTATTGGTAGGGCTGCATATTTAGAATTTTCAACTGCTTTAATAACAAAGGATAGATAATGAGTCAAGTATATAGAATAATTTCAATGATTATGATTTTATTCCTTATCAGTTGTGAGGATCAGGCTGATAAGAATAAAGCAATGATAATGAATGAAATTACAACTGATAATGTGGCTGATGGAGCTTACTATTTTAATTTAGATTCTGGAGTAAAAGATAACGCATCATGGCATTTAGTTTTTCAAAATATTGATGTTCCATTTGGAGGCCAGCAATATAAAATGCCTAGTTTTGGATTAAGCGCAAGTTCAATGCTTGCAATTGATAGCTCCAGCGATTTTGAATCTATTGAAACATCCCCATCTCCAAATGCTTTTGCTCCTGAAGGAGGTAGGATGGTGTATGGCGGTTCTCATGCTGCATTAACATATGATATGGCTGTCCATAAGGTTGGAGTATCAAATTACACTTATATTATATATGATACCGTTACTCATAAAGTGTTCAAAGTGCATTTTGATGAATATAGCGGAGGTATAGTTATTTTTAGATATGCAGAATTAGCTGCAAGTTAAAATATCTAAAGAACGTCCAAGGGCTCATAGCATTAGATATTAATTGTTTAAAAAATATTTATATATTTGCCTTGGATTAATATTTGTTGGATTGGGGTTCTTCGGAATTATTATTCCAGGAATCCCTACAACCCCTTTTATATTATTAGCTGCTTGGTTTTTTTCAAGGTCATCTCAGCGACTTGATAGATGGCTAGTTAATCACAAAACCTTTGGTCCATTCATCAATGATTGGAAACGCTATAAAGGAATCAAGCGCAAATCTAAAATCCTGTCTATTTGTGTAATAATTCCAACTTTTTCTATAAGTATTTATTCTGCTTCTAATTTTTACTTACAGTTTGGATTAGGTCTATTTTGTATAAGCTTAAGTATTTATCTATTAACAAGACCCGAACCTCCAATAATCAAAGCCTCTTAAATAGATATATGCAAAAAAATGTCCTATTAATTAATCTTGGCTCTCCAAAATCATTAAAGCTAAAAGATGTAAGAGCTTATCTATTTGAATTTTTATCTGACAAGTTTGTTATAGACCTACCAAAACTACTACAACAGCTTATTGTTCGATTAATTATACTTCCATTTAGATCGCCAAAAACAAGGAATGCGTACAAAACCATATGGACATCAAAGGGTTCTCCTTTAATTGAAAATACAAGAATCATTGCCCAATCATTAAAATTAAAGACAGGTTGGAATGTTGATATTGCAATGAGATATCAGGACCCATCAATCAAAGAATCAATCTTATTATTCAAAAAAAGAAAAGTAAAAGAAATTATTATTGCCCCTCTTTATCCGCATCATGCAATGTCGACAACTTACTCTACAAAAGTAGAAGTTGATAGAATCATTAAAAAATACTATCCAGAATTACAATATTCAATTATTAAGCCATTTTATGACCATCCAAAATATATACATGCGCTATCTGAGCAAATAAAACCCCTCATTTCAAATAAAATGGATAAAGTAATTTTCAGTTATCATGGCCTACCTGAAAGACATATGAGAAAATCAGATGTAAGCGGAAAACATTGTCTGCAATTACCAACCTGCTGTGAAATTGATTGTAAGCCTGCTCGAAAATGTTATAGATCAAATGTATTAAAGACCTCTGAGCTAGTTGCTGAAAAATTAAACCTCAATAAGGAACAATGTGTGACCAGTTTTCAATCCCGTGTAACTATAATAGATAGGAAATGGTTAAAGCCTTTTACTGATATTGTGTTGAAAAATTTTCCAAAAAAGGGTGTTAAAAATATTGTAATTCTCTGCCCATCTTTTATAGTCGATTGCTTAGAAACTTTAGAAGAAATAGATATAAGGGCTAGAGAGTTGTTTTATAAGGCTGGCGGTAAAAAATTTATTTATGCTCCATGTTTAAATAATGATAAGAACTTTATAGGTTTGCTAGAGCAATTAATTACTGATATATAGATACAAAATCTTTTTTTCTTAATTATTTTATAATCCCAAGCTGGCGGTATTTTTCTTTAAATTTTGAATAGAGATTTTTGTGTCTGTCACTCATATCTATTTTCTTGCCCTGAATATAAGCTTGAATAATATTTGTTCGAATCTCAAGTGGGTCGCCATCGGAAATGAATAGGGTAGCATCTTTTCCAATATCCAAGGACCCAATTTGTTTATCAACTCCTAGAATTTCAGCAGCAGACAAAGTTACAGCTCTAAGAGCAGCTTCCTTTGGTAATCCGTAAGATGCTGCCATAGATGCTTGGTATGGTAAATTTCTTATTTGCTCAGCTTTTCCTGCATATCCATAATCAGAAATACAAAATTGCACCCCTTTTTCATATAAGATTGAAGGAGTTTTATAAGCTTGATCATAATCCTCAAATCTTCTATAGGGAAGAGAGGTTACACCTTCATAGATGACCGGAATTTTGTTTTTAACTAAAAGATCGGTTGTGCGCCAGGCATCTTTTCCACCCACAATTACGATTTCTAAGATGTTTCTTTTTGCCCAACTAATCGCAGCTTCAATTTGCGTTACTTCGTTTGCATGAACGTAAATTGGAAATTTCTTGTTTACATATGGAATCATGCTTTCCCATCTTAAATCTTCATTATGATAATCTTCAGCAGATCGTGATTTGGTTTTTCTAAGCCTAGCATAGGCTCGCGCATTTTTTATCATTTTTTCCAAATCACTTAATTGTTGTTTTGCTTTTTTTAGTCTCTTTTTTTCATTATCAGTGGTTGCCTTTGTGCTCATATTTGGCCAATTAATATGAAGCCCGCTTGGAAAGGAAAGTGTAGCATTTTCCCAAGTCCACCCATCAAGCATCATTACAGATGACTGACCTGATACTAGGCCCGAAGTTGGTATAACATTGGCAACTAAAACACCATTGGATCTTGTGGTTGGTATAATCTCTGAATCAGGATTGAAAGCAACATTTGTACGTACATTTGGGTTGAATTCTCCTCTTTCAGAATGATCATTTGTAACTGCTACTGCATTAATCTCAACCAACCCTATACCTGAAACTGCAGCAATCATACCTGGATAGACATGCTTGCCATCTAGATTAACTATTTCACAATCATCTGGAGGTGATATATATTTTGCTATCCGAACAATTTTACCTTTATCAAAAAGGATTGATCCTTCCACTACCCCTTTGGATATCGTATGAATAAATCCATTTTTTAATAAGATTGGATTTGTTTGAGGAGGCGCTGGGATCTGTGCATTCGCATTGATTGCAAACATTAAGATAAAACTTGTAATAAACTTTTTCATTACTGTTCACCCCCTTCATTTAGATGAAGATGATCAGTGCTACAAGAATGGAATTTGTTTGAATCCTCGCTATCAGGATCCATCTCATCATTACCGCTATCAGCGCTTATCAATATCTTCTGAATCAGATCATTGCGAAGCTTGGTATCTCGCTCTTTAAGGAATTGAACTTTTTTTTGTGAAAAGTATTGTTTTCCATCCACCCATGTCTGTTCGCAAATGCTATAGTTGGAAAGTGGATGTCCTGACCACAATGCAAAATCGGCATCTTTTCCTATTTCAAGCGAACCAACATATTTGTCAATCTTGAGCTGTTTGGCAGGGTTGATTGTAACAAATTTTAATGCCTCTTCTTCACTTAATCCACCATACTTTACTGCCTTAGCCGCTTCTAGATTCATCCGCCTTGCCAGTTCATCGCTATCAGAATTAAAGGATACATTGACACCTACATTCGCCATCAAGGAACCATTAAAAGGAATAGCATCAATCACTTCAAATTTATATGCCCACCAATCTGAGAATGTTGAGGCTCCAGCACCATGCTCTTTAAGTCTTTCAGCAACTTTGTATCCTTCTAGGACATGTTGAAATGTTCCTATGGTAAAGCCAAAATCTTCTGCAATCCGGGTAAGCATCAAGATTTCATCTTGACGGTAAGAATGTGAATGTACTAGGCGCTTACCTTCCATAATTTCAACTAATGCATCCAATTCTAAATCCCGCCTAGGAGGTACTTTTGTGCGTTGTAGTTTTGCATCTTTATTATATGTTTCCCAGGATTTCCTATAGTCTCTGGCAGCGGTAAATGCATCACGAATAACTTGTTCAACACCCATTCTAGTTTCTGGATATCTTCCATAAGAGCGTTTTCTTTTCACGTTTTCACCAAGTGCAAACTTGATTCCTTGCGGGGCTTTATCAAATATCAACTCATTAGTAAAACTTCCCCATCTTAGCTTCATAACAACATTTTGTCCACCAATTGGATTTGCCGATCCGTGGAGCAGGTTAATGGTTGTTAATCCTCCAGCTAATGCACGATACATTGCAATGTCATTTGGGTCAATCACATCGCGCATTCTCACTTCTGCGGTTACATTCTGAAAACCCTCATTGATGGATTCTCCTGCCATATGGCTATGCGCATCAATCAGTCCAGGCGTAATATGCTTACCTTTACCATCAATGATCACTGCATTTCCATTGGGCAGATAAATATTTTTTGCTATATCTTTGATTTTCCCATCTTGAAATAGAATATCATATCCTTTTAAAACTCCATCGGGTCCCGATGTCCAAATCGTAGCATCATCCACAAGTATTGTCCGTGGACTTGAAACCCTACCATCAAGACCATAGGCGCCTTCTGGGAAAAACACTTCCAATTCACTTGCCTGTTCATCAGCAATAATACTTGCCGGCTCATTAGGTCTTGAATTCAAGGTTGCCTTCCAATTTGATCTATTATTATCTGCATAAATTACATTGCCACTCATTGAATTTTTTTCGACAGTACCTATAAATCTTGCCGCACCAAAACCAAATAGCGTTGAATCTTTTACTGAAAATGATATACGATCTTGATCAATGGATAGATTTTGAACGGATACCGATTCAGCATCTTTAATTATCCTACCATTGTAAGATAGATCGTCTCTGTTAATTTTGAGCGTCCAAGTTTTTTCTCTTGACTGCACAGTCCATGTGCCGGCTGCATCAGCAACTGGATCTGAAGAAATATCAAATTGATTACCCCCGATCCAAACAGATTTCACTTTTGATTGTTCGTTGAAGTAGCTTCCATCGGTTACCACTAGGTTTGCGATAAATCCAGGTGCGATTTTACCTAATCGTTTTGATTGGCCAAAAGCTTTGGCCGGAGAAGTAGTTAAGCTAGCCAATGCATCCGCTTGGCTCAGACCACGCTTTACAGCTTTAGATAAATTCTTTCTAAAATCTCCTTTATCTTTTAGTCCACTTGCAGTGATTGAAAACTGAAACTCTGCATCAGCAAGTCGCATCAGATTGTCAGGAGCCATATCCCAATGCTTAAGTTGTTTGGTTGAATATTGAAGAGCAGTATGGGGATTAGCTACCTCAGGGTTCGCCGGAAAATTAACGGGAATTATCATAAATACTCTTGGCAGCTCATTTATTCTTCTGTATTCATATCCATTGCCTTTAATCCACAGATTCAAATCAAATTCTTTAGAAATATTGAATGCACGATTTATATATAATTCATTTTTTGTTCGGAAAATGAATGCACTTTGCTTACTCATTGATGTCGCGATTGAATTTAAGGATCGATCCGTTTCTATTGGCTCATTGCCATCAGGGTACTTGCTAAGAATCTTTTGTGATTTATTATACCAAGCAGCATCAATGAACCCTTGCCTGATAAATGCAATGGCGCCTAATAATGAAGTAGGATATTCTTTGGCCCCCCATCCTCCAGATTTAAATTCAATAACTTGAGCAATTTCGCTAGCGAGAACCTTGGGCTCCTTTACAAGTTGTATCAAACTTGAATGCCCTTGAAATATCCCGCCTTTTGGTGTGAGCTGAGCGGTAGTAAAACCAAGTTTTCTTAGCTCGTTTAAATCTTTAACCTTTGGCTTATATATATCGCTTGCCTTTAGATGCGAGCGCATGTTTGAATTCCAATGCAATTCAAGTGAGGAGCTGTCAGGCTTAGATTTTACATCCATCCAACTTTCAATAAATCCCGCATAAATATGTTTTCCATCCATGTTGATGGCGGTGGTTTGGGATGGAACTCTAATATTCTTTCCTGCCGAAACAATCAAACCGTCCCTCATAAGAACGGTACCATTATAGATAGTTTTACCCGGCTCAGTATGAATTGTAGCATTGGTCAAGGCCCATGCCCTAGGTGGACTTCGATGCAGTGATTTTGCTGGCCCTACTTGCGCAATAGAAAACGTAATACTTAGTATTATTATCAGAAATTTATAGATCATTTTTTTCCAGTTTTAGAAATTTGGCCCTTTTAAATGTGTTGATGTAATTGTATCGGTTAGATATTGATAAGCTCCATCAACAGAATTGCAGAATTTAAAATAATTTACATCAGATTCCGCAATAACTCCTTTTTCAATCATATAATCCCAATTAACAATATTACTCCAGTATTCTTCATCGTATAGTACGATTGGAATTTTCTTTTTTAGTTTTTGTGTTTGAATCAAAGTTAGTGCTTCCATTACTTCATCTAGGGTTCCAAAGCCTCCTGGCCATACTACCAGTGCTTTTGCAAGATAGAGAAACCAAAATTTTCTCATAAAAAAATAGTGAAAATTTATTTCAAGATCATCTGAGATCCATTGATTGCCACTTGCTTCAAAGGGAAGGCTAATTGATAGACCGATTGCTGATCCATTCGCTTCCGCAGCTCCCCTGTTAGCAGCTTCCATAATACCAGGACCTCCACCAGAAGTAACTACGAACCTCTTTTTTTTATGGTTTAGCTTATTGCTCCATTTCGTCATTTTATATGATAGACTTTTTGCATCTTCATAATATCTACTCATCTCCAGATTTATTTCTAATTTCTTACGTTCTTCCTTTGAAATGTTTTTGGCTGCATTATCTAACTTTGATTGAGCATCTTCTTGAGATTGTATTCTCGCAGATCCAAAGAAAACAAGAAAGTCTTGGATATTATTTCTTCTAAATCTTTGTAGAGGTCCATAATATTCTGATAATATCCTTACCGATCTGGCATCAGGGCTTCCTAAAAACTCGTTATTATAGTAAAATCTATCTTTATTTTCTTTATTCATCTTATTTTATTTTCCTTATAGCTATAATGAAATTAATCTAGCTTTTTCTAAAAAGAATAGATAAATAACTTTCGCAGTTGAATTCATATATCGCTCACACTAATTTAGTACTGATAATATGACCTCGGAATTCAAATTATCCCCATCTATCTTATCAGCTGACTTTTCAAATTTGCAGTCGGCTTTAGATCAATGTGCTCATGGTGGTGCACCATGGATTCATGTTGATGTAATGGATAATCAGTTTGTTCCTAATCTTACGATTGGACCACCAGTGGTTAAATCTTTACGAACTAAGACAAAGAAATTTTTAGATGTTCATATGATGGTTATTGAGCCAGAAAAATTAGTTGAGCCTTTTGCTAAGGCTGGCGCAGATATGATCACGTTTCATATCGAAGCAACCGATGATCCAAAAGGCGTGATTGATTTAATTCGTTCAGCGGGTTGTCAGGTTGGTATTTCATTAAAGCCATCTACTCCAGTTTCAGATGTAGAGCCTTATTTCGAAGAAATTGATTTGATACTTGTGATGAGTGTTGAGCCCGGCTTTGGAGGCCAGGGCTATATTGAAGGATCTACCAAGCGAATTAAAAAAATTAAACAAATATTAGTTGAGCAATGCCTTCAAGATAGAGTTTTAATTGAAGTCGATGGTGGAATCAAACTACATAACGCAAAAGAAGTTATAGAAGCAGGAGCTGATGTGATTGTAGCTGGTTCTGCAATTTTTGGTACGGATGACCCTGCGCAAACCATGAAAGAATTTTATAATATCCAATAATGTTACGATGAGAACTTATCAAGATATTGACACTTTTACCGATTGGGAGCATGAAGAAAAAAATCAATTTTCTTTAGCGGTGACTAAAGGTTTAATAATGGATATGGTTCGCAAAGCTAACTCGGGGCATAGCGGTGGCCCCATGTCTTCTGCAGATTTTACCCAAATACTTTTTACGGAATATCTCAATTTTGATCCAACTGAACCAGATTGGTTTAATAGGGATAGATTTATTCTTTCCGCGGGGCATGAGTCCGCACTAATGTATGCCATGCTGTATCAAATTGGATGGCTTGATCATAATGATATTAGTAATTTTCGCCAGCTACATAGCAAGACACCAGGCCATCCTGAAGTTGAGATCCCTGGAGTGGAGGCCACCACTGGTCCATTAG
>Ga0208764_10000762_pt1 | contig 20705 bp, 19 predicted proteins | sample ETNtaG_18_FD_185762 | JGI IMG/M metagenome (GOLD analysis project Ga0208764, IMG submission 185762) | Marine microbial and viral communities from oxygen minimum zone, Eastern Pacific Ocean - ETNP201302SV91 (SPAdes) (version 2) | ecosystem: Environmental > Aquatic > Marine > Oceanic ... | reverse complement strand
CTACAGTTTGGGCTTTTGATATGATGGTTCAAATGTACGGGGGGTTATTTCTAATGGCCGGAGCATATGCGTTAGCCCAAGATGCTCATGTAAGAGGTGATGTTTTATATAGATTATTTCCTGTTAAAGCCCAGGCATGGATTGATTTAACTCTCTATATATTTTTCTTTTTTCCTGGAATGTTGGCTTTATTTTATTTTGGTTATGAAATAGCCGGAGATTCATGGAGATATAAAGAAGTTAGCTGGAATAGCCCTGCTCGAATTCAAATTTATTTTTTTAAATCTCTAATACCCCTTGCTGGCGGGCTATTGATCCTGCAAGGAATTTCAGAATCTATGAGATGTATTCTTTGTATTAGAGATGGCAAATGGATGAAAAGACATGAAGATGTCAGAGAAACTGAAGAAGATTTAATAAAACAACAACAAGAAGAACAAAGAAGAAAAAAAACTTTGAGTGAGAAAAATTAAATGACAGATCCGCAAGTAGCAATATTTATGTTGTCGTTGTTTATTTTTCTAGTGTTACTAGGATTTCCGATAGCATTTACCCTGATAGCCATGGGAGTTGGATTTGGGTACTACGCTTATTTTCAAGCAGACAATTTATTTAACAATCAAATTTTTTATTTACTTAATCAAAATACTTATTCCGTAATGGAAAATGATGTTTTGGTTGCCATACCATTATTTTTATTTATGGGATATGTAGTTGAACGAGCAAACATTGTTAATCGATTATTTTTTAGTTTGCAATTAGCAACGAGACATCTTCCTGGTTCAATGGCTGTTGCCGCGTTAGCGACTTGTGCAATATTTGCTACAGCTAGCGGAATAATTGGCGCAGTGGTTACCTTAATGGGATTACTAGCCTTCCCAGCAATGGTAAAAGCAAATTATCATAGAGGTTTTGCATCTGGAGTTATTTGTGCGGGAGGAACTTTGGGAATATTAATTCCTCCAAGTATTATGCTTATTGTGTATGCAGCTATAGCCGAACTATCTCCATTGAGACTTTATGCTGCAGCAATCTTGCCAGGATTTTTATTAGCTGGTTTTTATATGATTTATGTTGTTACCCGTGCATATTTTAATCCTAGTATTGCACCAAAGCCTTTAGAAGAAGAGGTTCCACCAGCTAGAGTAATTTTTATACAATTGTTGACTTCTTTTGTTCCTTTATTTTTGTTAATTTTATCAGTACTAGGTTCAATTTTACTTGGGCTAGCAACACCAGCTGAAGCCGCTGCTATTGGTGCATTTGGAGGATTATTTTTAGCTTTTTGTTATAAGTCACTTACTTGGAAAACATTAAAACAGTCAATTTTTTTAACAGCCAAAACCACCGCCATGGTTTGTTGGCTCTTTGTAGGTTCTTGGACTTTTGCCTCAGTTTTTTCATATCTAGGTGGTCATGCTGTAATTGAACATTGGATACTTGCCATGAACTTGGAACCTTGGCAATTTCTTGTTTTAGTTCAATTAATAATATTTTTGTTGGGATGGCCTTTAGAATGGACTGAAATATTAATTATCTTTGTTCCAATTTTCTTACCCATGCTTGATGCATTTGGAGTAAATCCATACTTTTTTGCCATGTTGGTTGCTTTAAACCTTCAAACTTCCTTTCTAACTCCACCGATGGCGATGGCAGCTTATTATTTGAAAGGTGTGGCTGGAGATCAGATTGAATTGATAGAAATATTCAAAAGTATTATGCCTTATTTGGTAATTGTAATATTTACAATGGTACTTATGTATAATTTTCCAGGACTAGCATTATTTTTGCCAGATTACTTTTTTGGTGTTGCTAAATAAAATCTATGTCATCACTTAATACTTCCGCAGTAGAAATGGTTAAATCTATTAAAAAGGGCGAAATCACATCAGAAGAACTTGTAAAAAATTACATAAAAGAAATAAAAAAAAAAGAAAAAGACGTTGGAGCCTGGGAATTTTTCGACGAAGAACTTGCTATTACTCAAGCAAAAAAATTAGATTCACTTCATCAATCAGGAAATCATGGAGATCTTCATGGTGTTCCAGTTGGCATTAAAGATATTTTTGATACAGTTGATATGCCAACAACTGATGGTACTGAGATTCATAAAAAAAATCCAAGTTTAAATGATTGCACGGTTGTTTCGAAATTAAAACAGGCAGGAGCAGTTATTATGGGCAAGACTGTAACGTGTGAACTTGCATATTATTCGCCTGGAAAAACTAAAAATCCACATGATCTTAATAGAACTCCAGGAGGATCATCAAGCGGTTCCGCTGCAGCCGTAGCTTCACATATGGTTCCACTTGCTGTTGGAAGTCAAACCAATGGATCAGTAATTAGGCCCGCCTCTTACTGTGGTGTAGTCGGATACAAACCTACAAGAGGACTAATTTCACGGCACTTGGTATTACAAGTATCTAGAAAATTAGATCAGATAGGAGTTTTTTCCAACTCTGTAGAAGATGCCGCATTAATTAGTGAACAGCTTATTGGCTATGATAAACAAGATCCTGATACATCTTTAAATCCTAAACCAAAATTATTAGCTGCTTGTCAGCAAAAACCTCCAATGGAACCAGTGTTTGCCTATATCAAGTTACCTTTCATGGATAAATTAGAAGGAGATGCAAAAGAGGGTTTTAAAGAAATAAAAGACGAAATACAAAATAAACTAAAAGGTAAAATAGATGAAGTTGAACTCCCAGAAGGTTTTAAAGGCATTCCAGAATGGCATAAAATAATTATGGAGTCAGATATGGCTTCCTCTTTTTCTAAAGAATATAAGTCTTCTAAAAATAAATTAAGTGATAAGATTGTGCAGGCTATTGAAAGGGGAACGAAATATACTTCAGTTCAGTATAATGATGCCTTATCAAAAATAGACACAGCAAATACTTACTTTAAACAATTTTTTCATGATTACGATGCAATCTTAACTCCTTCTGCCACGGGCGAAGCACCTGCTGGTTTAGAGTTTACTGGCGATCCTATATTTTGTACAATTTGGACTTATTGCGGAATGCCTTGTATTAATTTGCCATTACTTCAAGGAAAGAATGGTCTGCCAGTAGGAGTTCAGTTGGTATCTTCTGCTTTTGATGATGAAAGATTATTTAGAAACGCAAGTTGGTTGACAAGCAAAATAAATAAGTGATTAAATAAAAATAATGAAATTAAGTGAAAAGATTACAATTGTTTTAGGCATAGCTCTTGTTGGGATATTTGTAACAGGTTTGGCGTGGAGTATAAGCACTGGTCTTGCGGGATTTTGGAGAGGACTTCCTTTTTGGTTCATAATTATTTTTTGCTTAGCTTTGTTAATCTACGATTCTTGGAAAGCAATAAAAAATCAATAAAAATATGAAAAAAGTTTTTATTAAAACTTTTGGATGTCAGATGAATGTTTATGATTCGGATAGAGTTACCGAACTTTTTGAAAGTATAAATTTTGAAAAGACATCCGAAGTAGATAAGGCAAGTTGTTACTTTTTAAATACTTGTCATATAAGAGAAAAAGCTACAGAAAAAGTTTATTCTGAAATAGGAAGAGTAAAAAAAACTTTCAAAAAAAAATATAAGCCATTAGTTATAGTTGGAGGATGTGTGGCACAAGCAGAATCTAACGAAATGCTTAAAAGAGAGCCTTATATCGATATGGTAATAGGACCTCAGTCTTATCATAATATTCCCGACTTAGTTTTAAAATTTTTTAGAAAGCAACAAAGATTTGATTTAACTGAATTTGACGTAATCAAAAAATTTGATTATCTGCAAAAGATACAAAAGAAAAATGAAAAAGTTTCATCATTTTTAACAATCCAAGAGGGTTGCGATAAATTTTGCCACTTTTGTGTAGTTCCGTACACCAGAGGTCCAGAATATTCTAGACCTTTTAAACAAGTTCTTGATGAAGCCAGACAACTGGTTGATCTTGGAGCTAAAGAAATTACTTTGCTTGGACAAAATGTAAATGCTTATAAATATGATGAGGGAAAAAAAACTTATAAATTATCTTCAATAATTGAAGCATTAAATCAGATTGAAGAACTTCAAAGGATTAGATTTACCACTTCTCACCCCCTAGATATGACCGATGATTTAATAGCATGCTATAAAAATTTCAAAAAATTAATGCCGTTTTTACACTTACCAGTTCAGTCTGGTTCAAATAAAATTTTAAAATTAATGAACAGAAAGCATACGATCGAACATTATTATTCTGTAGTAGAAAAACTATTAAAAGCCAGAAAAGATATTGAGTTATCAAGTGATTTTATAGTTGGTTATCCTGGCGAGTTACAAACTGATTTTGAAAAAACTATTGAATTGATTAAGAAAATTAAATTTACTAATTCATATTCATTTATTTATAGTCCAAGACCAGGAACTCCAGCTGCGAAGAAAAAAAATTCCAACAATGAAAGGAATAAAGAGAATTTATTAATTCTTCAAAATCTGTTGAGCGACATTCAGGTTGAAAAAAATATGAATACCAAAGGTAGTTTTTGCGAAGTTTTAGTTGAAAATAAACTACCAAACCAAGAAAAATATTTTGGGAGAAATAGGTTTATGTCTCCAGTCGTAATCGATTCTGGGGATTATGTACCAGGAAATTTAATTAATGTTCAAATTCATTCAGTGAATCAGCTGAGCTTATTTGGAAAGTATATTAAGAACCCTACCGCTATATCTGCTTTGTGAAAAATACTAATTTATTATCTTCAAATTACTCACTGGACGGCACTATTAGTGTGAGCATTAAAAGCAATGAAGTGCTTGCCAACATTTCTGGTGAATTAGATAAAAATTTTAAGCTTCTAGAAGAAAAAGTGGGTTCAAAGATTTATTTTAGAGGAAATTCAATAATAATAAAAGGTGATCCATCCAAAAATAAGAAAATCGAACAAGCCATAAATTTTCTAGTTGAAAGATATTTGGCTAATGGAATTATAGAAGAAAAAGACGTAGTATCTTCGTTAAACAGCGAAATGAGCAATCTTAGTAATAAAAATTTATATTCAGTTGGAGAAGCAATCAAGACTCCCAGAAGATCTATTATAGCAAGATCGGCAATGCAAAAAAAATATATTGAGGCTCTACAGAGCAAAGAGATAACAATGGCTTTAGGACCAGCCGGAACTGGAAAAACTTATTTAGCAGTGGCTGTTGCCATTACAATGCTTCTAGATAAAAAAATTGATAAAATTATTTTATCTAGACCGGCAGTTGAGGCCGGTGAGAGATTAGGTTTTTTGCCAGGTGATATGAAAGAAAAAGTTGATCCATATCTCCAACCGCTTTACGATTCTTTATATGATTTACTTGGTTATGAAAAAATACAAAAAAAAATTGAAATAGGACAAATTGAAATTGCTCCTTTAGCATTTATGAGAGGTAGGACATTAAAAAATTGTTTTGCAATTTTAGATGAAGCGCAAAATGCAACCAAAACTCAAATAAAAATGTTTTTAACTCGAATAGGAGAAAATTCAAAATTAGTTGTGAATGGAGATCCCAGTCAAATTGATTTGGTTAATAAAAATTCTTCCGGATTAACAAATTCGACAGAAATTTTAAAAAAATTAAAAGAAATTGCTATATTGGAATTTGATCAAAGAGACGTGGTTAGAAATCCTCTGGTTTCTAAAATTGTTGAGGCATATCAAGAAAACGAATAAATGATAAAGGCAAACATAGAAGTCTCAAGTAAGCTTTGGCTAAAAAAAATAAAAAATCCATCAAAATCCATAAACAAAATATTGAATAAAATTAATAAGATTTTAAGATTTTCTCCAAAAAAATATTACACTTTTACCATATTATTGGCAAATAGTTCAAAAATAAAAAGTTTGAATAAGAAGTTTAGAAAAAAAAATAAAGCTACTGACGTATTGTCTTTTCCATTTTATAAAAAAAGGGATTTTTTAAAAACAAATAAGAGAGATATTTATTTAGGAGACATAATAATTTCTTTTGAATTTGTTTTCAAACGATCCATTAATAAGATTTTTTTGAATGAGTTTAATAAACTTTGGATACATGGATTTTTGCATTTGTTAGGCTACGATCACATAAAAAATAAAGATTATAAGAAAATGCAACATCTTGAAAATAAAATATTAAAACTAACCTCAATTTAAATTGAAAAAAATTTACTATTATTTTTTTGTTTTTTTACTTGGAAGCAGCACATCTTTAACTTTTCAACCATATAATTTATTTTTTTTAAATTTTATAATTTTTCCATCTTTTTTACAGATACTTTTTTTATCAAAAAAAAATGATTTTAGCATCAGTAATTTTTTTATCCTGGGCTGTTTATTTGGTTATGGATTTTTCTTAAGCGGAATATATTGGATAACTATATCTTTAACTTTCGATGAAAGTTTTAAATATTTAATTCCTATTGCTTTAATACTAATTCCTTTTTTACTTTCTTTATTTTATGGATTCCTGCTTATAGCTTTATTTCCTTTTATAAAACGAACAATAAATTTTGTTTTAATTTTTTCCATATTTTTTTCTTTGATGGAGTATTTAAGAAGTACCATATTAACCGGATTTCCATGGAATCTCATTGGTTATACCTGGTCTTGGTCGCATGAATCAATTCAGATTCTTTCAATAATTGGAACCTATTCCTTGGGATTGTTTTCTATTACTTTGTATTCATTGCCATTTTTATTTTTTAGTAATAAAATAAAAACAAAAGAGGTGGTATTTTCTTTATTTTTTGTATTTTTATTTTTGAGCAACTATTTTTATGGTCTGAAAAGTTTAAATAAATCAGAAGAAATTGCATTTAATAAAACAAAAATATTTATTGTGTCTCCCGGTTTTAATTTAGGAAGATATTCTAATTTTTTAAATGAAGAAGAAAAAATAAAAAAATTAATTGAAATTAGCAAACCAACTGATTCTCAGAAGGCAATTTATATTTGGCCCGAAGGAATTTTGAGTCATAATACCGCTAATAATATTGGTAAATTTAAACACCTGTTTAGTCAATTTTCAAAAAATCATCTTGTAGTTTTGGGAGCTAATAATATTGGTTATAGCGACGGCAAAAAATATATATATAATTCACTAATTGTAGTTGATCATGAGGCAAATTTAATAGCTAGTTACAATAAAAACAAACTTGTTCCTTTTGGAGAATTCTTACCATTCGAAAAATATTTTAGAAAACTTGGAATAAAAAAAATTACTGCTGGATATGAATCTTTTGCAAAAGGAAAGAGCAGAGAGCTTATTAATCTGGGTGAGAGGTTTGAGAATATTAAATTTTTACCATTAATTTGCTATGAGATTATTTATTCAGGTAAAATAAAATCCAAAAATCAAAAACCTGATTTTATTATCAATATATCGGAAGATGCATGGTTTGGAAATTCTATCGGACCCTACCAACATTTTTCAAAAGCAATATATAGAGCTGTTGAGGAGAGGACATATATATTTCGTAGCGCAAACAAAGGAATATCGGGCGTTATAGATTCAACAGGAAATTTAATTGCAAGTATAGATTTAAATGAAGTAAGCAAAACTGTTGTAAATTCGCCAAAATTTGTAAAGGAAAGTTTTTTTACAAAGTTTGGTAATAAAATTTATTTTTTAATAATTTTATTGTATACAATGAGTTTCTTTTTATTTAAAAAACCTTATGAATAAAAAATCTTATTTATTTACTAGCGAATCAGTTTCGGAAGGTCACCCGGATAAAGTTTGTGACCGTATATCTGATATGGTTGTTGATACTTATTTAGCCAAAGAACCTTTCTCAAGAGTTGCATGCGAAACTTTAACCACAACAAATAAAGTTGTTTTAGCTGGAGAAACAAGAGGGCCAGAAATAAAAAAAGATGATCTAATTCAAAAAGTTCGTGGTTGCATTAAAGATATTGGATATGAACAAAAAGGATTTCACTGGAAAAATTGTGACATTGATGTTTACCTACATTCTCAATCAGCAGATATCGCCATGGGAGTAGATTCAAAAGGGAACAAAGATGAAGGAGCTGGCGATCAGGGGATAATGTTCGGTTATGCTTGTAACGAAACGGAAGTTTTAATGCCTGCACCGATATATTATTCTCATAAAATTTTAGAATTAATGGCCGCGGATCGTAAAAGCGGCAAAGCAAATAAATTGGAACCAGATTCAAAAAGTCAAGTTACAATGCAATATGAAAATGGAAAACCAACAAAAGTTACTTCGGTAGTTATTTCTACACAACATTCTTCTGACGTAAATCAAGCACAAGTTAAAGAAATTGTTAGACCATACCTAGAAAAATCTATTCCCAAAAATTTATTGGAAGATTTAAAAGATGAAGAATTTTATGTTAACCCAACAGGCCAATTTATTATTGGTGGACCCGATGGTGATTCAGGTTTAACAGGTAGAAAAATTATTGTTGATACTTACGGTGGAGCGGCACCGCATGGTGGTGGAGCATTTTCTGGAAAAGACCCGAGTAAGGTTGATAGGTCAGCAGCATATGCAGCAAGATATGTTGCTAAAAATGTTGTGGCATCAAAAATTGCCGACAAGTGTTTAATCCAACTAGCTTACGCTATTGGCGTTTCAAAACCATTATCTATTTATGTTGATCTATTCGATGGAGATGAAGAAAAATCGAAACATGTTCAAAAATTGATAAATGAAAATTTTGATCTAAGTCCAAGAGGCATTAGGGAAATGTTATCTTTAACCAGACCAATATATGAGTGTACAGCCGCGTACGGTCACTTTGGTAGAAAACCTGGCTCTAACGGGTCATTTTCTTGGGAAAAAACAGATAAACTCAATATTTTTAAAAACTAAAACTTGAAAAAAGCATCAATATCAATTAAATAACTCTTAAGTTACTTGATAATATCAAAATGGGCGGTTGCCCATTTTTTTTTAGGTGCTTTAAAATAATGTTTAATGAAAGATCAGATAAACTGGAACTTTTGAGGATCGCCGATGCTGTGGCATCTGAGAAGTCTATAGATAAAGAACTAATTCTCGATTCTATGGAAACAGCAATTCAAAAAGCTGCAAAGACTAGATATGGACAAGAAACTCAAATTAGTGCAAAAATTGATCGAGAATCTGGGAATATAACGCTACATAGAGTTTTAATAGTCTCTGAAAAACCAGAAAATACCAATGTTGAAATTTCTTTAGAGGACGCCAGAGAAAGAGAGAAAAATCCCGAGCTGAAAGTTGGAGACGAAGTCACAGAATTATTGCCAAATATTGATCTTGGAAGAATAGCTGCGCAAACCGCAAAACAGGTAATTTCCCAACGTGTTAGAGATGCTGAAAGAGAAAAACAATATAACGATTTTAAAGACAAAAAAGGTGATATTTTGAGTGGTATTGTTAAGCGACTTGAATTTGGAAATGTAATTGTAGATTTAGGCAGAACAGAAAGTCTTATTAGAAAAGAAGAATTGATACCAAGGGAAATAATAAAACCAGGAGATAGAATAAAAGCTTATTGTTATGATGTTAGGAGAGAAATAAAAGGGCCTCAAATTTTTTTATCTCGTTCACATCCAGATTTTATGTCGAAATTATTTTCTGCTGAAGTTCCAGAGATATATGATGGCATAATAGAAATTAAATCTGCCGCGAGAGATCCAGGCAGTAGAGCTAAAATTTGTGTATCTTCTCAAGATTCTTCATTAGATCCAGTTGGAGCTTGTGTGGGCATGAGAGGAAGTAGAGTTCAGGCAGTTGTTAATGAACTACAAGGAGAAAAAATAGATATTGTGCATTGGTCGGAGGATCCCGCGACTTTAGCAATAAATGCACTAGCACCAGCTGAAATTCAAAAAGTTGTTATAGACAAGGAAAATAGAAAATTAGAAGTAGTTTTAAGTGAAGCAAATTTAAGTAAAGCAATTGGACGAAGAGGACAAAATGTCCGACTAGCTTCTAAGCTAATGGATTATGAAATAGAAATTTTAACTGATTCTGAGGAATCAGAACGGAGACAAGCAGATTTTAAAGAAAAAAGCGAAACCCTAATCAATAATTTAGAACTTGATGAAACTCTAGGTCAATTACTAGTTGCGGAAGGCATTAACTCAATTGAAGAGATTTCTCAACTTGGCAAAGATGAACTATCAAGCGTTAATGGTATAGATGAAAACACAGCAGAAGAATTGAAAAAAAGATCTGAGGAGTTTTTAAAGAAAGAAAAAAGCGAAATACAAGACAGATTAAAAAATCTGGGTATGGATGAAAACTTATTAAATTTAAAAGGTTTAACACCGGGCATGCTTCTTACATTGGGAGAAAAAAAAATAAAGACTATAAAAGATTTTGCAGAACTAGCCTCCGATGAGCTTACAGGCGCCTATGATGAGATTAAAGGGGAAAAAGTAAAATTAGATGGATATCTAGAAGATTTTGCATTGAGTAAAAAAGAGGCAGATGATTTAATTATGGCAGCTAGAGCTATAGCATTTGATTAATTATGGAAAAAGAAAAAAAAAGAAAACTTACAATTTCAATATCTGATAAAAATAAATCTAAAAGTACTAATTTTAAACCAAGTTTTGGAAAAAAAGCTTTTGTTGTAGAAAAAAAGAGTTTTAGAAAAAAATTTACAGCAGGATCTTCATTTGCTTCTAGTTCAAAAAAATTTTCTGAATTTAAAAAACCCACACAACAAAAACCTTATAGAAAAGAAGGCGCATTTCATAAAAAATTTGAGATTAGAAAAATAGCTGAGGAAAGAGCAACCAAGAGGATAAGCAATAATGAATCAAAAGCAAAATTGTCAAATAAATCAAAAATACAAAACCAAAAAAGAGAGTACAAATTAACTTTATCTAGAGCTTTAAATGAAGAAGATTCTACTGGAAAAGAAAGAAGCTTAGCATCTATACGAAGAGCTAGATTAAAGGAAAAAAAGAATCTTCAAAAAAATAAAGAAGAGCTAAAAAAGGTAGTTCGTGATGTGGATATACCAAAAACAATAACAATACAAGAATTAGCAAATAGAATGGCAGAACAAGCTAGTGGTCTGATAAAACACTTATTAAAAATGGGGGTAACTGCCACTATAAATCATTCTATTGATGGAGATACTGCCGAATACTTAGTTAAGGAATTTGGTCATAACCCAATCAGACAAGTTGATATAAATTTAAAATATACAAAAGATAAAAAAATTGATTTAGAAAATTTAGAAACAAGACCCCCAATTGTTACAGTAATGGGACATGTAGATCATGGAAAAACATCAATTTTAGATGTTTTAAGGAAAACAGATGTAGTGTCTAGCGAACACGGAGGAATTACTCAACATATAGGTGCTTATCAAGTAACAGATAGTAAAAATAATTTAATCACATTTCTGGATACACCTGGCCATGCAGCTTTTACAGAAATGAGAGCAAGAGGATCTAAAATTACAGATATCGTTGTTTTAGTTGTTGCTGCGGACGATGGTGTTAAACCACAAACTGTTGAAGCTATTAATCACTCAAAAGCAGCAAAAGTTCCAATAATTGTTGCAATTAATAAATGCGATTTACCTGGAGCAGATCCACAAAAAATAAAAAATCAATTATTAGAGCATGAGTTAATAGCAGAGGAATTAAGTGGAGAAACATTAATAACAGAAGTTTCTGCTAAAACAAAAAAAGGCCTTGAGAATCTTAAGGATCAAATAAATCTTCAAGCTGATTTACTTGAGCTTAAAGCCAGCACAAAAAACGATGCAAAGGGAGTAGTTATTGAATCCAAGGTAGATAGGGGTCGAGGACCTGTATCAACAGTTTTAATTACTGATGGAACTTTAAAGATTGGAGATTTTTTTGTCTCTGGATCTACCCTGGGAAAGGTCAGGGCTATGATTGATTATAATGGACAAAATTTAAAGCGCGCAACACCATCAACGCCTGTTGAAATTTTAGGGTTTGATAAAAGTCCAAAGTCCGGAGATGATTTTGTAGTTGTTGAAAATGAATCTAAAGGAAAAGAGATAAATAGTTTCAGAGTTAATCAAGATGTCAATATTCCAAATCCTAATATTTTAACTTCACAAGAAGGAATATTTGAAAAAAAAGAAGGAATTAAAGAAATGCCTATAATTTTAAAATGTGATGTGCATGGGTCTAGCGAAGCAATAAAAAGTGCGATTATGAAAATAGAAAGTATAGAAGTTAAACCCAAGGTGATTTCTGATGGTTTAGGTTTAATTAGTGAGACTGATGTAACTTTAGCAAAAGCTACAAATGCCATAGTTATTGGTTTCAATGTTAAACCAAGCAAAGAAGCTAAAAAATTGGCTGAAAACTTAAAAATAAATATTAAATTTTTTAATATTATTTATGAAGCTTTAGACTTTGTAACATTAAGTCTATCAGGGCTTTTAAAACCTTCTTTTACAGAAAAAGTTTTGGGTTCAGCAGAAATATTAGAAATATTTAAAGTATCGAAAGTAGGAAGAGTTGCTGGATCAAAAGTAGTAGATGGAGAAATATTAATTAATTCTAGTGCTAGACTTATAAGAGATGGCAGTGTGATGTATACGGGTTCTATAAATAGTATTTTTAGAGAAAAAAACGCAGCAAAAAAAGTTTCTGCAGGTCTTGAGTGTGGTATAACTTTAAAGGATTTTGCAGATTTTAAAGAAAAAGATATAATAGAAGCATATAAGCTTGTGGAAAATGAGAGAAGAATTTAATGAAATATAAGTCTAATAATATTTTTTCACAAAGACAACTAAGAGTTGGGGAGTTAATAAAACAAAATCTTGGTCAAATTTTTTCAAGAGAAGAGGCTAAATTGCCTAATTTTGACACAAAAAACATAACAGTTACGGAGGTAAGAATGAGTCCGGATTTGAAAAATGCAAGAGCTTATGTTATTCCATTAGGCGGAAAAAATGGCGAAGAATCGGTTTCGGTTTTAACTCAATTTTCATATTTAGTTAGGAAAGCGCTATCAAAAAAAGTTAGCATGAAATTTTTGCCAAAAATTTATTTTGTTTACGATATGTCGTTTGATTATGCAGAAAAAATTGAAAGGTTGATACAAAAAAATAAATAAACTATGAAAAAAGATATAATAAAATCTTTGGCAATAAGTAACAAAGATACTGGCTCGGTCGAGGTTCAAATTGGATTGCTTAGTGAAAAAATAAAAAAACTTTCTGAGCATTTTAATAAATTTAAAAGAGATAGGCATTCTGCACAAGGTTTATTAAAATCTGTTAATAGAAGAAAAAGATTACTAGAATATTTAAAAAAATCTAATGAGGATTCCTATAATTCAGTAATCAAAAAACTTAATTTAAGAAAGTAGAAATAAATGTTTAAAATTTTTAAGGAAGAAATAGACTTAGGTGGAAAAAAATTAATTCTTGAAACCGGTAAGATTGCAAGACAAGCGGACGGAGCAGTCATTGCAACTTGCGGCGAAACAGTGGTTATTTCTACTGTTGTAGGAGCCAAAAAAGTTAATGAGGAAATAGACTATTTTCCTTTGTCGGTAAACTACCAAGAGAAGTATTATGCGGCAGGTAAAATACCAGGTGGTTATTTTAAAAGAGAGGCAAGACCCACCGAATCTGAAACCCTAATTTCAAGATTAATAGATAGACCTATTCGTCCATTATTTCCAGAAGGTTTCAGAAATGAAGTTCAGGTTTTACCAACTGTACTTTCTTATGATAACGAAAATGAAGCCGACATATTATCAATCATTGCATCTTCTGCAGCTTTAGCAATTTCAGGATTGCCTTTTCAAGGTCCCGTGGCCGCATCCAGAGTTGGATATATAAATGATAAATACGTTTTAAACCCTTCAAAAGAACAATTAAAAGAATCTAAATTAGACTTAGTTGTTGCCGGAACCAAAGATGCCGTGTTGATGGTTGAATCTGAGGCCTCAGGGTTGAGTGAAAAACAAATGTTAGACGCGGTCAAATTTGGTCATGAAAATTTTTCTTCAGTAATAAAAGCAATAGAAAATCTTAAAAAAAAATGCGGCAAAAAAGAATGGAAAATAGAAGAAAAAGATTACAGTAAGTTAAGCAAAAAAATTTCCAAAGAATTAACAAAAGATTTAGAAAAAGCATTTTCGGAAAAGGATAAGAAAAAAAGATCAGAATTAGTTAATTTGGCAACTGAAAAATGCAAATCTTTGTTCGAAGAAGATGAAACATATTCTGAACTTGAAATATTATTACAATTAAAAAATCTAGAAAAAGATATTGTAAGAACAAAAATACTTAAAACTAAAAAAAGAATAGATGGTAGAGGCTTGTCTGATGTAAGACCTATTAAATGCGAAGTAGGAGTTCTACCAAGAACACATGGATCTGCATTATTTACCAGAGGAGAAACGCAAGCATTAGTTACAACAACCTTAGGAACGACAGAAGACGAACAAAGAATAGAAAGTTTGGAAGGGCAAAAAAGAGTAAGATTTATGTTACATTACAATTTTCCTCCTTTTTCAGTTGGAGAAACAGGAAGAATAGGCACAGGTAGAAGAGAAGTAGGACATGGGAAATTAGCATGGAGAGCTTTAAATTCATTATTACCTAATAAAGAAAAATTTCCCTATACTTTGAGAGTAGTTTCCGAGATAACAGAATCAAACGGTTCTTCATCAATGGCTACCGTTTGTGGTGCTTCCTTAGCACTTATGGATGCTGCTGTTCCAATAGCAGAACCTGTAGCTGGAATTGCAATGGGATTAATTAAAGAAAAAAAAGAATTTACTGTTTTATCTGATATTTTGGGTGACGAAGATCATTTAGGAGATATGGATTTTAAAGTTGCTGGGACAATAAATGGAATTACGTCATTACAAATGGATATAAAGATAACAGGTATTACTTTTGAAATTATGGAACAAGCTTTAAGTCAGGCCAAAGAAGGAAGAGCTCATATTTTAGGAGAGATGAACAAAACGATTCAATCTTCAAGAAAAGAAGTATCAAAACACACTCCAAAAATTGAAACAATAAAAGTTGATAAAAAGGATATAGCTGCAGTTATAGGCAAGGGTGGAGCAACAATTAGAGAAATCGTTGAATTATCAGGTGCCAAAGTAGATGTTAAGGATACAGGGGAAGTTACTATTGCAGCGCCGGATGAAGAATCGCGCAAAAAAGCAATGGAAATGGTAAAAAATATTATAGCAAAACCAGAAATGGGAAAAATTTATAAAGGAAAAGTAATCAAAATTATGGAATTCGGAGCATTTGTCAATTTTCTTGGTAAACAAGATGGTTTAGTTCACATATCTGAACTTGCTCCTAAAAGAGTAGCTAAAGTTACTGATGTTGTAAAAGAAGGCGATGAAGTTACTGTTAAAGTAATTGGTTTTGATAGAGGTAAAGTTAAACTATCTATTAAGCAAGCTTTAGCTTAAGTCATATTTTTAGGATTGGGCATTCCCACTTTATTATATCCAGCGTCTACATAATGTATTTCACCCGTAACAGCAGCCGAAAGATTGCTTAACAAATAAAGAGCTGAGCTCCCAACATCATTAATATCAACATTTCTTTTTAGCAAAGAATGATCTTCATTCCATTTGTATAAAAATTTTGCATCACCTATTGCTGATGCTGCTAATGTTTTAATAGGACCCGCGCTTATTGCATTTACCCTTATACCTTTTGCCCCCAAATCTCTCGCAAGGTATTTAACACTTGCCTCTAATGCTGATTTACAAACTCCCATAACATTATAATTTGGAATAACTTTTGATGATTCGTAAGTTAAAGTAAGCATGCTTGCACCTTTATTCATAATTTTTGATGCTTCTCTTGCTATTTCGGTAAAAGAAAAACAGGAAATCAACATACTTTTTAAAAAATTTTCTCTTGATGTATTTAAATATTCTCCTGAAAGTTCCGATCTATCGGAAAAAGCAATAGCATGAACCACAAAGTCTAAATTTCCCCATTTTTTTTTAATATCATCAAATGTTTTTATTACATCTTCTTTTTTTTCAACATCACAACTAAGGGTAAAGTTGGATTTTAAAGATTCAGCTAACGGAACAACTCTTTTTTTTAAAGCATCTCCCAAATATGTAAAAGCAAGTTCAGCTCCATGTTCAGATAATTTTTTAGCTATTCCCCACGCAATGGACCGATCATTTGCAACCCCCATTATTAATCCTTTTTTTCCTTTTAATAAATTCATAAATTAAATCTTTTCAAAGACCAAAGTTGCATTAGTTCCACCAAATCCAAAGCTATTAGACATTATTGAATTTAAAGTTATGTTTTTTTCAACTTTTGTGACTATTGGATATTTTTTTGCTTCTTCGTCCATTTCATTAATATTTATTGAAGCAGATATAAAATTATTTTTCATCATAATTAAGCTATAAATAGCTTCATGCACAGATGTTGCTCCTAGAGAATGACCGGAAAGTGATTTTGTAGAACTTATTTTGGGTACAGAGTTTTTAAACACTTCGCCTACAGCTTTAAGTTCAGTTATGTCTCCAACTGGAGTGGAGGTTCCATGTGTATTAATATAATCAATTTTATTTTTGCTTGTACTTAGAGCCATGTTCATACATCTTACAGCACCTTCTCCAGAAGGAGCAACCATATCGTAGCCATCAGATGTAGCTCCATATCCAGTTATTTCTGCATAAATTTTTGCACCTCGCGCCTTTGCATGTTCATATTCTTCTAAAACTAAAACACCACCTCCTCCAGATATTACAAATCCATCTCGAGTTTTGTCGTAAGGTCTAGATGCTTTTTCAGGTGTATCATTATATTTTGAAGATAGCGCAGTCATAGCATCAAACATAGCTGTCATTGCAAAATGAACTTCATCGCTTCCTCCCGCAAACATTATATTTTGTTTTCCTAATTGAATTAGTTCCATTGCATTTCCAATACAGTGTCCGCTAGTAGCACAAGCTGAGCTAATAGTATAATTTACTCCTTTAATTTTAAACGGCACAGCTAAAGTTGCTGATGCTGTGCTTGACATAGTTCTAGGAACTACAAAAGGTCCCATTTTTTTAGGATTTTTTTCACGAGTTTTGTCGGCTGCCAAAATAACATTTTTAATTGATGGTCCGCCGGATCCCATTATCATTCCAGCGGATATATTACTTACATCTTTTTCTTCCAAACCAGAATCTTTAACAGCTTCTTTCATCGCAATATAATTATATGCAGATCCTGGACCCATAAATCTAATTATTTTCCTATCTACAAAATCTTCAAGCTTAATATTTGGAACTCCATGAACATGACTTTTTAAATTGAATTCTTTATATTCTTCAGAAAATGTAATTCCTGATTTTGAATTTATTAAAGATTGATAAACTTCCTCCTGATTATTGCCCAAACAAGAAACAACTCCAATTCCACTAATTACTACTCTTTTCATTATTTAAACAATCCTACTTTTAAATTTTCGGCTTCATAAATTGCTTTATTATCTGCATATAATATTCCATCAGCCAAACCTACAACAGCTCCTTCTTTTCTTAATACTCGTTTCATATCTACCTGATATCTTGCAATTTTTACATTTTTTAGTACTTCACCGGTAAATTTTACACTACCTACCCCAAGAGCTCTGCCTTTTCCTGGTTCACCTATCCAGCCAAGAAAAAACCCAACTAATTGCCACATAGCATCTAAACCAAGACATCCTGGCATAACCGGATCTTCTTTAAAATGACAATCAAAAAACCACATTTTTTCCTTTATATCAAGTTCTGCTTGAACTACGCCTTTTTTAAAAATTCCCTGATCTTTTTCGATATTTATTATTCTATCAAACATCAGCATTGGAGGTGATGGTAGTTTAGCATTCCCTGGACCAAATAGTTTTCCATTTGCACATTCAAGTAATTCTTCGTATTTGAAACTATTTTTTTTCATTATTAAATAAATTTATACTTGAAAAATATATTATATTACATATATAAATCACAAAATGAATGTACCACAAGTTATATTTAGAACCAGAACAGGTGATAACCAGTCATTAGGCGGTGGCTGTGCTATTGGAGGAAAATGGATAGACGTTACTTCTGACAATTTGTTTAAAGGCAAAAAAATTGTTCTATTTTCATTGCCCGGAGCATACACGCCAACTTGTTCTTCACAACAAGTTCCTGGTTATGAAGAAAAATACGAAGAGCTCAAGAAATATGTAGACGAGGTTTATTGTATATCAGTCAATGATTCATTTGTGATGAACGCTTGGTTTAGAGATCAAAAAATATCCAAAGTAAAACCAATTGGAGATGGAGAAGGAAAATTCACAAAAGGAATGGATATGTTAGTTGACAAACCCAAACAAGGTTTTGGCCTGAGATCATGGAGGTATTCTGCATTTATCGACAATGGAAAGGTTGTTAAAATTTTTGTCGAAGATGGAAAAAATAACGAAAGTAATGATGCTGATCCATTCAAGGTGAGCGATGTTAATACAATGTTGGAATATTTGCAGAGCAAGTAAAAAGATAATAAAATATTATTATTTCAATTTATTTAATTTTTCCCCATAGAGTGTTTTTAGGAATCCATCCACGAAATTCAGCCGTTTGAATTTTACACCAAAGATTTTTGCACTTTTTTACAAAAACTAATCTTCCTTTTTTAATAATAGCTTTTGGTTCAGAGTATATGGATGCTTTACTATTTAAAATTATGTTATTTTTTATAGTTATTGCTGATTTTTTTTTTGATAATAGCGCAATATGTATCCATCCAACATTATTTTCAATATCTTTAATTTTTCTCCATGGACCAGATTTATCTATTATTTCAACGGGTAGAAATTTTTTTTTATAAACTAATTTTACAGGATAATTAAGAGAAGGTCCTTGTCTTAAATTTACAGTTTTATTTCTTAGAGATAGAAATACTGGATCAGGATCTGCAGAATAAGATATAGTAACCGAACTTAATTTAAATATGCAAAAAATTAAAATCAAAAAAATGAATTTTTTTATTTTATAAACAGGAGTTTGCATTGCACTTATTTTTTTTGTTTAATTTTATTTTTTTAAATTCCATTGACAAAGTATCTATTATTAATACATTGCCGCATAAACTATCGCCTATATTTAATATTTCCTTTATGGCTTCATTGGCCATTGTACTTCCAACGATTCCACAAATTGTTGAAATTACACCTTCAGCCTCACAACTCGTATCAAAACCTGGTGATAGAGGCATAAAACATCTTAAACAGGGAGAATTTTTTTTATTAAAATTAAAAGTGAATATGTGACCATTAAACCTGCTTACAGCACCTGTAATTAATATCTTTTTATTTTTTTTGCAAAAGTCACTTAATAAGAACTTAGTTTTAAAATTATCAGATGAATCTAATATCAATTTATAATTTTTTAAAACATTATTAATATTTTTTTGATTTAATCTTTTAGAGTAAGAATTTATTTTGATAAATGAATTTATGTTTTTTAGCTTTTTTTTTGCTGTTTTAGCCTTGTCTTTTTTTATATCAGATTCATTAAATAATATTTGTCTATGAATATTTGAAATTTGAACTTTATCGTTATCGATTATACCAATTTCCCCAATACCCATACCCGCAAGATAAATTGCAGCTGGTGAACCCAACCCTCCTGCTCCAACAATCATTATATTGGATTTTTTTAGTTTATTTTGGCCGAGGACTCCAAATTTTTTTAAAATAATTTGTCTAGAGTAACGTTCCAAATTTTTATCATATTTTGAATTCATAAGAAGAATAAGTTAAATACCAGTGGAGCCAAATCCTCCTTGACCCCTAACTGATTCAGGAAGATTTTCTACTTCTTCAAATTCTACCTTTGCGATTGGGCAAAGAACCATTTGTGCAATTCTATCTCCTCGTTTTACTTGGAAATCTTCACTTCCGAGATTAATTAAAATAACTTTTATTTCTCCCCTATAATCTGCATCTATTGTTCCTGGAGTATTTAGGACAGAAATATTATTTTTTGCCGAAAGACCAGATCTTGGTCTAATTTGAATTTCATACTCAACAGGTATAGCAACACTGATTCCTGTTGGAATAATTTCTTTTTCTTTAGGCTTTATAGTAACTATTTTTTTTATAGATGCTTTTAAATCTAAACCCGAAGAACCTATAGTTTTGTATTTTGGTAATTCTAGGTTTTTATCTAATTTCTTAATTAATACTTTTACCATGAATATTTTTTTTTGCAAAATGATCTATAATTCTTTTTGAAATTATATTTGCAATATATTTTTTAGAATTTTTTTCTATATTTTCAATTTCATTTTTATGATTAATTATAGAAACCGAATTAAAATCTGAATTAAAACCAATTTTTTTATTCGAAATATTGTTTCCTATAATCCAGTCGCAATTTTTACTATCTTTTTTTTGTATAGAATTTTCAATTAGCTTTTCTGTTTCTGCAGAAAAACCAACCACTAATTTGGGACGTTGGAAGTTATTTTTTGATAAAAACTCTAAAATATCTTCATTTTTTTTAAGATTTAAATTTTCATTTTGTTTCTTTTTCATCTTTTTTTTAGAATAATTTATAGGAACATAGTCAGAAACCGCTGCTGAACAAACAGCAATATCTACTGGTAAATGTTTTTGAGTTTCTATTAACATTTCTTTTCCACTTATTACTTGTACAAGTTTTACATCATATGGTTTATGCAAATTAGTCGGTCCAGATATTAATGTGGTTTCAA
>Ga0208764_10000761_pt1 | contig 20720 bp, 13 predicted proteins | sample ETNtaG_18_FD_185762 | JGI IMG/M metagenome (GOLD analysis project Ga0208764, IMG submission 185762) | Marine microbial and viral communities from oxygen minimum zone, Eastern Pacific Ocean - ETNP201302SV91 (SPAdes) (version 2) | ecosystem: Environmental > Aquatic > Marine > Oceanic ... | reverse complement strand
TCATTAGATGTTGCCTTATAGTATGCATCCACTGCTGCAGCACCAGTATCAGGCGCGGTGTATGCATCAGCACCAGTTGATGTAATATTATAGAATAAGAAGTTATTCCAGTGATGATTCACAAGCTCATTCTTACCGTCTCCATTTAGGTCTGCAGGTAGCGCCTGGTAAGGGCTTCCGCCACCATAGTGGTCATTGTTAGTAAGAAATTCCTGGCTCCAGGTCTCAAAACCTCCGCCTGAGTTGTGCTCGATATCATCCGTGGCACCAAGCGAAGAAATCAGAGTCCCTCGCGGACTACCGCGGCGAATTGCTGTGATAAGCTCTTGCTGGCCATCACCATCAATATCAAAAATGGTAAGACGCTCATGGTCACCTCTGAATCCTGCACCATCATCAGCGGCACAACAAATATCTACCTCCGTCTTACAGATTGAGGAAGGCTGTGTACCATAGTTGTCACTTCCGGTGACACCGTCCCACTCATAGATATGGAATCCCTCAGCATCAACATTACTTGAAGGAAAAACAATCTCCTGCCTCCCGTCACCATCCAGGTCACCAACGTTGACCGTTCTTGGATTGGCTGAGTGGTTACGAGCTTCTACAACCGGAGAGCTCCAGACAACGTCAAAAGCTGTGTTTGCTGCATCATACTCGTATACAATTACTCTTCCACCAGCATAGTCTGTGACGATGACCTCTTTTCTGCCGTCACCATCCATGTCCATACCACCGATAGCTGTCCTACTATTTCCGGTTGGGTCTGTCTGAAACAGCGAGTCATTGATCGACTTTTCCATCACTGCCATACGAGACCAGTTTGGCGCAAGGTGCGTATACGCATTGCCACCATCAAAGTCCCAGGTAAATGAATTATAATCTAAAATAAGGACCTGCGCCTGACCTTCTAGCACACCTTTTATATTAGGCACTACGACCTCAAGGCCGCCATCACCATCTAAATCATTATCTGAAATATCAAGCGAATACCAACGGTCAGGGTCACCACCCTTACTCTCTAGAATTGTGGTAACATCATAGCTAGATGCAGCAGTAGGGTCACTGCCAACGTATTCTATCCTGACAATAGTCTCACCGGTTCCTGTGCCCACAATAATATCGGGTTTACCGTCACCATCAATATCACCCATGTCACCGCCACGAGAAGAGTTAGCACCAAAAGTTAAGACCTCTTTAAAGTGAGATGCCTTTAAACTATCAACACCACCTATGGCAAAATGAGCAGAGTCCGTACTGTCTGATACTGCGTCTAGATAATAGAGTTTACCATTGGTCATTGGGAACCAGGCCTCTAAAGCACTGTCACCGTCAACATCATGAAACGCAAATCCGGTTCTATTAAACGAACCTGGATCATTATCAATATGCATGCTGTTAAGATCAACCGCAAGAGCATAAGTATTTGCTGCACTTGCCTCAAAAATTGCCATGCTAAAATTGTCCCATGTGTTGACCCAGATCTCATGGTGACCATCGCCATCAAAGTCAACAACATCAACATCATAGATTCCGCCGCCATCTAAGACACCACCATCTCCACCAACAAAATACTCATTTGCGAAGGTAGCCAAATCGTCAAGATCATCACCCACCAGAGCATCAATCGCAAGATGAACCATTCCACGGTCTGTAGTAATAAGTTCATTCTTACCGTCACCATCTACGTCAGCAATCTGATAACTAGAAGGACGAAAATTATCGGTATTTACTAAACCTGTTGCACCATTTGCATGCTGCCATAACATTGTTGCAGTAGCCGGAAATGTACCATCAGCTCCCTGCTCAAAAATGTAGGTTCCCCAGGTGTCATCATTGCTGCCTACCGAAGGAGGAACACCAAAATATATTTCGTGGTTTCCATCACCATCAATATCACCATAGTTCATTCCAGGAAGACTGTTACCGGGATCTGGCGTAACAAAGTGCCACACATGTGTATACCCACCGCTGCCATCTGCCTCATAAAGATAAACACCAAGATGTCCAGGATCTGGCCCGCCAGGTGCTAACGTCTCGTCTATTACAAACAAGACTTCAAACAGACTATCGCCATCAAAATCCATTCCAGCCAATACACTGTGCCCGCCAATCACAGTAAAGTCTGAAAAATTTGCGTCGCCATTGAAATTCCATTCGCTGTCAACGTCGAAAACAGCACTGGGAATATAATCTTCGGCATATACCGAAGTAATAAACAGTACTGAAGTCAATATAATTAACATTTTTCTCATATTTTAATCTCCTTACTATGTTTGTTATTGAGGTTGCCTACTAACTCACGTATTGATCTATATAATTACACTTACGTCTGTCCAAGATAGTTATCTCTTAGACACTAAAAATATAGAATTATTGAGTATAATATTCCTAGATATAAATCTAATTTTTGATAATTAATAATAATTAAATGCAAATCAGATATTATTTTACAATTTTATATATTTATCTAATAATCTAATTATTTTCATCAAAATAATTTTAAAATTTTAGAAGAAGATAAAAGGATCTTTAGTAGAGATTTGTAACAAAAAAACTAAAACGCGAAATCAATTCCCATCATTACTTGCTTTCCAAGTGCAGGCTCAATAATAGACCTTGAAATATCTGTGTGCTCTGTAAGGTTTCGGATATCTAGGAAAACAGAAGCCTTGTTTGTTACCCAATAGTTAAACCTTAATCGTACTGAGTTAAACGGCTTATAGTGCATCAGTAAATCTTTGCTATAATAACTAAAGGGAGAAACATCAGGATTGTATTGGCCGTCATAGTATAGGAGCCAGTCTCTGCCTTTTTTCTTGCCGATATAGCTAATATCTAAAGCGACAGATCCGCCCTTCGTCGATTTTGGGCTAAAACCAGGAACATTGTAAACCAGTGACAGATTCCCTGTTGAAGAGGGAACGTCATTCCTGCGAGTACCTTTATCAAAGAATCCTTCATAGACCGGATCATTCTGACGCAGGCTATCTTCTCCCCACCTGCTATCTAAAATAGAATAGTTCGCACTTATGTCTAGTGGCCCGACCCTGGTCTTGGCAGCCAGCTCCCATCCTTTGTTAATAATCTGTCCAAGATTTATATACCAGTATTCCTGTTTAATAGTCTGCAGGTCATCTATACTTGGATCATTTGCTATACCATCTAAGAATAGCTGGTCAAAATAAGTCAACTCAACAAAAAAATTATCGCCAAAATAAAAATCACCACCCAGCTCATACCCTGACTGCCGCTCTGGCCTCAGATCTGGGTTACCAATGTTTATACTATAGCTAGACTCGCTTGGCAGCGCCTGCATCGCCTTGGGCGGGTTAATACCCCCACTGCCCCAGGCTGCTCTGGATTTTATGATCATACCACCAATCTCAGATAAATAGGATACCCCTAGTCTTGGGCTAAAGTGGGTGCCATAGTCTTTACCAAAATATTCATTCTGCTCGACGCGCTCGCCAATGGTTAAATATATTCTGTCTTTATAGTCAATAACGAGCTCGCCATAATAGCCAGAGTTTTGATTGCTCTGGTCAACGATAGATACGTCATCAAAGTCCTCGTAATAATACTGATCTTTTATCTCATCCATTCTTCCCGAAAGCCTAACATGGTTGCTCATTGTTCTCTGTGTCCCTGTGGTCAGGTCTATGTTAAAACTGTTTGAGATCTTTTTCTTATAGTGCCAAAAATAATTTAGCGTATAACGATTCCAATTCTCTGTCAAATATGATTGTCCAGAGGCTGTGTAGTGTTTTTTGTATAAGAATTTTTTTGAATCGTTTCCGATTACGAGGCTCTGATACCAATCCTGAGTAAAACTATGTGTAATGTTTAGGCTAAACCCAGGTTTATAGTAACTTGTACCACCACTAGCTAGTGAGTCGTCCCAGTGCTCTGGAGCATTTGTCCATGATCGATCTTCTTTATACTCAAGGAGATGATAAAGATTGCTAATAAAACCCTGCTGTCCCCAGCTGTGGTAGGTTTTAACATCAATAACCGCTGTACCGATTCTTGCATTTACCGAGCCATGAACCTTTAACCGTTCGATGTCTTTACCATTCCCCGGCATCACCTCTTGATCGATAGAATTATTAAACCCGATATTATAGCTAGCGCTTGAAGAGTTTCCCCCGCTCATGCTAAACGTTGTTTCTTGTCCTATAGCATCATCATCTAAAATCGGTGCCTGAGTAATTTTACGAGCAAACTTTAGTTTCATAGCTGTTTTCCTAGACCTGGAACCTTTTTTCGTAAAAATATGAATAATACCGCTCTGGGCATTAGACCCGTGCAAGGTTGATCCCATGGGGCCCCTTAATACCTCAATCTTTTCAATGTCAGAAGGGTCAATAAAATCCGCTATTCCCGGATAGGACTGCATGTCAAAACCTAGGAGCTCTACACCATCAATATAAATCTTAACATCCCCAAGGGGCCGGCCTGATCCGCTGGTGCCGCCTCTAAGTGTAAACGCAGAATTATTTTGCCCTGGCCTAGAAGGAAGATTCGCATAGCCTCCCGGTACTTTGCCGGTTAACACCTCATCAATGCTACGCACAGGAAGACGCCTGAGGTCATCCTGAGAAATAATTGTCACCGGGCTCGCTTGAGCTCTTTTTTTCCTTTCGCTAAAACTGGCAGCAACAACGACCTCATCAAGGTCTACAAGTGACATCACAAGCTCAAAATCAATGGCTATTGGTTTGCCCTCTTCTGTTAGAATCTCTTTTATCATCATCCTGTGCCCAATATACCTGGCAGAAATTTTGTAGGACCGGTCTGAGGGAACCCTTTCTATGATATAGTAGCCAGATATGTCCGTTGCTGCGCCTAAGGCAGTACCCTCTATAAACACATTAGCGCCCACTAGAGGTTTCCCCTTATCATTTTTTACGGTACCAGAAATAGTGACCGGCTGTGAGACTGATATTGAGACAGCCATTAGGTATAATAATAGATTGATTCTCATAATTTTTTCAGAGCAATCTATTTTAACAAAGTCATCTTCCCAGTCTTAGACTGCGACCCGGCATCTAACCTGTAAAAATAAATGCCAGATGAAACTGAGTTTAGTGACTGGTCTTTTCCGTCCCAGCTAATACTGTGATAGCCAGTACCAACATTGCCAATTAAAATTTTACGCACAAGCTTTCCATCCATCGCATAAATGGACAAGTCCATTTCAGAAGGGCTTTGTACTGAAAAATTGATTTTTGTTGTAGGATTGAAAGGGTTTGGGTAGTTACCCTGAAGATTAAATGCGCTAGGAATTGGTTCATCATCGATGGATAAGGTTCCGAACATAAAAGATTTTTTCGTGGTGGTGGCAATATTTCCATCTTCATCCTCTGCGGTTACCCACCAATATATCCTTGTGCCACTAGAATAATATTGTTCGATTTTGGAACAATAGTGGTACTGTTGCTCCACCAGGTTAAAACAACTAGCCTGCTGAAGCAGTACGTTTTCACTTGCATCAAGAGAATTAACCTGCCAGTGAAGCACTACCTGAACATTTTCCATCAGCTCTACTATCGCATCATTTATCCTTATGGTAATCCTAATATATGTTCCTGGAGGGATATACTCTTGTATTGGCTCAATGGAAGATATTCCGACATGTAAAATCTCAATTTTAGGAGGCATCGTTCCTGTAATATTTGCTACATAGTTCAGGCTTGGTGTCTTATCATCTATATACCAACCCTGCTCACTACTTGGCCCGCTACAGTTGCTATGATAATATTTTAGTCCAGGCGCTGGATGCACAAACAGACCGTAGTACCAATACGTAGAGCGTTGACCGCTAACAGTGATCAATGATCCTTCATTTGTCGATCCGTTGCTGTCTCCAAGATAGGTGATCACAACAGCAATATATTCATCCTTTAAAAAATTTGCTCCCCCTGCTTCAGAAAAATCAGCATAGTGAAACCCACCCGTAAGATTTGATGGCGTCAGAACAATTGTGCTGTCATCACCCACGGGTAACACCTTGTCACCAAAAATAGATTGACCAAGGTCTTGCTCAGCGAGTGAGTTACACGGTCCGGCACCAGAGTTAAAATTATTCCACACTAAGTTTTCTGATCCTGAGCTGACACTAGGATAGGGTGTGGATGGGTCGGCCTCTGTGTGGGCATACCCGAGCCAGCTATTTTGGCCTTCTTGTTCATAGGGATAGAGACTACCATCAGAACGATAAGGATAGCTAGAAACGCCTTGTTTAAATACCTCTACCTGAAGCTTTGCTGTCTCACCATTTGTGTTCCACTGCCCAATATTAATGCCAACCTGGTTTAGCGTAAGATCAGCCGGCACCCTATAAATTTCCATAATAACATCACCCGGGTAAATGTTGATCCCAACCGAGTCATCATATTCAAGGCTTAAGGTATCTAAAAGATCGCGTGAGCCGCTTGTCTCAACTACATCTGCATTCATAAGTACAAACGGAATCAGTAATAAATAAATAGATATTATTCGAATGGTACGTTTGTTAATTGCTTTCATAACCAAATGTCCTTAGCTATTTGAGAATTTCATTGTTCTAGGTTTATCTAAATACCCGTCTATAAATTTTCTAACCTCTTTAGAAGATGGCCTTGGCGCTTTCGCCGTGATAATTTTTCCTTGAGAATCGATCATCATAAACCTGGGTATAAGGCTAACGCTAAATGCTTTCATAAAATTCGAGCTTAAACCTTCATCATCATAAAGATGAATCCCGCCAATATTTTTTTCAGCAACCATTTTTCTCCACTTATTGTAATCATTTTTTGAGTCAATTGAAACACTCACAAACTCAATTTCTTTTTTGGCATACTCTTTAATTAGATCTGTTAAAGCAGGCATCTCTTTTAAACATGGGCCACACCATGTTGCCCATACATCTATATACAATAATTTACCTCTTAGATCTTCTAACCTCGTCATCCCGCCATCATAGTTTTCATAATTAAAATCTACTGAGGCTAATCCAGCCTTGGTCGATTTAGCCGAGTTATACCTTTGTGTAAGCTTATCTCTCTTTTTTTCAGTGGAAAGCAGACTCATAATTTTATGATAATCGTCATCAATATTCTCATTTTCATCTTTCATCTGCCTGATCAACATACTCGCAAACTGCTCTCTAATGTCTATGCTTTTTATACCGCTAATTTTACCTTTAACAAAATCAATGATCGTCAGGCTGGGATTGTTTTGCATTTCTTTTTTAGATGACAGTCGAAAATTTTCAATAATGAGATTTCTGTAGGCTCTAGAATGTCTAAAAAGTTCGTCATCATCAGTATCCATAGATAAAATTGGATCAAAATAATCCTCTGGCAGATCCGGATCTATTTTTTTGTGATAGTGAAAAAACTTTTTATAATTATTATATGTTTGCAGGTATTCATACTCAATTATTTTCTTCTCAATCTCCATATCTTTTTGACCTAGTCCTGATTTATCTAGTAAACTAAATAACGTGTCTCTGGTTTTTTCGATCTTTGGCAAAAACTCATTCAACGGGACAACAAAATATTCTTTAGAGTCACCAACTCTGCTTGATCTAAGATGAGCTTTTGCAACATTATAATTATTTTCTTTTTTTAAATCACCAGAATAAGACATCGACTTGTAAAAATTATTCGCGTCAATCTGTACATTTACATTGTGCCCTCTTTTAAACCTTACGGTTGTGTAAGACCTTCCTATCTGAAAGAAATAATATCCATCTTTATCGATAAGAACCGGCCCTGAAAAATTCCCCATCGAGTCAATAGCAATCTCTTGCTTGAGGCTGCTGTTATAGTTAGTCACTTTAATAATTTTTTCACTATTATTTTTTATATTTCCTGAAAAGATAATGTGAGATCTGTCGATCTTCCCGCAGGATAGAATAAGGGCGGCTAAAGCAAAGTATGAAAGATGTTTGTTCAATATTAATTCAGAATTATTTGTTTATGAATAGCATGTGATTATTACTGAAACATACTATAGTGAACTTAGCCCTTTTATGCCTTTGTATTCATCAATCTCCTCTTTAGATCCATCAGGCCACTGAATAACGATTTTGTTTATACTTTTTTTGTTTCCAATAAAAACAATCGGGGCTGAATGAGACAGATATCCTTCGCCACCAAAGGTTTCATGCAACTGAACCGAACTATCGCTATAGTATACCCAAATTTTTGAGCCAATATATCTTTTCCCCTTTTGAAAATCAGGCAACCTTAGTGAATAAGACTCTGTACTTGTTTGGTTAATGAACGATTTGAACTTGCCATTATTTACACCTACAAGAAAGTCAACCCTGCCATCATGATTTAAATCATGAGTCGTGAGACTGGTTGCATCTCCTGGTACTACCAGTCCACTTCTATCTGGAGAGATTGGTTCAAACGATCCAGAGCCATCTCCTAATAATAATTGGCTTACACCCCCATGCATATAACCTGTCTCACGCTGTGGACCTGAAAAATTTTGAACCACATATAGATCTAGATTTCCATCGCCGTTAACATCACATAATGCTGACCCAAATACTGGGCTAGACTGAACAATACGGGGCAGCGGCCTAAAAACAAATTCAATATTCCCGTTACTGTCTGTTCTGTTTTCTAATAATCCAGATGCAAGTTCAGTAACCTCATACCTATCAGCAGAGCTTAATAACTCGGATGAATAGATTTCATTTAAAGAGGAAATAGCAAAATCGTGATAGGTAGGAAATTTTTCTTTTATCATTGGCATTGCACCGCTTGAACAGCCTAGACCTCTTCTAGGAAAGCAGACACTACCTTCAAACTTAGCCTCAACAATATGCTTCTTTCCGTTTCCTTCAAAATCGCCATAGAATAATATCTCAGGATTACCAGCAGACGCCTTATACTTTGTATTATACCCAGTGTTACCTACTATATAGTCGGTGTCTCCATCGTTGTCAATGTCTCCTCCGCTGATACTGTTAAACCACCCAGACCGTTCAACCATACCAACATCAGTTGTTCTGTCAATAAGTTTTCCCTCTTCATTATGAAAAAAACGTACCGGCCCCCACTCATAGGTAACCAAAAGGTCGGGCCAACTGTCATTATCAACATCGGAAAACACAGCACTCGTGACCATTCCTGAGAGTTTTATCTCTGGGGCAATTTTATCGGTCGCGTCTATATATTTTCTTCCTGTATTTTGAAGTATACATGATACCGGGCTTTGAGGATATTCTCCAGGAACCACCCGTCCTCCAATAAATAGCTCTAGCCTGCCGTTACGGTTGATATCTGCGCTAACAATGACCCCCCCGCTGTTATTCATTTTTGGCAATAATGAAGCAGCTCCTCTGAAAAAATTACCACTTCCATCATTGATATATATTCTGTCTTCTAGCAGAGCACTGCCGGGTGAACACTCCACGCCTCCGCTAACAACATACAGGTCCAGATCATTGTCACTATCTGGATCTATAAAAATAGCTCCCATATCTTCAAAGCTTGCATCATAGGTAATTCCTGGCTGATGCTTACTAACAAAGTCAGATCCATTGTTTACATAAATCTGGCCTGAAAATCCGGACGATCCACCAACAAAGAGATCATCATCACCATCGCCATCAATATCTCCCCAGGCGATCCCTGATCCTAACTGAGATAGTTTATTTGGCAGTAATTTTTCTCGTTTAAAATCATCAAAAAACTTTTCACGATGCCTAATGCTAGCCAATAACCCTGTATCCTTTTTATACATTACATCTTTTTGCTTTTTAGTACTGGCTTCCGTATCTTTTTCTGACACCGTATACAAGTAGCCAGCAGGAATATCGTGCAGGGTTTGTACAGCGCCTGAGGGCCAATAAATGGTAATCTTATCTGCTTGACTATTCTTATCTAGGCCAAAATGAACGACAGACTCACTAGAGGACATAAAGCCTCTTGAGCTAGATGAATAACGAAACATTTTTTTTGAATTTTTATCATATTCCATTTCGATTTTTGCACCAAGGCCCTGGCTGTTTGCTCGCTCTCCGATCAAAATAATCCGGATAGCATTACTACTGTTCGATACGTCATTACGATAAACACGAGCCGGTTCATTAAACCCGTTCATCACAATGTCTAAATCACCGTCACCATCTAGGTCCCCTAGCGCTGATCCAGTGCTTACCCCAAAATGATCCAAGCTCCAGTCACTGCTGACATCTTTAAACTTCAAATTACCTAAATTTTTGTAAACCAAATTTCTCAATCGATAGGGCTCTTCATCCTCCCAATAGACCATCAGGCCTGATTCTTCAAATATTTTTTTATTGTTACCTGCTAGATTCCTGAATCGATCTTTTAGGTCTCCATTGACAAAGTCTCTTGACATACCATTTGTAAAATAAACATCCTCAAAGCCATCATTATCTAGATCCCCAAATTTCACTGTCCAGGTCCAGTCTGTGGCCGCGAGTCCATTAAGATATGCTACCTCCATAAACCTTTCTGTTCCCGTATTAAGATAGAGAACGTTCCTCATGTACTGAGGAGGATTTGGAAAATTTAAAAACCAGGCTTCACTATTTGGGCCGCTCATTGAACCCATAGACACTTTGTCTCTGTAGTGGTTACTGCCTGCCATATCAGAGGCCATTAGATCCATCTTACCATCATTATTAATATCACTATAGTCAGAGCCCATAGAGAACCATGGCGTATACGGTAGCGCCTGATCTGCAATATCAACAAATCTTACAGAGCCGCTTGAATCAAGTCCCAGATTCTGATATAAATGATCCGGCCCCATGTAATCATTAGCCACATACAAGTCTGGCCATCCATCATCATTATAGTCCCACCATATAGAGGACAAACCATAGTATGGATTTTTCCCGATACCTGATTCAGTTGTAACATCAACAAAGTGGCCGCCATCATTTCTATACAGATAATCATATTGACCAGCGTTTATTAAAATTGGCGCTCTCCCAGGAGGCCTGACAAAATAACCAAGCTCTCTAGAATCAGGATGGACCTGCATAGGCCTGTTTTTATCATTGATAATTTTTGCTTTGGTCGTAAGGGCTGTGCTCTCCAATCGATTGGTTAAAAGGTATGCATCAATATCACCATCCCGATCAAAATCTGAGAAGGACATCGTCACGCTGGCTCCCCTATAGTCTAGCCCAAACTCTTTTGCTGATTCTATAAAATTTCCCTTATCATTTATATACAACTTATTTGGACAATCAAAGCCGCACACATAAAGATCGAGCCAGCCATCATTATTGATATCAATAAAAGATACGCCCGTGCTCCACATTCCATCAGAAAGAATTCCTGCCTTTTCTGTAGCATCATAGAATTGTAATCCACCTAGGTTGCGGTACAGTCTTCCTCCATCTTTCTGCCTGGACAAGAATACATCCTGCAACCCGTCGTTATTATAGTCTCCGATTGCGATACCTGCTGCAATAAAAGAGTTTCCTAATTGCGCCTCATATACAGGGTCAGGGTTCCAAATATTTTTGAAATTAATTCCAGTTATTATTGAATCAAGGTGAATAAATTTTTGTTCTGAATCTTTGTTTAGGCTTGGCTTATTAAAAATTTCAGCGGCCACAACAATATTATTATTTATCAGTTCTTGGACACGTTTTTTTACCTCTGGAGAGACCTTAATCTTTGATTCACTTTTACTATAAGGTAGACTCTTACAGCCAAATAATATTATGAGTATTAGATAAATTATTCTATTCAATTCACTACCACTATCAATCATTAATACTAAGAAACATAATTATATATGCATATAAGTTTATAGTTTCATTACGCAATCCGACTATAATATTTGAACCGCTCTTTTTAATGAAACAAAATTATATACGATTACATATCAAAAATACGCTACTTTTAAACCGGATGGAGACAAGAATAAACTGTCTAAAATGAAAACAGAAAAACATCTAATGGTTATTGACCCTGCCGTAGTAAAACCTGCGATCGAGTCTTTTAACAGAATATCTAGCGTAGCGCCATACCCAGTAACATACCACCTGCCTGCTCTATATGGTACTTCCAGCCTTGGCATGTATAATAATGTCAGGGGCGTTATCGTAATGGGAAGCGCTGCATCAGTAAACGATGATAATAAGTGGCAGCAAACTATCTCAGACATAATGATAGATACTTCCTCAAAAGGGATACCCGTTCTCGGCCTGTGCTACGGACACCAGCTTATCGGCCATGTCTATGGCGGTAAAGTGGAGCCTTTGTGGTCAGGTGAAAAAAAACAGGGTGAGCGGATTGTGCACGTAAAAAAAAGTGAGCTATGGGGAGCACCTAGCTCTGGACCTCTACTATATTCGCATCAGGATGGAGTTACCGAGCTGCCTCCTGACTTTGAGATAATCGCAGATAGTGAACTGGTATCAGTTGATGCAATAGCAAGCAAGACCGAGCCTGTATGGGGTTTTCAGACTCACCTTGAGGCCACCCAGGCATTTGTTGATGACCACGATCTTCCGGTTAAAGATGCAAAAGCATCGTTCAGTTTTGGCCATAGTCTTCTTGATAAATTTATCATGTCTTTGAAATGATGAATACTATTTTTGGATCAATAAATAAACATTTTTTTATTGCTATCTTTACAGCCCTTATATCTTGTGCTCCTCCTAAAACGCTTTTCTATCTTGAAGGTACACCAGGACTAATTAGTAAAATAAACCGTATCATAGAGTCTGCTGGGATAGATCTTAATATTGGGATAAAGATAGTCTCTCTTGAGAACAATAAAACGCTCTATGCCTACAACAGTCAAAAACTATTAATGCCTGCCAGTACAAATAAGCTATACACCTGTGCAGCTGCGCTGCACTACCTGGGCAACGATCACAGGTTCAATACCAGGGTATTAAAAAAGAAAAATAATCTAGTTTTAAAAGGAGGCGGTGACCCGGATCTATCGATAGACCAGCTTGACTCTCTTGCTGAAATCGTTTCAAAAAATATAAAAAAAATTGACACGCTGTATGTAGACGATACTCTACTTGATTCACTAAACTATGGTGAAGGCTGGATGTGGGACGAGGGGCCCTGGTGGTATGCTGCACCTATTGGCGCACTATCCGTAAACGATAACTGTATAGACTTTTATATTGAGCCTGGGGGTGTAGGCAGCCCTGCTAGCATAAGTTATTTCCCGGAGACATCATACATTACTTTTGAAAATAACTCTGTAACAGTGAATGATACCCTGGACTATAAAAAACTAAAAATTGATCGAGACTGGGTTGCAAAAAACAACAACTTTTCGGTCACGGGTGTGATAATGGATACTACAAAAAGGGACACACTCTACAGAAATATTTATGATCCTTCATTGTTTACCGGAACAATCTTTAGACAGCTGTTAAATGAGCACGGGACAACAGTCAAACAATTATCCAGAAAAACTCAGGGCCTAACAGATTATAAGGAGCTAACTGTTCACTATTCAGACTCACTCATCGTCTCTGCAAAAAACTTGATGAACGAAAGCGATAACCTGACCGCTGAACTTTTTGTGAAATCGATCGGCGCGTTGGACACCTTGCCCGGGACATGGGAAGTTGGCCTCGACAGCGTAAAATCATTTTTAGCAGAACAAGTGAAAATAGATACCTCAAACATTAGACTGGCTGATGGTTCTGGCGTCTCTCGTTACACCTTAACCAATTCTGACCAACTTATATCTCTCCTATCATGGGTATATAACAGTAAACACAAAAACGATTTTATATCTACTCTTCCGGGTGGAGGATGGCCAAAGAGTACGCTAGAAAAAAGATTGATCGAAGAAGGTGGCCTGGTCAGGGCAAAGACTGGAGGACTATCTGGCGCACGTAACCTAGCTGGATATATTGATTCTCCAAAATATGGCACCGTGGCGTTCTCGATTTTAATGAATGGCTATATCGGATCTTCATCAAAACATCGATATGTTCAAAACCAGATCGTAAAAACAATAATCTATGATTAAGCCAAAATCAATTAAAGTAAACTCTACAATAGGTGTGGTCAGTCCATCCTACTGGCTTGATGAGAACGTCCTCAAAGATACCACTAAGTATTTCACAGATCTTGGTTACAATATCAAAATTGGTAAAAGTAACTCAATCCAATGGGGGCCCTTCGCTGGGACACCACAAGAAAGAGCAGATGATCTGCATAGAATGTTCGTCGATCCTAAAATTGATGCTGTTATGTGCGCACGAGGTGGATACGGTGCAAACAGAGTTTTGCCCTTGCTCGATTATGATCTAATAAGGAAAAACCCCAAAATATTTATCGGATATAGTGACATTACTGCCTATCTAACATCTATCACCCAGAAAACTAATTTGGTAACATTTCACGGGCCGATGTTGACAACATACAAAAAGTCCTGGATAAATTATAATTACAACCTGATGAACAGGGTGTTAACTGGAGAAAATAATATTAATATAGAACCACCGGGATCTCTTAAAACCAGAATACTAAAAGATGGTACCGCCTCAGGACCGCTCTGGGGTGGAAATATGAGCTTGTTAATAAACAGATTAGGTACGTCGGATGCACTTAACACAAACGGAGTAATATTATTTCTTGAAGATATTGACGAGTATCTTTATTCTTTTGAACGAATGCTAGTTCAAATGAGAACATCTGGAATGTTTGATCAAATTAATGGCCTCATCATCGGAGAGCTTGAGGATATCAGGGACCAAGAAGTGAGATTTGGCAGAGGCACAGATGAAATTATATTAGATATTTGTGGAGACTTGGACATACCAATAGTATCTAACTTTCCCTGCGGCCATGGTAAATACCAGGCTACACTTCCAATATCAATAACCACCGAAATTGACACTACCAAAAAAGGCTCGCCGATCACTATCACTGATAGTGCCGTGACCAAGGAGTCCTAGATGCTAAATTATATTTGGTTTGGGCTCATATTTATTTCCGTAGTAATCGGAACGATTACCGGCAGGATCGACCAGGTCACTGATGCTGCGATTACGATGTCAAAAACATCTGTAGAGATTGCCATAGGACTTATAGGTATTATGGCACTCTGGCTAGGGACAATGAAGATTGCTGAAGACTCTGGCTTGATCCAGATAATAGCGAAAGCTCTTAGGCCCATTACCGTAAGGCTTTTCCCGGATGTCCCCAGCGATCATCCGGCAATAGGATCTATCGTACTTAATATGGCAGCAAACATGCTCGGCCTTGGTAACGCGGCAACCCCGCTAGGGCTAAAGGCGATGAAAGAGCTACAAGAATTAAACAAACACAAAGACACTGCCACAGATGCCATGTGCACCTTCCTAGCGATCAACACATCCAGCGTTCAGATAATTCTGCCAGCCACTGTGGTAGGGCTGATGGGCGCCGCAGCAAATCAAATATTTATAACCACGATAATCGCTACTGGAATGTCAACTGTTGCAGCGATTATCTCTGTTAAAGTTTTGTCAAAAATGAAACGGTTTAAAATCGAACCAAAGAACCAATGATAGACAACATTATAATATTCGCAAACCAGGTGTCAAGGTACATTATCCCGTTTCTATTAGTCGGAATTCCTTTCTATGGCCTGATCATTAAGAAGGTAAAGGTATACGAGTCTTTTGTAGAAGGTGCCAAAGATGGGTTTGATATAGCGCTCAGGATCATTCCCTACCTGGTAGCTATCCTTGTAGCGATAGGAATGTTCAGAGCCTCAGGAGCAATGGATTTATTGATTGGTTTTATAGCACCCTTGTTAAACATAATCGGATTTCCACCAGAGAATCTTCCTCTCGCCTTTATGAGGCCTCTTTCAGGCAGCGGGTCACTGGGACTTTTTACAGACCTAGTCAATCAATACGGAACCGATTCTATATTTACAAAAATTGGCGCTACTATGTTTGGCTCCACCGAGACGACATTTTACGTTTTAGCTGTATACTTTGGCTCGGTCGGAATTAGAAAATCCAGGCACGCACTCGCAGCAGGTCTTATTGCAGATGCTGTAGGTGTATTAAGCGCTGTTTATATATGTAAAATCATATTTATGTAACATACTCCTGTGACAGATTACAAAAAAAATCTAGGCCTCAAGGAATCAACCTCAATCGTTATCAGCCGTATCATTGGATCCGGTATCTTTAGAACTCCCGCTCCAATAATGGCCCTTGTGGGATGCACATCCCTTTTCGGGCTAGTGTGGGTACTGGGCGGCATAATAACAATATTCGGGGCAGTGGTATATTCAGAACTAACGGCCATGATACCAAAATCAGGAGGGCCATATGTTTTTCTCAAAGAGGCCTACGGACCATACATAGCCTTCCTCAGAGGTTGGGCAATGTTTTTTGTTTCTGAGACCGCGTCAATCGTTGCCGTGTCACTCGTGTTTACTGAATTTATTAACGCAATATTTGAGATCATTACCGGAACTGCTTTTGGGCTCTTTCCAACATTTTTATTATCCCTAATTACCATATGGATACTCACAATTATAAACCTTTTTGGAGTCAAGATTAGTGGAAAATTTCAGATAGTTTTTGGTGCAACCAAGGTGGTCGCAGTTGGAGGAATAATTGGGATAACCCTGACCGGGTTTTCTACTGGTAACATAGCTCACTTCAGCGATCCCTTTTGGCCTGAAGAATTTGGATGGCCTACCATACTAGCTGTTGGCGCTGCACTACGATATTCTTTTTTTGCATTCAGCGGATGGGAGGGCGCAACATACATGGCTGAAGAGGTCAGAGACCCTGGTAAGACGCTTCCGCTGTCGCTATTTCTTGGAATATCTGGGATAATGGTACTCTATCTAGGGGCTAACCTCGGGTACCTCTATCAGTTAGATGTAGAAGCTATAAAACAAAATAAATGGGTAGCGACCAAGGCTGTAGAGGTGGTTCTGGGAGCGTCCGGGGGTATTCTTATTTCCATAGCGGTGGCGATCAATGCCTTTGGAAATGTCAGCACTCAAATACTTTGCAAAGGCAGGGCCTGGCATGCAATGGCAAGAGATGGTCTGTTTTTTGATAATTTTAAAAAGCTCCACCCTGTTTATGCCACGCCGAACAATGCTCTGATCGGCCAGGGTATCTGGGCAACAGTTTTGCTAGTGGGTGCTGTGGCCTCTACATACTACCAATCTGGATCCGGAGGTAACAATACCTATGAAACAATAATTGATTTTTTTTCAGCAACAAGTACCATATTTAATCTTCTGACATTTGGATCTATCTACATTCTCCGGAAAAAGTTCCCTGATAAACATAGACCATACAGAGCATTCTTTTACCCATGGAGTATGATAATCGTACTGGTTTTAAATTTATCTTTCTTTATACTGACACTTATCACAGCTTTTGTCCCATCCATGACAGGCATTGCTCTAACCGCGACCGGAACTATTTATTATATGAGGAAAGTAAAAAATTAGACGCTACAGAAATCTAATTCTACTGATTATCACATCTGCCAGCATACTGATATATTGCAGCTGCGAGCAAAAAACATCTGAACCAAAACATTTAGAGATTGATGAAACATTAATCGATTTAATGATGACAGACTACAACCTGGAAAATGCGCCTGGAGCTGCTATCCTGATCGTTCACCAGTCTCATATTGTTCTATCCAAAGGATATGGGCTCGCTAAAATAAATGAGAACACTAAAATCAATAACCAAACCAATTTTAGACTGGCATCCATCACCAAGCAGTTTACGGCGATGGCGATTATGATTCTAAAACAACGGGGCCAACTAAATTATGAACAAGCGATAACAGAATTCTTTGATGGGTTTCCAGCATATGGTAGCAGCATCACTGTTAGACACTTATTGAATCATACATCAGGTCTGATTGATTACTTTAGTCTAGTGCCTGACACAGCCACAGAACAGTTAAAAGATCTTGATGTTTTAGAATTAATGAAATCACAAACTACTACTTATTATATTCCGGGAAGCGAGTACCGTTATAGTAATTCTGGTTATGCCCTACTCGCACTAATTGTTGAAAATATTTCAGGGTTAAATTTTGCAGAATTCTTGGACATAAACATATTCACTCCACTGGACATGATTGGAAGCGTTGCATTTGAAGAAGGAATCTCCACCATTGACCATAGAGCCTTTGGTCACAGTTATAATAACAATGAATATTTTCTTGATGACCAGAGCCTGACTAGTGCAGTGTTAGGGGATGGCGGCATCTATACCTCCATCCAGGACTTCTATAGGTGGGATCTTTCGTTAACTAATTCAGATCTAATTGACCAGAATACACAAATGGAAGCCTTCGCTCCTGGTAGATTAAATAATGGTGAAGAAATAGACTATGGCTTTGGATGGGTATTGGACTCATACCGGGGCAAGGCTAGGACATACCACACGGGGAGCACCAGAGGTTTTAAAAATGTATACCAAAGATATCCTGATCTAGACCTAGGTATAACTATACTAACAAATAGGTCTTCAGGTAACCCTATGAATATAGCAAACCAGGTAGCAGATATATTGTTTAATAAGATCTAACTAGTTAATAAGCCAAAATCTTATACTGGTATTAATAGAGATTCTATTTAACTGAAAATTTGTCTGCGTACAGCTTATTATTCTTTACTTTCCCCTTGACATTAACTACCCTAACAACATTGCAGAAACCATCTTTTGCGTGTGAGTCAACGTGGTCATCAATGTTTACGTTTTCAACACTATAAATATGGTGTCCTATTTTTACGGCCAGCCCACAAGACTTATTATCTGTATCAAAATTGCACATGCCGCATGATGCCAATGCTTTTCCATTGATCTTTCCATTTTCTGGAACCTCTTCAATGAACGCACTTTTAACACTCTTCTTATCCCCGGGGCATGACCCACAAGTTGCGTGGACTAGCTGACCCATAAAAAGAGATGATACAATTAGGGCTATCAAATATTTTTTATACATTTATTTTTCTCCTTATTTTAATATTTACTTTAAAAATAAAATTTTTCCAGTTTTTATTTCTCTATCTGTTTGGATATTGTACATATATATTCCAGTAGGAAGGCTACTGCCACTATTATCTTTACCATCCCATCTTTTCGAACCTTTTCCATGATAATAATAATTATTATATAAGGTGCTAACCACTCTGCCCCTTATATCTTTAATCGTGATCATAACATTTGAATCATAAGGAATATTGTAATTTATTGTTGTGGATGGATTAAACGGGTTCGGATAGGCAGAGTGCATCACCAATTGATTTGGAAATAGTATCTCGTAATCATCAACCGCAACCACATCGCTCGAGTGAACCGCTCCAATCCACATGTCTATATCGTACCCCCAGCAATAACCTGGAGATAGTACACATCCAAAGTCATTATAGCTTCCATCTCCAAATTTTTCCCATGCTCTGTTAAATCCATTGCCAAGCTCTGCGCCAGTTGAATCAGAAAACAGAGCGAACGTGTCAAGATGATCAGTTAGCTCCCACTCTATACCTATAAAAAATGAATCTGGCATAAAATCATCCCCGGCCATCTGTACTGCATTGTCAAACATTACAAGCGTCCCAACTCCGGTCGTATCAACCTGGTCCAATGTAATTTTAGCTGTAGCCAAATTGTCGTCCGAGGGTCCATAAATATATAGGCCATCAGTACTATCAGATGCAATGTCAGATAAACCTTTAAGCACAACCGTAATCGTATCAGCGACACCTGATACATCAATATCTACAATTCCAAAATATAAAACAGCGCCAACTACATAGTTAGAACTGTAAAACTCAAACCTCTGGTATTTCCCTATATCTTCGTATACGTTTGTTCCCGCAACGTAACCTTTTTGGTCTGGCCATTCTGGATTTGTACCCTCCGTATATGGATTTAGGACAATAGATTGAACGTCACCATAGTGGAGTGTATCCTGCTGACCTATTGTAATTGTAATGATAAAGGGTAATAATGATATAGGTTTGATATATTTCATAATTAGTAGTTCCTTCTATATCTATTTTATATTTTAACACAGTGTATTGAAATGAATTTAATCATGCTCCGAATATACATAATATTAACACATAATACGTGCGGGCCACTGAGGCTATTTCAATAAAACCATCTTTTTTGTTTTTATACCAAATTCATTTATTAAACTATAAAAATACAACCCGGAACTAACTGGGTTTTTTTGATTATTTGCGCCATCCCAGTAAAATTTATATTGACCTGAAATACTATGATCTAATAGAGTTTTATATACTTCCCGACCAATAAGATCTGTGATTATTAGCGTAACAGTTGAAGGTTTCTTTATTGTGTATGGTATTATTGTTCTCCCGTTAAATGGATTTGGAAAATTATCACCTAATATAAAATCTAGTGGGAGACTTTTTGTTGATTCAGTCGCTAGTATAAGATCTGGTCTTGTGGAAAATCTATACACATCCTCCGAAGATATCGGCCTATAAGTAAGGATGTGAAAACTATCATTTTCTCCAGACATGATCAGACCTTCATTAGGGGCTGATGTAAGTAATTGAGCGTGAGTATTATTTGATTGTTGCTGGTATGGTGGTGGCGTAAGAAATATAATCCTCTCTCCGGGATCCCATCTCCCATTCTGAGAATCTGACTCTAAAACTAACATTGTGATTGAGCTATTGTCAGCAGGATTATAAGCCCGAAATGGAGTCACAATAGCAGGCGT
>Ga0208764_10000760_pt1 | contig 20731 bp, 32 predicted proteins | sample ETNtaG_18_FD_185762 | JGI IMG/M metagenome (GOLD analysis project Ga0208764, IMG submission 185762) | Marine microbial and viral communities from oxygen minimum zone, Eastern Pacific Ocean - ETNP201302SV91 (SPAdes) (version 2) | ecosystem: Environmental > Aquatic > Marine > Oceanic ... | reverse complement strand
ACTTCGGCTGCCATTTGAATGGTGGTTGGTTGAACAATTTAGAGATTTGCATTTGACCGTTGCTTGCAACGGTTGAGCAAGAGTTGTGCGGGACTATGGACAGGAAAATCCTGCGCCAGAACTTAATACCCTCTGTAGTACACACGTACGCTAGCGGATTAGCTCCAGCTCGCCAAGGGGGTCAAAAAAGTTTTGATATCTATTAGTTGAATATTGGAAGGCAGGTTTTTACTTTCTCCATCTTTCAGGTATCCCCAGCCAGCTAAGTAGCACGGGAGAGATTCGAGTTGATTTGTATTTAGTACTGTTTTGAGCGTGCTTAGACGGTCTTCGATAAACCCCTTAAGAACATGGCTCTTTGATAGTTGAACCAGCACATTTGGCTTGCTGCCTGATTCATATCCAAAGAGGAGAGTTGGCTTTATTTGGAAATGATCGAGGAGTTCAGCTGTAAATTCTGAGCTTTTTGTTGTTAGTACTGCAAAGTCATAGCCTTCGTTATGTAATTCATTTAGGCGTTTTGGAACTCCTGGAAATGCTTTATGACTCGCTAGCCAATTTTTTTTATTAGTGCAGATAGCTTCTCTGCGGACATCATCTAACGTTTTTTGCAAGTGCTTCGGTTCCCAATTCCAGGCGTTAAGAGCTGCTTTGCAATGCTTCTGGTAATTCTTCGAGAAGCTTTGTTCCCTAATCAGCCTTAGGGGGCTATTGGGCCTAATTAATTCGGCAGCGATTAGGACCATCTCCCAGCCATGATGAACCCATGGACGTAGTTTGCGGAATTCTTCAGGTACAACCTCAGGCAGCTCAGAAGCATTTGATTCTTTGCCTAATAGCCTCAAACAAGCTTTGCGGGAACTCCACCAGTATTCGCAGATGCCATCAACAATGACCCCGTCAAAATCGAAGACTAAAAGTGGTCTAGAAATCAAAAAGGTTAGATAGAAACTGGGCCGCTAGGATTCGAACCTAGGAATGGCGAGACCAAAACCCGCTGCCTTACCGCTTGGCGACGGCCCAATGAATTTAGATGTTTACCTAAGCAAAGCTTACGTAAGTTGCATCCAAATAATTACATACGACCTATAGAAGCAAGTCAATTCATTGTGACCAGTTCCAATTTTTAGGGTGGATACACCCTAAGCCGCTGTTGATCTGTATCTCCAAAAATATCGCAGCGAAGACGATATCGGTGGACTAGATCAGATTGGATTTGTAGCACCTTCATATTCCGTGGTAAAAGCTCTATTGGTCGGCCTAGAGGCATTACTACGTTTTCCAAGGCAAGTCTGCATTCTTCTAAAGCAGCTACTTCATCATCTTTAGCATGATGAAAATTTTGAGGCTGCTCAAGTTTGGATTGCCCTTGGTGTCGATTTAAGAGCCGTTTGATTGCACGTTCAATTTGATGAAGTGTATTTGATTTGATCACAAGAATTGGGACTTGTAATGTTCGTGCTTCGCGTCTTAATGATTGATTGTGACTGAGTCCATTCCGTACAGTAATTATCACATCAGCTTCATTGATTGATGATGCTTGACTGACAGGCCAAGCATGTTGCCGAATAGCTTCATCAACCATTTTATTTGAGATTCCACAGCAAAGAATTGTTAGAGATGTTTGCGACTTGTCTGAAACAGAAGATTGATCACTGTCCTTCCTATGAGTATCAATTAGATCGTGAGAGGTATTTGTCAACTCTTTTGAATCTGTTTGTTCAAGCTGATTTTTTTTTAATTTGTTAGGTATTGGTCTTTGTGACCTAACTGCCATATTATCTATGGCCAATAACTTCACTTTTCCATCATTATCAAAGCTTCTTTCTTGGGGTTTAGGTGGCTGTCCACGAAGTAGAAGATCTACAGTTTTTGCGACATCTTGATGAATAGACCAACAACTTCGACTATTTATTTCGACTGCTATTGGAAAAGTAGGTTCAGCAGCTCTTTCAAGAACAGTCTTTTGAGTTCGGCGCTTTCTAGCTTCTTCATCGCCAAGTGTTACTGACTGGATTCCACCTACTAGATCACTAAGGGTTGGATTCTTTATTAAGTTCGCAATAGTGTTGCCATGGGCAGTGGCTATTAGTTGCACACCTCTTTCGGCAATTGTTCTTGCAGCAAGAGCTTCTAACTCTGTGCCAATTTCATCTATCACAATTACTTCAGGCATGTGATTTTCCACTGCTTCAATCATGACCTGATGCTGATTTTCTGGATGAGCAACTTGCATGCGCCGGGCTCTCCCAATTGCTGGATGAGGTATGTCTCCATCTCCAGCAATTTCGTTGCTTGTATCTATTACAACGACTCGTTTCCGGAGGTCATCGGCCATGACCCTTGCAATTTCTCTAAGTACTGTGGTTTTTCCAACTCCTGGACGACCCATTAACAAAAGGGACTTCTCACTCTCAATCAGATCTCTAACTATCGCAACTGTTCCAAATACAGCTCTTCCTACACGACATGTAAGCCCAACAATATCGTGTTGCCGATTACGAATAGCACTTATTCGGTGCAAAGTTCTTTCAATGCCTGCTCGATTGTCAGAACCAAATTTCCCTATGTTTTTGACAGTATTTTGAAGGTCACTATTTGATAGAAATATGTTTCCGAGATTGATCGCACTTTTTTGATAACGTGCTTCAGGAAGTCGACCAAGATCAAGTACTACTTCAAGTAGATCCTCTTGACTGGTTTGTGTTGACAGTGCTTCTTTAACTGCTTGAGGTAATACCTCAAGCAGTTTGTCTAGATCGTCTGTTATTTGCTTGGGTTTCATTCCACTAAATTTGTTTGCAAATGTTGAGATGAATTCGCTTAAAACCTTTTAGCAGGCTTGAGGTCCAGAATTTCTAATTAACCAAGGGTTGATGAGTTTTTTAGCTTCTTTTAGTGCGGATTGCCATCCTTCTGGCCATTCCTTAAGACTGATTTGATGCTCATCTGCTTGTACGAGCCAGGGTTGGATTAATTTTCTTGCCATCCCACCAAATGCTATTCCTGCAGGACCGTTGTGATCACGAAAATATTGGATAGTTTTTGCATTGGTGCCACCAGCCACTTGCAGTGGCCCTGGCGGAGCTAATTGGTGCAATTGTTCCCATAACGATACGGCTACTTTTGCAGTTCCAAAACCAATGTCCCCACTCATCCGACGACCATCAAGCTGCCACAAAGGCTTTTGTTGGTGTTGGCGAAGACAGGAATGACGTTCCCATAGTTCTTGTGCCAGTTCTTCAGGAGTGATTTCATACCCTTCTAACCCGCAGCTAACAGATACTCTTTTGAAAGGCACATTCGCTGCCATGATTTCGTCCAAAGCTTTTTGAAACTCTTTTTTTCGGCCTGGAGCCGTATGAATTTCGATAGCATCAGGGCGTAGTTCTGCTATGAGTGGAGCAAAATCTTGAACTCCAAGGTGTTGATCTTTTTCTGTAATAAGACCTAAGGGACATCTTGATAAGCATCGACCACATCCATAACAGCGCTTTGCATTTACTCCGTCATCTCTAGTAATTGCTTGTGCAGGACATATGGCTTGACATGGACGCGGACAGTCCAAAGGACATCGTTTCGGATCAAACCAAGCTTTTCTAAAATGCTTGTCTGCGCCATCACTAAGACTAATCATGAGCCAAGGACGGTTGCCTAACGCAGCTTCTACACAATCCAGTGCCTCCCGAGCAGCACAGACAACTGCTGCATCGGGCGCGACATCAATACAGTGAACTCCAGCTGAGGCATATACAGCACAAAGATCGGCTATGGCTGGTAAATCGTGATTACTTGCACCACAAATTAATTTCACCCAAGTTCCTTTTAGAAGAGCCTCGTCACCGTCATTGAAGTCGTGACTATTCACGTTTGATTAAGCAGACTATTAATTGTCTAAAAAAGTATGCATTGATTTCCACTTTAGTCTGCGGGCTCCACCCATTTCAACTATTACTTTTAAACGGTTTTCACGTTTGCAAAGGTCCGCAAGGGCCCGTAATTCTGACTTGGATAGAACTTGTCCTTCAATTAACCAAAGTGCAACAGGTTTTTCCCCAGCCATCAAATGGCCTAGCTGAGGAATGACTTGTTGCACTTCTCCCAATGCTCCATTTCGACCCACACTTTGATGACCTAGATGGGGCGGACGAATTCCATGCAATTGCATAAGAAATACTTCTGGATCTCCAAGACCTCTGGCCGAGGCAAGGTGCGTGCTATATCCAGTTGCTCTAAGACGACGGAGTAATCGTGTTTCGAAGCCTCCTTCTAGAGGAACATTGATTGCGATACATCCTGCGGCTTCAAGTTCTTTGCGAAAACTCTTGCCAGATATCAACAAAGGCATGACTTTATTTAATTATTAAAAAGCTGGCAGTTGACGACAGTAATTATATGGGGTCCCGTAGTGGTGTAGTGTTTTAATTCGCGAAGCTTTTCTGTGCCCGTCCGCTAGCCGGGCCTCCAGAAAGCTTAGTGGGTTCAGCGATGGCGCTGAATTTTTAGGCCAAAGCAAATGGGTAAATATCCCAATTTGCAGGGAAACTGACCGTGCTAAAGCATGTTCGGCCAAGTCCCAGCCAGCTGATTCGTTCGCTAGCCCTTATCAAGTCTTGAGTTTCGTTTATTACGGCTTAAGAGTTGATGATTACTAAAGCGTTCTAATTATCAGTGAACTAATTAAGCCTCTTTCGGGAGCTTCTCAACGCTGGCGTTATTAACTCTTATGTCTATCGGCATCCTCGGAAAAAAATTGGGTATGTCCCAATTTTTCGATGATCAAGGCAGAGCTGTTCCGGTCACTTTGATCGAGGCAGGCCCTTGTCGGATCACCCAACTGAAATCTTCTGATACTGATGGCTATGCCGCCGTTCAGATTGGTTTCGGAGTGGCTCGTGAAAAGCTTATTAATAAGCCTTCTCAAGGCCATCTTTCTAAATCTGGCGAAGAATTGCTTCGTTATCTAAGTGAATTTCGTGTGCAGGATTTAGGTGGTTTGGAGCTTGGAGCTCCTGTCACAGTTAGCAATTTTGAAGCTGGGCAGAAAGTCGATGTTAGTGGAAAATCCATGGGTCGAGGCTTTGCTGGCTATCAGAAGCGTCATGGTTTTAGCCGCGGCCCAATGAGTCACGGTTCAAAAAATCACCGAGAACCTGGTTCTACTGGTGCAGGTACAACGCCAGGAAGAATTTATCCAGGTAAGCGGATGGCAGGTCGCTATGGAGGAAAGCAGATCACAACAAGAGGACTCACAATCCTCAAGGTTGATAACGATCGAAATCTTCTTGTAGTCAAGGGTTCCGTGCCTGGTAAGCCAGGCTCCTTGTTGAATATTCGCCATGCCATACGAGTTGGATCTGTTCAATATGGAGGAATGAAGTAATGGCAAGTTGTGTCGTCCTTGATTGGCAAGGTAAAGAATCTGGTGAGGCAAGCCTTGATTTAAAGGTCGCAAAAGAATCCTCAGCTGGTGATCTAATTCATAGGTTCGTTTTGCGTCAGCAAGCTCATAGTCGGCAGGGAACCGCAAGCACTTTGACTCGTGCAGAGGTTCGAGGTGGAGGACGCAAGCCTTACAAGCAAAAAGGTACTGGGCGAGCTAGGCAGGGTTCTATACGTACCCCTTTACGTCCTGGGGGTGGAATTATTTTTGGTCCTAAACCTCGTACATATAGCCTTTCGATGAACCGGAAGGAACGTCGTCTCGCATTACGTACGGCGTTAATGTCGAGAATCAATGATTTGAAAGTTGTTAAAGACTTTGGTAAAGCTCTTAAGACCCCTAAGACCAGTGAAATCATTGGTGTACTTGGACGTCTTGGAATTGCTTCTGATTCAAAGGTTCTCATTATTCTTGTTGAACCTTCAGACACCATTAGTCGCTCAATACGAAATCTTGAGAAGGTCAAGTTAATTGCAGCTGATCAACTCAATGTTTTTGATTTGCTCAATGCCAATTCGTTGGTAGTTGGTGAAGACGCCTTAGCAACTATTCAGGAGGTATATGGTAATGACTGAACTTTTTAAGGACAGGCTCGAAGATGTAATCCGCAGACCTTTAATTACTGAAAAAGCGACAAAGGCACTTGAATTAAATCAGTACACCTTTGAAGTTGATCACCGCGCTGCCAAACCCGACATAAAGGCTGCAGTTGAAAAGATGTTCGATGTGCGAGTGATTGGAGTAAGCACAATGAACCCACCTCGTAAAACTCGCCGTGTGGGCCGCTTTGCTGGGAAACGTGCCCAGGTAAAAAAAGCGGTGGTGAAGTTGGCAGAAGGCAACACCATTCAATTGTTCCCGGAGTCCTAGGAGGGTCTTAAAATTATGGCAATTCGTTCTTTTCGTCCTTATACCCCAGGAACTCGCACAAGAGTCGTAACTGATTTTAGTGAGGTAACTGCTCGTAAGCCTGAACGGTCTCTAGTTGTTGCTAAGCATCGACGTAAGGGTCGCAATAATCGTGGTGTTATTACCTGTCGCCATAGAGGTGGCGGCCATAAACGGCTATACAGACTTGTAGATTTTCGTCGCAACAAACATGGCATATCAGCAAAAGTAGCTGCTATCCATTACGACCCTCATCGCAATGCTCGCTTGGCTTTGCTTTTCTATGCCGATGGGGAGAAGCGTTATATCCTTGCGCCAGCAGGTATCAGCATTGGGCAAGAAGTGATCTCTGGTCCTGACGTACCAATCGAAACAGGCAATGCAATGCCGCTTTCTTCGGTGCCTTTAGGTTCCAGTGTTCATTGTGTTGAGCTTTATGTGGGCAGAGGCGGTCAAATGGTTCGTACGGCAGGAGCCAGTGCTCAGGTAATGGCTAAGGAGGGTGACTATGTAGCCCTTAAATTGCCTTCTACAGAAGTTAGGTTGGTACGTAGAGAGTGTTATGCAACGCTTGGAGAGGTTGGCAATTCTGAGAATAGAAATACAAGTCTTGGAAAGGCTGGACGTCGTCGTTGGTTAGGACGCAGACCTCAGGTCCGAGGAAGTGTTATGAACCCCTGTGATCATCCGCATGGTGGTGGTGAGGGTCGAGCACCAATTGGGCGTGCAGGTCCTGTGACACCTTGGGGTAAGCCAGCACTTGGCTTGAAGACCCGAAAACGCAACAAGCCAAGCAATCGGTTTGTGCTTAGAAAACGTCGCCGTATCTCCAAACGGAGTCGTGGGGGAAGGGATTCCTGATGCTATTCACTGCTTTTCTTTTTGCTTAATTCGCTATGGGACGTTCACTAAAAAAAGGACCCTTTATTGCTGACAGCCTTCTTAGGAAGGTTGAGAAGCAAAACAATAATGACGACAAGTCTGTTATTAAAACTTGGTCTAGGGCTTCTACAATTTTGCCAACGATGATCGGTCATACTATTGCTGTTCATAATGGCAAAACTCATATACCGGTATTCATTACCGAGCAGATGGTGGGGCACAAATTAGGGGAGTTTGCTCCTACACGTACCTTTAAGGGTCACACCAAAGACAAGAAAGGAGGTCGCTAGAAATTATGACAACTTCATCTTCCAATTCATCAATCGCAAAGGCCCATGGCAGATATATACGTGGATCTGTTTCGAAAGTACGTCGTGTTCTTGATCAGATCCGTGGTCGCACCTATCGCGATGCATTGATCATGCTTGAGTTCATGCCGTACCGCTCCACGGGACCGATCACTAAGGTGCTTAGGTCTGCTGTTGCTAACGCGGAGCACAACCTTGGACTTGATCCTGCCTCACTGGTAATTACCAGTGCAATTGCCGATATGGGTCCTTCTATGAAGCGCTATAGGCCACGAGCTCAAGGTCGTGCCTTTGCAATAAAGAAGCAGACCTGCCACATCAGCATTGCTGTGGCAACCCCTTCCGACACCTGACCCCAAATTACACCGACTGATGGGACACAAAATCCATCCAACCGGCTTACGCCTGGGGATCACCCAGGAACACCGTTCTCGCTGGTATGCACCTCCTAAGACTTATCCCCTTCTTCTTCAAGAAGATGACAGGATTCGTAAATTTATTACCAAAAAGTATGGGACAGCAGGCATCAGTGATGTTTTGATTGCCCGAAAAGCTGATCAGCTTGAAGTTGAATTGAAGACTGCAAGACCAGGGGTGATAGTTGGTCGCCAGGGAAGCGGGATAGAAGATTTAAGATCTGGCATTCAAAAGACCATTGGTGATCGCAGTCGCCAAGTTCGTATTAACGTTGTAGAGGTAGAACGGGCTGACGCAGATGCCTTTTTGCTGGCTGAATATATAGCCCAACAGCTGGAGAAGCGAGTCGCGTTCCGCAGAACAATTCGGATGGCAGTTCAGCGTGCTCAAAGAGCAGGAGTTCTTGGCTTGAAGATTCAAGTCGGCGGACGGCTTAATGGTGCAGAAATTGCCAGAACTGAGTGGACTAGAGAAGGTCGAGTGCCTCTGCACACACTTCGAGCAGAGATTGATTATGCGACCAAGGTTGCCACTACCACATATGGCGTTTTAGGCATCAAAGTTTGGATCTTCAAAGGAGAGGTCTTAGCCAAAGAAGAACAACCATTGCCTGTCGGTGCAAGTCCACGGCGAAGGGGTAATCGAAGGCCCCAACAATTTGAAGATCGCTCTAACGAGAATTAATAAGGAGACTTAATCATGCTTAGTCCAAAACGAACCAAATTTCGTAAACAGCACAGGGGCAGGATGCGCGGTGTCGCAACCCGTGGAAACAAAATTGCCTTTGGAGAGTTTGCATTGCAAGCTCAAGAGTGTGGCTGGGTTACATCTCGTCAAATAGAGGCAAGTCGAAGAGCTATGACTCGTTATGTGAAACGGGGAGGGAATATTTGGATCAGAATTTTCCCTGACAAGCCAGTCACAATGAGACCGGCTGAAACTCGTATGGGATCTGGTAAAGGTAATCCTGAATTCTGGGTTGCTGTTGTTAAGCCAGGGCGCATTCTTTTTGAGATGGGTGGTGAGGAGATCACCGAAGAAATTGCTAGAGAAGCTATGCGATTAGCTCAATACAAACTTCCCGTCAAAACAAAATTCCTGGCCTTAGAGGAACAGGATGAATCAACTGATAGCAAGGAATCTTCTATTCCAACTGCTAAAACAGCAACCTTGGAGACTTGATCATGACCAACTCAAATACTGCAGAGTTGCGCAAGCTCAATGATTCCGATCTCAATGAACAGATCACTGGTGTTCGCCGTGAGCTGTTTGACCTTCGCTTTCAAAAAGCTACAAGTCAGTTGAGCAACACTCACCGTTTCAAAGAGGCTCGCACTAAGTTGGCCCAACTTTTGACGGTCCAAAACGAGCGATCTCGCTCCAATTCCTCCACTTGATCACCTCATTAAAACCAATGGCACTCAAGGAAAGGGTCGGCACCGTCGTTAGTGACAAGATGGATAAAACAGTGGTTGTAGCGGTCGAAAACCGTTTTCCACATTCCATCTATCAGAAGATTGTTAGCCGTACCACTCGTTACAAAGCTCACGACCCAGAAAACAACTGTCGCGTTGGTGACAGAGTTCGAATTACAGAGACGCGTCCTTTAAGTGCTACTAAGCGCTGGGCTGTTTCTCAAGTTATTAGTCACAGCGCTAAAACTCAGGAGGTTTCCAAATGATTCAACAGGAAACTTACCTAACTGTTGCTGATAACAGTGGAGCTAAACGAATTCAATGCATCCGTGTTTTGGGTTCTAATCGGCGTTATGCCCATGTTGGAGATGTGATCGTTGCTGCAGTAAAAGACGCCATGCCCAATATGGGGGTCAAGAAATCCGAGGTTGTGAAGGCGGTTGTAGTTCGTACGAAGGCGACTATGCGTCGCGAAACTGGTAATTCTATTCGGTTTGATGACAATGCCGCAGTTTTGATCAATGAAGATAAAAACCCTAGAGGAACAAGGGTTTTTGGGCCTGTCGCACGTGAATTACGGGATAGAAATTTTACGAAGATTGTTTCTCTTGCTCCGGAGGTGATTTAGATGACAAATTCGATGCAAAAAACTAAGCCTGCTGAACGTATCAAGATGCGTATCCGTAAAGGCGACACAGTTCAAGTAATAAATGGCAAAGACAAAGGAAAAACAGGAGAAGTATTGAAAACTTTGCCTCTTGAGAATCGTGTAGTTGTTAAGGGTATCAATGTACGTACGCGTCACGTTAAACCTACTCAAGAAGGTGAGAGCGGAAGGATTGATACGGAAGAGGCTTCTTTGCATGCTTCTAACGTGATGATTTATTCCACAGCAAAGAAAGTCGCCAGTCGTGTCGAACTCATCGTCGATAAAGACGGCAATAAAAAGCGACGACTCAAGAAAACGGGGGAATTGATCGATTAACGCTTAATTGCCTTCCTCCTTAGTTCTCAACTTCGACTTCTGACAAAGACCAGAAGCAACTTTCATTCCCAGCCATGTCACTAAAACAGCGCTATCGGGAGACAATTCAGCCCAAATTGCTGAAAGACTTAAGTCTCTCAAATATTCATCAAGTTCCAAAGGTTCTCAAAGTCGTCGTTAATCGAGGATTAGGAGAGGCAGCTTCAAATGCCAAATCCTTAGAAGCTTCTCTTGCTGAATTGGCTACGATTACTGGTCAAAAAGCTCTTGTGACAAGGGCTAAGAAGGCAATTGCTGGTTTTAAAATCCGTGAGGGGATGCCTATAGGCTGCGCTGTCACCCTCCGTGGAGAACGCATGTATGCATTCTTAGAACGTCTAATCAATCTTGCTTTACCAAGAATTAGGGATTTCAGAGGGGTTAGCCCAAAGAGCTTTGATGGACGCGGTAACTACACCCTGGGGGTGAGAGAACAACTTATTTTTCCAGAGATTTCTTTTGACAAAATCGATGCTATTCGCGGCATGGACATCACCATTGTTACCAGTGCTCGCACGGATGAAGAGGGTCGAGCCCTCCTCCGCGAGATGGGAGTCCCCTTCCGTAGTAACTGAGCCCTCTTCGTAGACGACTATGGCAAACCACGACCCAATTTCAGACATGCTCACTCGTATTCGCAATGCGAGTGAGAAGCGTCATCAGACCACTCGAGTGCCTGCATCACGCATGTCTCGAAGCATTGCAAAAGTGCTGAGGCAGGAGGGCTTTATCTCGGAAATCAGCGAAGAAGGTGAAGGTATTCGGACTCAATTAGTTCTTGAATTGAAGTACAGCGGTAAACATCGCAATCCCACAATTCGAGCTATGCAGAGGGTCAGTAAACCAGGCCTTCGCATTTACAAGAACACCCGAGGCCTACCCAAGGTCCTTGGTGGCCTTGGAGTCGCCATCATCTCAACATCTAAGGGCGTCATGAGCGATCGTGATGCACGAAAACAAGGTGTTGGTGGTGAAGTCCTCTGTTACGTGTATTGATTAGGAGTTTGAATTATGTCCCGTATCGGTAAACAACCAATCCCAGTCCCTGAAAAGGTTGCTGTCACTCTTGACGGTCTTTCAGTAACAGTCAAAGGACCTAAGGGAGAGTTGACTCGGATCTTGCCTGAAGGAGTCACTATTAGTCAGGTGGACAACAATATTGTTGTTGCCCCAACTAGTACTAAACGTAGGTCACGTGAACGACATGGACTTTGTCGCTCACTCGTCGCCAACATGCTTGAAGGCGTCAGCAAAGGTTATACACGCAATTTGGAAATTGTTGGAGTTGGTTCTCGTGCTCAGGTGAAAGGGAAAACTCTTGTGGTGAGTGCTGGTTATAGCCATCCAGTAGAGGTTGTTCCTCCATCTGGAATAACCTTTTCTGTTGCTAACAACACTAATGTCACAGTATCTGGGGCAGATAAGGAATTAGTGGGCAACGAAGCAGCCAAGATTCGTGCGATCAGGCCACCTGAGCCTTATAAAGGCAAAGGTATTAAGTATGAGGGTGAAAGAATACTTAGAAAAGCTGGTAAGTCCGGCAAGAAGTAAAGCACTTTCTTCATTCTTTTTATCTTCCAACCATGTCTATCCTTTCACGAAAACAGCAGACCCAAAAGCGTCATAAGAGATTACGGCGCAGCCTTCATGGAACATCAGAGCGTCCAAGACTCTCTATTTTTCGTTCTAATAATCATATTTACGCACAAGTTATTGATGACCATACGCAAAATACGATTTGTGCAGCGTCAACTTTAGATAAGGACTTGAGAACAGCTCTGAAAAGTGGTAGTAGCAACTGCGAAGCTTCTATTGCTGTTGGCGAGTTAGTCGCTAAACGTGCTCTTGATAAGGGTATTCAACAGGTGGTCTTTGATCGTGGAGGCAACCTGTACCACGGAAGGGTAAAAGCCCTGGCAAATGCAGCCCGTGAAGCGGGCCTTCAATTTTGATTCCTGCTTAACACCATGACAGAACCAAACACTAATTCCAATTCCAAAGATGTTGCGGCGGCGGATGTTCCAGCAGCAGCAGAAGCTCAAAGCGGCGGTGGCCAAAAAACTCAACCACAAGAGCAACAACAACGAAGAGGTGGTAAAGGAGATCGCCGTGGTGGGAGGAGAGATCGTCGTGGGCAAGATCGTGACTCTGAATGGCAAGAGCGTGTAGTTCAAATTCGCCGAGTTTCTAAAACGGTGAAAGGCGGTAAGAAGATGAGTTTTAGAGCAATTGTTGTAGTTGGGAATGAACGTGGTCAGGTTGGTGTAGGTGTTGGAAAGGCAGGAGATGTTATTGGCGCTGTACGTAAGGGGGTCGCTGATGGTAAAAAGCATATTGTTAGGGTCCCTTTAACTCCTAATAGCTCTATCCCTACACTTTCTAATGGAAGAGATGGTGCTGCTAGTGTTTTGATCAGACCAGCAGCGCCAGGAACTGGAGTGATTGCAGGTGGATCAATACGTACAGTTCTAGAGCTTGCTGGAATTAAAAACGTTCTTGCTAAACGATTAGGTAGTAAAACACCTTTGAACAATGCAAGAGCTGCGATGGTTGCTTTAGCTAGTCTTCGCACTCACAAGCAAACTGCTAAAGAAAGGGGGATCTCCCTTCAGCAGATCTACTCCTGATACTCATGACACTTCGACTCGATTCTCTTAAATCCAATAAAGGATCTCGCCGCCGCAAGTTGCGTAAAGGTCGCGGTATTGGAGCTGGCCAAGGTGCTAGTTGTGGTTTTGGTATGCGTGGTCAGAAATCCAGATCAGGCCGACCTACTCGTCCAGGGTTTGAAGGTGGACAAATGCCTCTCTATAGGCGCGTTCCAAAGCTCAAGCATTTCACTTTGATTAACCCGAAAGTGTTTACTGTGGTTAATGTTTCAGCGCTGAATGAACTTAAGGCAGGTACTACTGTCAACTTGGACTCACTTGTTAAGAGTGGACTAGTTACAAGCCCTAAGAATCCTTTGAAAGTTCTTGGAAATGGGAATTTAAAAGTAAAGCTGACTGTTCAGGCATCTGCTTTTACAGCGTCTGCAAGAAGCAAGATTGAGTCCTTAGGTGGTACTTGCGAGATCTTGGCTTAGCAACCAAAACAAAGCTCGATTAATATTTTCTTTTAAGATGTTCCAGTCGCAAGTAAGTATTTCCATTCCAGATTTTGCTTCATGAGTTCCACTTATTGAATTTTATACATGCTTGTTGATAGGGGGCGGAATCCAAGTGCAGCTGAGGTTATCTCTCAGTTGATTAGTAATAAAGAACTTCGTGGCAGGGTTCTTACAACTTTGAGCTTGTTGTTGTTAATACGCTTAGGGATATATATACCCTTGCCAGCTATAGATCGTGTTGCATTTCAGGATTTCATAGCTCAGGGTGGACAATTAATTGGATTCTTGGACATTTTTACTGGAGGAGGAATTTCAACTCTGGGAATTTTTGCACTTGGAATTCTTCCATTTATTAATGCTTCAATTATTATTCAGCTTCTTACAGCAGCATTACCTCAGTTAGAAGATTTACAGAAAAATGAAGGTGAAGCAGGAAGAAGAAAAATCGCACAAATCACACGATATGTTGCTTTAGGTTGGGGACTTCTACAAAGTCTAGTTTTTGCTTCAATCCTACGACCTTATGCAATAGAAAGTCTTAGCTCAGGTTCATTCATAATTCAAACTTCTCTTGCTTTAGTCACTGGATCAATGGTGGTGATGTGGCTGAGTGAAATTATCACAGAAAAAGGCATAGGACAGGGTGCTTCACTAGTGATCTTTTTGAATATTGTTGCGACACTTCCCAAGGCTTTAAGTTCAACAATTGAAAAAGCCCAAACCGGAGATAGGAATGATGTGGTTGGAATAATTGTTCTTTTAATTGTTTTTCTGATCACTATTGTTGGGATTATTTTTGTGCAAGAAGGCTCTCGTCGCCTTCCCATTGTTAGTGCAAAAAGGCAGATAGGTGGAACGAGCCTGCTGCCCAACCGTCAGAGTTATTTACCTTTAAAATTAAATGCAGGAGGAGTTATGCCAATAATTTTTGCTTCTGCTTTGATTTTCCTTCCCTTAACGGTTGCCAATTTCAGCAAAAACCCAGCCCTTATTAAGGCTGCAAGTGCATTAAGTCCAGGTGCTGCGAATCCTTGGCCATATGCAATTGCTTTTTTTGGATTAATACTTGGTTTTGCATATTTTTATGCTTCATTAACTATTAACCCAATTGATATAGCGGCCAACTTGAAGCGCGGAGGGGTTGCTATACCTGGTGTAAGGCCTGGAAGTGCTACAGCTAATTATCTGTCTGGAGTTCAGAATCGTCTGACTCTTTTGGGTGGGCTATTTCTTGGTTCAGTGGCAATTATTCCTTCAGCTGTAGAACGAGCTACCAATGTGCAAACATTTCAGGGTTTAGGAGCCACCTCCTTGCTGATATTGGTAGGAGTTGCTATAGACACCGCTAAGCAAGTTCAGACCTATGTCATTTCTCAACGCTATGAAGGGTTGGTCCGACAATAATTACTTCTTCTGAATTCTGTTCTTTTTATCTCAGACATGCAGCAACGTTTACTCTTTCTTGGACCTCCAGGAGCTGGCAAAGGAACTCAGGCAATTCGTTTATGTAATAGGAATGGACTCTCACATTTGTCCACAGGGGATTTGTTGCGCGCTGAAGTAAAAGCTGCCACTCCTTTAGGAATAGAAACTGCTGAGATTATGGACAAAGGTGAGCTTGTTAGTGATTCTCTTGTCTTGTCGATTGTTGAAAAAAGATTGTCTGACCTTCATGGGGGGTGGCTTTTGGATGGGTTTCCAAGAACTCTTCCTCAGGCTGAATCATTAGAAGTCTTGTTAAAACAAATCAATCAGCCTATTGATGCTGTAGTTCTAATTCATCTTAATGATGAAGTCTTAATTGAGAGGCTTTTGGCTCGAGGTCGATCAGATGATGATGAAGCAGTGATTCGTCACCGTCTGCGGCTCTATCAGGAAAAAACTGCCCCACTTGTTGATCATTACAACAAACAAGGATTAGTTAAGACTATTGAGGGTGATGGGGATATTGAAGCTATAGCCAGTCGGATAGAGGAAAGTTTGAAGTGATTGGTGTAGTAAGCTTATTGTTTGGAAATTTGGAGAGCCACACCCTATGAAGGTGCGCGCTTCAGTCAAGAAAATGTGTGACAAGTGCCGGGTGATTCGCCGCCACGGTCGGGTGATGGTCATTTGTACCAACCCCAAGCACAAACAACGCCAGGGTTAAAACTCTGGCAATTCCCAAGAGAAAGAGATCACTGGCTTAATTGCTGCTGAACTTTTCCTTCATTTTTGCCTTCCTTGGATGGCACCCGTTCCCTTTAATTGATTCCTCAGTGGCAAGGATTGCAGGCGTTGACATACCCCGTGAAAAGCGGGTTGAAGTTGCCCTCACCTATATCTATGGAATTGGCCTTACTAGAGCCAAAACCATACTCGGACAAGCCGGTGTAAATCCGGATATACGAGTTAAAGATCTAGAAGATGGTGATGTTCAGAAGCTAAGAACAGCTACTGAAACTTTCACTATTGAAGGAGATTTAAGACGTCAGGAGGGTATGGCTTTAAAGCGACTCCAAGATATAGGTTGCTTGAGAGGTCGACGCCACCGAATGAGCTTGCCTGTTCGAGGACAAAGAACTCGAACCAATGCGCGAACCCGACGGGGGTCTCGCAAAACAGTGGCAGGTAAGAAGAAATAAGCCACTATCTGTTCCCGAGACAGATTTTCATTCTCTAATCTTTATCTAAACAAGGCCCCAGCACATGGCCACAACAGCCAAGAAAACCGGTTCCAAGAAGGTCAAGCGCAACGTTCCTAATGGCGTTGTACATATTCAAAGTACCTTCAACAACACCATTGTTTCGATTACTGATACCTCAGGGGAGGTTATTTCATGGTCTTCCGCTGGTGCTAGTGGCTTTAAAGGTGCTCGAAAGGGCACTCCTTTTGCTGCTCAAACTGCTGCTGAGGCCGCAGCTCGACGTGCACTTGAACAAGGTATGCGTCAAATTGAGGTTCTTGTTCGCGGTCCAGGATCTGGACGTGAAACAGCTATCCGTGCTTTGCAGGTGGCTGGCTTAGAGATCACTTTGATCAGAGATGTCACCCCAATCCCTCACAATGGATGTAGGAGGCCTAAACGCCGACGCGTTTGAGACCTTACTTCTCTTCCACTGACTTTTCGTTAACCCACTCTCCCGCATCAGACCGTGCTGCAATACCAGATTGATCGGATCGACCATCAAGTCGCAAATGATCGCGCCCAAACCGGTGTTTTTCTTATAGGGCCTCTAGAACGGGGGCAGGCAACTACTCTGGGAAATTCCCTTAGACGGGTTTTGATGGGTGGTTTAGAAGGCAGTGCAGTCACTGCAGTCCGAATTGCAGGTGTTAATCATGAATACGCAACCATTCCAGGGGTGAGAGAAGATGTATTGGATATTCTTCTAAATTGCAAGCAATTATCAGTTAATAGTCGTAGCGAAGAATTAGAAATAGGACGTTTGGTGGTCACAGGACCGGCAGAAGTTAAAGCTCGTGATCTTCAATTCTCTTCTCAAGTTCAGATAGTTGATGGCGATCGTCCTATCGCAACTGTCCATGAAGGGCACAGCCTAGAGTTTGAGGTGCATGTTGAGCGTGGAGTTGGCTATAGGCCGGTAGATCGTAGAAACGAAGAAACTAGTGCAATTGATCTGCTGCAGATTGATGCTGTATTTATGCCAGTTCGTAGAGTCAATTTTACGATTGATGAGACTGCTGTAGCTGAAGGCGGATCGACACGTGAACGTCTGCGTATGGAGGTGGTTACTGATGGGTCAACTACTCCTGATGATGCAATCGCTGAGGCTGCTAATCAGTTGATTGAGCTCTTTCAACCATTGGCAACGGTCACAATGGTTGAGGAAGAGATTCCAGAAGTAGAACCATCCGCTGAAGCTCAAATCCCATTAGAAGAGCTAAATCTTTCAGTCAGGGCTTACAACTGTTTAAAACGTGCCCAGGTCAATTCAGTGTCAGATCTTATGGGCTTTAGTTATGAGGATCTTTTGGAAATTAAGAACTTTGGATCTAAATCAGCTGATGAAGTCATTGAAGCTTTGGAACGCATAGGAATTTCTATCCCTCAGAGCCGTACTTCCTAACTTTTTTAATCTCTCCTAAGACCCATGCGCCATCTTCGTCGAGTACCACAGCTTGGTCGTCCAGCTGATCAAAGAAAAGCAATGCTACGTGGCTTGACTACGCAGCTAATTAGGGAAGGTCGTGTTACGACCACTAAAGCTCGTGCAAAAGCTTTGAGAGATGAAGTAGAGAGAATGATTAGCTTGGCAAAAGAAGGCAGCCTTTCTTCACGACGACGTGCAATTGGCTATATCTATGACAAACAATTAGTTCATGCACTCTTTGATAAGGCACAAGATCGTTATGGAGATCGTCAGGGTGGATATACACGGATTGTAAGAACAGTTCCTAGGCGTGGAGATAATGCTCAAATGGCTATTATTGAACTTGTATAAAGTCTAAAAAACGTTCTGATGTGCTTATTGCACATCAGCAAATGTCAACTAAGTCTCCTGCTAAAGAGGTTGAGTCTAAGAATTTTAAAAGAATTGCGTTATGTCTCCAATACGACGGCACTGAATTTTGTGGGTGGCAAAGGCAACCAGCCGGTAAGAGTATTCAAGGGACTTTAGAAAAAGTTATAAGCAATTTTGATCCATATAGACCTATTAAGGCTGTGGCGGCTGGCCGGACAGATTCAGGAGTCCACGCAGCAGGTCAAGTTATCCATTTTGATTGTTGTGGGCCTATCCCTCCTGGAAGTTGGGCGTCTGTTATTAATGGGCAATTGCCTAAGACGATTAAAGTTCGAGAAGCTGTTCTGAGACCTTTAGCTTGGCATGCATGCCATTCAGCTATATATCGACGTTATAGGTACACCATTTATAACGGTCGCAAGCCGAATATCTTTTTAGCTCCATGGAGTTGGCATCGCTACAGATTTCGTCTTGATGAAGCTCTTATGCGGAAAGCATTGGAGCAACTTTTAGGCTTTCATGACTTTTATGCCTTTCAACGCTTAGGAAGTAAAAGATCCCATTCCTTTACAACAATTCAAGATGTCCAACTTTTGAGGAAAGGAGATTTGGTCGTTTTTGAGATACAAGCTAGTGGATTTTTGTACGGTATGGTTAGGTTATTAATTGGCCAATTAGTTGCTTTAGGGGAACATCGTATTAGTTTGGAAACCTTTGAACAACGTTGGAAGGAGCGACGAAGATCTGAGGTTAAAGAATCTGCTCCTGCGTGTGGTCTTTGCTTAGTACGTGCAGGTTATAAGGAGTCAATTTTTTCTAAAGCTGCTTGGTATGACTCGTTCCCAACTCACTCTTTAGTAACCACTGATTCGCCAAGCCCCCCCCCTCTGATTTGATTGTGAGACGACTTTTATCAATTTGAAGCTTGTTGCTGAAAATGCTCTTCTAAGAACTAACAGTTCATAGGTGAACAACCTGATGTCATGAAAGTGTAAAGTTGTAGTTTGAGCTTTCTTTGGCCTAAATCAATTGGCCTTTATTTAGCTCTTTAGACCAGTCCTATCCTTGTGATGGGCGCATTCAAGAACCGGCATGCCGGCGTGATGAACAAGACCTCAATCCCATCTGTTGATTCCAGCAAACGTCAGTGGTATCTGGTTGATGCTGAAAATCAAACCCTTGGCAGACTGGCTACTGAGGTAGCCTCAGTTCTGCGCGGTAAGAACAAGCCCAGTTTTACCCCTCACCTGGATACAGGTGATTTTGTCGTAGTGGTGAACGCAGACAAAATTCGTGTCTCAGGCAAGAAGGCTGAACAAAAGCTTTATCGCAGACATTCTGGGAGACCAGGTGGAATGAAGGTTGAGACCTTTGCTTCTTTGCAAAATCGAATACCTGAAAGGATTGTTGAGAAAGCTATTAAAGGAATGCTTCCTCATAATGCTTTAGGGAGACAATTATTCCGCAAACTCAAGGTTTATCGAGGTGCCGACCATCCGCATACTGCTCAGAAACCGCAAATCCTTAAACTCGACCCTGCTGCATTGGCACAATGAATAGTTCTCTAAATAACAGTGTTGTTTACTGGGGCACTGGCCGAAGAAAGACTTCTGTCGCTCGAGTGCGATTGGTCCCTGGCAGTGGATCAATCACAATTAATGGTCGTCCTGGTGATCATTACTTGAACTTTAATCCTGCATATCTTGCTGCAGTAAAAGCTCCGTTGCAGACACTTGGTCTTGCAGAATCATATGACGTTCTTGTGAATGTTCATGGTGGTGGTTTGACCGGTCAGGCAGATGCCATAAAACAAGGAGCGGCTAGGGCTCTTTGCGACTTGTCACTCGATAATAGAAAACCTCTTAAAATAGAAGGACATTTGAGTAGAGATCCAAGAGCTAAAGAACGAAGGAAATACGGTCTTAAGAAGGCTCGCAAAGCACCACAATTCTCTAAGCGTTAGTGCTCCATTAAAGATTTTTTTGTTTATTCACTCTTAATTTTTCGCTATGCCAAAGTCAGATATTCACCCAACTTGGTATCCAGAAGCCAAAGTTATTTGCAATGGAGAAGTTGTAATGACGACTGGATCCACTCAGCCTGAAATACATGTTGATGTATGGAGTGGAAATCATCCATTTTTTACTGGTACTCAGAAGATTCTTGATACTGAAGGTCGGGTTGATAGGTTTATGAGGAAATATGGGATGGGTTCTACCGGAGAACAGTCTTCCGACAAAAAACCATCGTCAGATAAGGCTTCAAACTAGACCCTTTTTTAAAAAGATTGAGTTGAAAAAAAATCATCAAATCCAACTATTTTTCTATTAGTTGATGGGTATGGACTCTTCAACGCTTAAGTCAAGGCTAGAAACAGCCACTATTAGCTTTAGGAATTTGGAGCTGCAGCTTGCAGATCCTGATGTGGCATTGGATCCAAAACAACTTGAGAATATTGCACGCGAAAGATCTCGATTAGAACCTTTAGTGTTGGATTATGAGGCGCTAAAACATGTGGAGAAGGATATGGTGGATACGCGAGATTTGTTGAGAAATAGCAAGGATGATAAAGATATGGAGTCTCTTGCGCAAGAGGAGTTGCTTCAACTAGGTGCCTTTAAAACAGATTTGCTAGAGCGCCTGACTTTGGCCCTTTTGCCTAAAGACCCTAGAGATGAGCGCAGTGTGATGCTTGAAATTCGTGCTGGTGCAGGGGGGGATGAAGCTTGCCTTTGGGCTGGAGATTTAGCACGTATGTATGAAAGATATGGACAAAAG
>Ga0208764_10000759_pt1 | contig 20736 bp, 21 predicted proteins | sample ETNtaG_18_FD_185762 | JGI IMG/M metagenome (GOLD analysis project Ga0208764, IMG submission 185762) | Marine microbial and viral communities from oxygen minimum zone, Eastern Pacific Ocean - ETNP201302SV91 (SPAdes) (version 2) | ecosystem: Environmental > Aquatic > Marine > Oceanic ... | reverse complement strand
TTAGGATAAAAAAGCTTGTGATTACAAAAAGTTTTATGGATTAGAAGAGCCGGAATTTTAAGCTCCTGTAGTGTAGTCCGGTCAAGCATTTAGGCCTTTCACGCCTGAGACTCGGGTTCGAATCCCGACGGGAGCATACAATTCTAAAGTTTAATATGTTATTTCAGGAAATTTTGATTAGATAATTTTTGGACAGAAAAAATATAGAGATTAATCCACTTTTGGAAGTTTACAGCAAGTATATCGAAAAGATTGATTCTGCATTAGACAAAGAATTAGAGTTGTATTCAGAATCAGAGTTTTGTGAGCCTCTAAAATATGCATTAGAGGGAGGAAAACGAATTAGACCAATAATCACATTATTGGCTGCCGAATCTGTCGGAGAAATTGACGATAATGTATACGCAGGAGCATGTGCAATTGAACTACTCCATACAGAATCAGTCATTCATGACGATATCATAGATAATGAAACTCAAAGAAGACACAAAGATCCTTTCCACATCAAATATGGTTACAATACAAGTGTTCTAACAGGAGACTTTGTTTTGGGATTAATTCTAAACATTTCTTCAAGATTGGACAAGGCACGAGTTACAAAAGATTTGGCAACAGCTGCTATGTTAATGAGTGAGGGAGAAGTTTTAGAAGGAAAGTTAGAAGAAAGCGAGGATGTTACATTTGAAGACTACATCAAGGTAATGGATTACAAGACTGCAACTGCATTTGAGATGGCAGCAAAACTTGGAGCAGTGATTGGCGGAGGAAGTGAAGATGAAATTTCAGGATTAGCCGAATATGGAAAAAACATAGGAATTGCGTATCAAATTAAAGACGACTTGATGGATTGGAAAAATGAAGATAAATTATTTAATTTACTAGTTAAGAAGAGTTCAGATCCTAGAGTTGTATTCAACAAGATGGAAGAGTTGTTGAAATCTTATGCAGGAAAAGCATCAGAGAGTCTTAGAAAGGTAAAAGATTCTGATTCAAAACACAACTTGGAAGAGTTAGTAAGTTTCACAGATTTTAAGGCATAACTGCAGTCATTGAAGGCGTAATCATTTCTACAAATTGTATTATTGGTTCTGGGTATACACCAATTGTTACCATGAATATTACAGAGAATATCATTACACCTACAATTGATGCAGGTTCTTTGACACGTTTTTCTGTTTCACCTTCAAAGTACATCTTTCGTATAATCCAACCATAGTATGCTAGAGATAATGCACTGTTGAGAACTCCAGCAATTGCAAGCCATGGAGCCCACCAAACAACGCTTGTTGCATCAATAGCAGAACCAAACAGCATAAGCTTACTCCAGAATCCATTAAGTGGCGGTACACCAGCTAAAGCAAGTAATGAGATAACAAGACCAAATGCAGTAATTGGCATTTTTCTGCCAAGTCCCTTGATTTTATCTAAATGTACAATTCCAAGTGTTGTGACAATTCCTGCTATTGCGATAAATGCTGCACCTTTCATTACAGCATGATTTAGAATGTGGAATAATGATGCCTGTAATCCTAATCCGCTGAACGGTGCAAGTGAGATACCAATTAAGATGTAACCTGCATGACCAATACTGGAGTATGCAAGCATTCTTGTGAGATTCTTTTGCATGATTGCTGCAACGTTACCAATAGTCATAGTCATTATGGCAATTACGCCAAGTGCCAATGTCCAGTCAAGGTTTAGCGCCGCAGCACCCATAATTACAACTCTTAATGCAGCAGCAAATCCTGCTTTTTTGGTTCCTGCTGCGAGTAATGCTGTGATTGGTGTTGGTGCGCCTTCATATGTATCTGGTAGCCACATGTGGAATGGAACAAGTCCCATTTTGAATCCAAATCCAGCAATAAACATTCCAATAGCAAGTAAGCCAATTGGAAGCATGTCTGGAGATAGGTTTGCAAATCCGTAAATAACATCACCAATGTTTGTAGAACCGGTGATTCCATATGCTAATGAGATACCGTAAATTATAATTCCAGAAGATAGTGCTCCAAACAAAAAGTACTTGATAGCAGCCTCGTTTGATGCGGAACTTTTCTTGTTGAATCCTGCAAGGATGTATGTTGGAATACTCATCAACTCCCATGCTACAAATAACATAACCAGGTCTGTTGAAAATGCAATCAAGACCATACCAATACTTGAAAGTAAAATTAATGAGAAGTAAATCGCAGGGTTTGACCTCTTTCTCATGTAATTGAAAGAACCAGCAACTGCCATTATTGATACAATGAGCATTGCAATTGCAAAGAAGGAACCAAATCCATCATCAACTAATACATCACTGGAGAAGATAGCGGCATCTGCAACAGAGTCCGTATAGAATTGGTAAATTACATAACCAAGTGCTAGTAGTAATGCACCAAATGCAATTAATCCATAAAATGTTGAACTACCACGTTCTTTTCTTATCACGTTGATTACAGGAATTATCATTCCTGCAACACCTAGTATTACCATCAGAATAATTGGAGTAGAAGTTAGTTCGATCATCATAAGCACCTATAGTAACAATATCAGAACTACGAAAAGTAGTCCAGCTCCAAATATGTAAAGATAAGACTGTGATACGCCGGTTTGTGTTCCTTGAACAACTCTAGCACTCCATCCAACTGCTTTTTCAAATCCAATGTTCATTCCAGTATCAATTGCTGTTTGTTCAAAGTATCTCCAGATTCCACGTGCTGCCCAGAGTGGTGCAACAACAAAGCCCCAATAAACAAAGGCGTTGAGATACCATCTGTTCAAGAATAGTTTATGCATAGAGTAAAAGAAGATGTTAGAGTTTACGAATTTGACAGGATCCACCCATCTTCCAATGTAAAAGATGTATCCAAGGCCAAATCCAGTTGCAAATGCAACTAGTGAGGCTCCAAGTGCTACAGGGTTGAGTCCACCTAAGAATTCAGAACTAGCGACTTCATGTGCTACATGAATTCCAAAGGAGTGTTCTAGATATTCACCAAATAGATGGTGAATTCCCTCTTCAGCAGATAATCCAATTAATCCAATTCCTATTGTTAGTACAGCAAGAATTCCGTATGGAATCCACATTGATTTTGGTGCTTCATGGATATGATGACCTTCGCTTTCCATCTTTTCGATGTGTTTACTGTTCTTTCCAAAGAAGACCATTCCAATCATTCTTGTTGTGTAAAATGCTGTAATTACTGCAGTCAAAACTGCGATAAGGAATAATGGTAATCCCCAAGAACTGTCAGCTTCATAGACTGCTGCAAAGATTGCATCCTTACTCCAGAATCCTGTTGTGATAAATGGTGCACCCATTAATCCAAGACCTGCAGCCCACATGAACGCATACGTCTTTTTCATTTGTTTTTTCAGTCCACCCATGTCTGTCATGAATCGAGAACCAACTACATGCAGCAGTGAACCTGCTGCCATGAAGAGAGATGCTTTGAACATTGCGTGAGATATTAAATGGAAGAAACCAGCGGTGTAACCATCAACATATTGATGTGATAATCCTGCAACACCAAGTGCCATCATCATGTAACCAATTTGTGAACCAGTTGAATATGCCAAAACTTTCTTAATTTCTGGATTGACCATTCCTTGAGTTGCAAGTAATAATGCAGTGATTGCACCAACCCAAGCAACAATTTCAAAGAATTGATCTGCAAGTATTCCTGCTGCTGCTAATGCAAATACAATTGGTCCAATTCTTGCAACCAAAAATACACCAGCCTTGACCATTGTTGCTGCATGGATTAATGCAGATACAGCGGTAGGACCAGTCATTGCCTCTAAGAGCCATTCGTTAAGTGGGAATTGTGCAGATTTACCCATCGCACCACCAAATAGTAAAACAAATGCAGGAACTAGTAATCCTTGAGCAGACATTTCAACTGCCCAGGCAGTATCACCAACTAACTCTCTAAATCCAAAGGTTCCAGCAAACATGAACAGTAACAACATTCCTGAAAGCATCATTACATCTCCGACTTTGGTCATGATGAAAGCCTTCATTCCGGCATGTGTTGGTGAAAAGTATTCCATTACACCAAGTACGGAGCGACCTTCTTGTCCAACGTGATCTTTCTTTTTATCACGATACCAGAAGCTGATCAGAGCATACGATGCTAAACCTACTCCTTCCCATCCAAAGAAGACCTGTAACAGATTATCAGATAATATGATGAGTTGCATAGAACCGATGAAAAACATCATCCAGAACCAGAATCTTGTGATGTCTTTGTCGCCTTTCATGTAACCGGTACTGTAACACATGATAAGGAAAGAAATCCATCCTACTACGTTTGCCATTATTACTGAGAGAGGATCTGCAAGAACACCTGCTTTGAGACCAATTGCATCAATCCACATGATTTGATGATGAATCTCATGTGCTCCAAGTGCCATTGGGAATAATGTTGCTGCAGAAATTGCACTCATTGCTGCAAATCCAACTGCAACTCTACCGGTGGATAATTTAGAAAATTTACCAACTGCAGGAATTATCATGGCTGCTGCAAATGGAAGAATCCAGATTAGCCAAACGTTTAGTTCACCTACAGGAATTCCAAAGAAATCGTATGCCATAGTCTAGACCCCCATCACTCCTTGCATGTAAGGCATGATCTTTCCAAGGAATACGTCAGGATAAATTCCAACAACAATTGTAAAGCCTGCAAGAACCATCATTGGCGCAAGCATGTACCAGCTTCCATCTTTTACATTTTGTAAATTCTCAGGTAATTTTCCAAAGAATACTCGTTTGAGCATCCAAAGAATGTAAGACATTGTTAATGCAGTAGCAACTAATCCTAATGCAAACATGAGACTTCGTAAATCATTTCCTTCTTCAATTGCAGTTTCTAATGCACCATAGAAGACCATCCATTCTCCCATGAATCCACTTGTTGGCGGAATGCCCATGATTGTTAAACCACCAATTACTGCACAAACTGCAGTGATTGGCATTTTGCTTGCAAGTCCACCAAGTTTTTTGAAACTTCTTGTTCCAACTTGAACAATAATTACACCGGCAGTCATGAAGAGTAATCCTTTACCTAAACCGTGAGAGATGTACATCATTTCAGCGCCGGCAAGACCATATGTTGAAAATGAACCAATTGCAAACAGCAGATAACCCATCTGACTGATACTAGAATATGCAAGCATTCGTTTGAAATCATCTTGCATGAGCGCCATAGCGCCACCATAAAACATTGTAACTACACCCCAAATGTTTAGCATGATTGAAATGTCGCCATACGTTTGCGGCATGAACTCTACGATTAATCTGAATAATCCATAAGCACCAATTCCGATCATTGCAGGTGAAAGTAACGCACTGATTGGCGTTGGAGCTGCACCATGAGCATACGGCAACCAAACGTGGAAAACAAAGGCTGCAAGTTTTACACCCAATCCTAGAATAATAGCAACTGCAGATACTACTAGAATATCGGGATCAATTTCTGCCTCAGTGATATCTGCAAAGTCAAAGCTTCCAACGCTTAGACCGATTGCTAAGAAACCAAGTAATAGAACAACTGCGCCAACATGTGTCCAAAACAAGAATTGTAAAGCAATTCTACGTCTGTTTCCGTCACCGTAGAAGGCAACTAGGAAAAATGATGGTATTAACATTACTTCAAAAAATATGTAAAATTCAATTAGGTTTGTAGCCAAAACGGTTCCAAGCATTCCCATTGCAAATACCAGGAACATTGCAAAGTAGAGACCAGATTGACGGTTGACATATGTCTTTAATGCTTCAGAGTCAACTACTGCAGTTGTTTGACCATCGGTGGTTGTGTTTTGGTGATAATGTTCTTTGAATAACTCTTCAAACTTGTGAACCATGTATGGTTTTGAGTATAATGCAAGAACAGTACATAGTACGTAAATGATGATTGCAAATGGAGTAGCAAGACCATCAAGTAAGAAACCAAATTCTCCAAACATTGTAGTCCATGGATAATGTTCTTCGTATGTTCCACCTAGTGATGCATTAATCAGTATGACAGAGCAGTAAAGAAGTAAACCGAAGGTAAACCATGTTGCATGTGTAGGTCCATAATTTCTTCCAATCATATAGGCAACTGGAGACAGTAACAGTGGCAAAAATACCGCCTGTAAAAGAACAAAATCCATTATCCTTTCAAGCTCCTGAAGTCTGCAATATCGATATTTTTGTACATACGATATGCTACAATGATTAATGCAAGTCCAACTGCAACTTCTGCTGCAGCAATTGCAATTGAGAATAATGCAAGTGTTTGTCCACCGCTGTGTGGCATAAATCTAGCAAATGCAACAAGATTGAGATTTGCTGCATTAACAATAATTTCAACTGCAAATAACATTCGAATTGCGTTACGTTTTACTGATAAGCCGTAAATACCAATACCCAACAGGGCAATAGATACCAATACAAATTCAATTAACTCATTGCTCATTTTCTATTGTATCCTCCCTTCTTGCTAGAACTAACGCGCCCATAACAGAACCTGCTAAAATTAAAGCCATCAAGATTAATGCAGGCCAGTAATATGTGAGAAAGTCGCCACCGATTTCCCTAAAGTCAACAGGGTCAGAATCAGTAGTGATTGATTTTATTCCAGAATCCATAATGATTGCACCTAATGCGAGAATTACGATTAGCATCAAACCAATTCCTGCAAACTTTCTCTTCGGATCCTCAATTTTTTTGAATATGAGTTCTCTTTTTACAAGCATTACAGTAAATAAGATAAGTACAGCAATTGAGCCAACGTAAACTGCTAATTGGAACATTGCAACAAATGGAGAATCTAACATTACATAGAAACCTGCAACACCACCAAGAGTTCCCATCAAAGCAATTGAACCATAAACTAATGAACGCATTTCAAGTGCTGCAATTGCAGAACCAATTGTTAGTACAGATATAGCTAAGAACAGAGCATCAGCCATGTCTGGCGCCCCGTTTATCAATTATAATTTCTGAATCCTGTTGAACTTGTGGTTTTACTTGTAGTTGTGCAGGAGTATAGATTAAGCCCTCTTTAGTAAATGATGATAATTCATAATCATTTGACATGTATAATGCATAAAATGGACATGCATCAACACATAATCCACAAAATACACATTTTCCATAATCAATTTGTGGCATGATTGATTTTGCATTTTGTCCAAACTTGTCTGGAACTTTTACCATTGCAATTGCTTCTGCAACACCTTCACATGCAATTGAGCACAATTGACATCCAGTACAATGATCATGGAATAACATGTGTCTTCCCTTTAGACCTGCAATAGCAACACCAGATGAAGGATCAAACTGATATCCATCTCCAGTAAATTTCAATTTTTGTTCAGGATATCTCAAAGTAAAACGTTTTACAGCCAGATGTTTGACTCCAGAGTTTAATGCTTTGATAATTCCAGTTGCAGTTCCCATTACAAAATTCCTCCAGGTCCGATTACTCCAGCGTACACCAATCCGAGTGCAATAAAGATGTTAACGAATGATAATCCAATTAGTTTGTACCAACCAATATGTAACAACATGTCAAGTCTAATTCTTGGGAAGACACCTCTTGGCAGTAAGATGAAGAAAATTACTATTACAGTTTTAAGTACAAACCAAAATACCCCGCTAATCAATAGCTGCCCTGTCGTATACTGCAGCTCACCCTGCTGCTGCAGCACCCATTCGTTAGGATCTGCATCAAATAGAGGCAATCCAGGTGCGTGAATTGTCAATACAGGATCACCTGCATAATTTGGAATTGGTGTTCCTTCCATGATTAATTCAGTTTCTAATGGAGGCCAGAATACTGGACCTGTCCATCCACCTAAGAAAATTATTACAAATAATGCTGCAAATGCATAAAGTTTGAGATACGAACCTAATTGGACTAGTCCATACATCATTCCAGAAAATTCTGTTAACCATCCAGCAACAATTTCACTTTCTGCTTCTGGAAGATCAAATGGAATTCTTTCTAGTTCAGCTAACATTGTAGTAAAGAAAACAATTGCGCCAATTGGCATGAATATTATCCATGGGAAGTTACTTTGTGATTCAACAATCTCACTGAGGTTTAATGTTCCAGTAAGAATTACAACACCGAGAAGAGATAAGATTAGAGGAATTTCAAATGATACCATTTGGTGCAGTGCACGAATTCCACCAATGAATGGGAATTTACTGTTAGCAGACCATGCAGAAAGAATTGTGATGATTGGGAAAAATCCAATTACAGCGAAAACTGCAAGCAGACCAACATCCAAGTCTGCAACAACCCATCCGCCAGGTGCTACAGGAATTAATGCAACAAATGCAGCTGCGGTTCCAACAAACAAAACAGGTGCTGCCCAGAATAATGGTTTGTCAGCTTTTGCAGGAATAATAATTTCTTTTGAGATTAATTTCAAACCATCGCCTGCTAATTGTAGTAAACCTTCAATTTTTCCACAATAAAATGGACCTACACGTAATTGGAGTTTTGCCAACATTTTTCTTTCAACAAAAATAGTTCCAGCTGCGATTAGTGCTGCAAAACCAAATCCAGGAAATGCTGCAATTCTAAATAAATCAGAGTATATGAGAGCTTTAATCAAAGGAATCTGCATCGTCGGGTTAAACAGCCACGTAAATGCCAAAAATGCAGTTAGAAGTTCACCGTCAATGACGGGCAAATCCATGTAGAATAATACAATTTGAATTGCAGGAATTCCTGCAAGTGTTACAATTGTTATAATCCAAAATGCATTATCAAAAATACCTTTAAGAAAATATCCGAGACGGAATTTTGGTGCAATAACAGACATTTATCGGTCAGCCTCCACAGGCCAATAGTTTAGACTCCAGTAAACTGCCGGCATGTTTCCAAGTTTTTCTCCTTTTAGTAAGTATGGTAGTGCAATCAAGTTTCTGAAAGAACTAACGCTAAGTTTTAGACGATATGGTTCAGGTTTTTGTTTTGAAATAATGTAACATCCTGCTGAACCTCTTCCACTTTCCACTCTACGATAAACTTCACCTATACCACCTTTTGGATTTGGTTTAAGTTTTGTTCTAATTGAACCAGACTTTGGCATTTTTTCTAATGCTTGTCTAATAATATTACAACTTTCTAACATATCAAGCCATGGAATTTTTGAGCGTGCATATGAATCACCTTCTTTTAGTACATTAGTATGCACGTCAAGTTCATCATAAACATCGTATGGTTCTTTAATTCTTAAATCATAATCAACACCACTTGCACGTAGAACAGAACCTGTTGTTCCTAAACGAATTGCATCTTCTCTAGATAACACACCAGTATCTTCTGTTCGTGCTTTTAGAATTGGGTTATCATAAAAGATATCAGCATATTCTTTGATACGTTTTTCAAAGTAATTTACTTGACGTAAACAAACATCTTCAAAGTTTGCAGGTACATCATTTCTGACACCACCCGGAATAAAGTATGCATGTGTAACTCTTGCACCTGAAATTTTTTCCATTAAATCAATTAAAAGTTCTCTATCTCCTGCAGGCCACATAAACATTGTAGAGTGTCCAAGAAATATTCCATAGATTGCAAGCCAATATTGAATGTAGATACATCTGTTTAGTTCTGCTGCAATTACACGAACATACTTTGCACGTTCTGGAACCTCAATTCCCACTAATTCTTCAACACCTAAGACATAAGGATACAAAATATTGCATGAATCGTGAATTACAGGTCTTTCTAAGTGAGGAATATTGGTAATGTAGTTTCTGGCTTCAGCCATTTTTTCTTCGCCACGATGTACATAACCAGGATCAGGATCTGCATCAACAATGTAATCACCATCAATTTTTACAATAATTCTCATGTGACCAGAACCTGGATGTTGTGGACCAACATTGAGTGTCATTATTCTATCGTCTACTTTGTCTACTTGTAGACCCGGAGGCATTTGTTTTGTTGGTATTGCTTCAGTCATTTTATCTTCCTTTATTTGCAAAGTCCTTTCTCAATGGAGGTAGATCAGCCCAGTCCTCAGGCAGTAGTAAACGTCGATTATCAGGATGTCCTTCAAAGTAAACGCCAAGCATTTCAAATACTTCACGCTCATGAAACTCAACACTGTAAAACATATTTCTTAAACTTGGTAATTTTGTAGAATCGTTTCCTGGGTTTGGAGTATCTTCACGTGGAGCTCTAGTTGCAAGTGCTAAAACTTGTTTTGAATAATCAGGATCTGTGTACGAACCTAAATGATATGTAACGCCAATTTCTTTATCTTCAGGATAATCAACACCAGATACTGATTCTGCATGATCAAAAGGTGTGTTATCTTTGATGAATTGTGCTACATCAGTAATTTTTTCTTTTTTTACATTTAATCTAGTTCTATTTTCTTTAATGTATTCAACTTCAACATCATCAGAGAATTGATTTGTAATTTGATCAACATAAGATTTTTCAAATGCAGGTGCTGCATCTTCGACTTTCTCAGGAGCTGTTTCTTTTTTAGTATCTTTCGGAGGATCTTTGGTTTCAGTTGTACTCATAATTTTTTACCTATCTAGCCTTCATCCTTTTGATTTTTTCTTGCAACAACATGCATCCTTGAATCAAGGTTTCAGGTCTAGGAGGGCAACCAGGAACGTAAACATCAACTGGAAGAATTCCATCTATTCCAGGCAACACATTGTATGAATCAAAATACAAACCGCCAGTAATTGCACATGCACCCATAGCAATTACATATTTTGGGTCTGGCATTTGATCATAGACTAATCTAAGTCGTGGTGCCATTTTTCGTGTAATAGTTCCTTGCACTACAACGAGATCACACTGTCGTAATGATCCAAAAGCTTCGATGATACCGAATCTTTCTACGTCGTACCTTGGACTAGATGCTGCTCCAAACTCAACACTGCAACATGCTGTTTCAATGTGTACAGGCCACAAAGACCACATTCGACCCCAGTTGATTGCCATTCCTAATGGTTGATCAACTGCTTTGTACAAAATGTCGCCAAGTTTTCCAACAAACACATTTGCGTTTTGCGGTGTTATGAGTTCTTTTAACAACTTAGTCCCTCACCTTGATAGTTGTAAGTAGTATATAGAATTACCATATGTCTTTCCTCTTTGATTGATATAATGCGTATGCCATTGCGGCAAACATAATTCCTAAGAAGGCGATAATTGGTAAAGTTGCAGTTCTTGGAAGATCCAATAATGAGCTTCCCCATGCATACAAGAAAATTGCCATAACATCAAAAATTACAAACATCAAAACATATGCATAATACTGCATCATGAAATGAGTACGTCCTGCACCAGATGGGACTTGGCCACATTCCATTGGAAGGGTCTTAACAGGATTTGGCTGTTTTTTGTTTTCAGGAGAAATCATTCTAGATACGATTAACGCAGGTGCCATTGCAGCACATGCAAAACCAAACATGAGTAATACATTACTGTATGATGCTACACTCTCGCCAACCAAGTTAAACCGACTCCCTTCGGTCAAAATATAAAGCTATAGAGATTTTTTTCGATCAAAATTTGATTTCTGCCAAGTCCTCTAAATTGATATACAACAAAAAATGAGGAATTTCTATGGCAGTAAACGTTGGAGATCAAGCACCAAAATTTGAGCTAGTAGATGGAGATCTAAATTTTAGATCACTAGATGAGTTTAAGGGCAAAAAAGTTGTTCTCTCATTTTTTGTTGCAGCCAGTTCTCCTGTATGCGAAGTTGAACTTTGTAGATTTAGAGATTCATTGAATGATATCTCAGAATTAGGTGCACAAGTAATTGCAATCAGTAACGATGGACCTTTTGCAAATAAAGCATTTGCAGAAAAAAATAATTATAATTTTCCGGTACTAGGAGATTATACCAGTAAGACAATCAAAGAGTATGACATACTATTACAAGATTTGTTACACGTTAAAGATTACAATGCAGCAAAGCGTTCAGTTTTCATCTTAGATGAAGAACACAAAGTAATTTGGAAATGGGTTTCTGAAGATCCATTAAAAGAACCAGATTACAGTGAAATTATGAACGTTCTAAAATCAAACTAGTTATTCGATATCAGCAATAACATCATTTTTGTTTACAGAATTTCCTTCTTTAATTTTAATGCCTTTGATGGTACCGTCTTTTTGTGCTTTAACAGAAACTTGCATCTTCATAGATTCTAAAACACAAACAACATCACCTTTCTTTACTTCAGAATTTTCATCCACATTGATTGATACAACCTTTCCAGGAATTTGACTACGTAAAGTAGATTGCCCTGTACCAGAATCAGAACCACCAGAGTTTTTGTAAACAATTTCATCCAAATGAGAATTCATATTTACAGAAAGTGATGAACCATCAATGATGAATTTCATTTCAGATGTTTGGCTTTCTACATATCTTACAGAATGAAACTCATTATCTAGAACAAATTCCATTACACCTGCATTAATGTTTAAAATTTTTAGAATGTGTTCGTTATCTTTGATTTTAATACGATACTCATCTTGAGAGATTTTTTCGAGTATCTCTCCATCAATTATCTCATCAGAATCTTGTACTTTGTATTTCATTTTTACACACTATCCATCTTACTTTTCCAGTTTTGGTTTCTAGAATTTTGTGATTGTACTTTACTTTTATAAAATTCAGAATGCATAATTGCTGAAGCAATAGCAGGAATTTCTTTATCTTTTCGGTCTTGAACTAGATCTTTTTCTAATCTATCAATCATTTCATATCTTTTCAAAAAGTCAGTTGTCAACTGACCATTTTTGTATTCTTCAGAGTTTAGAATGGTTTTGTATAAAGGAATTGAAGTTTCAACACCTTGAATATCAAAATCATCTAATGCATTTAGCATTCGTAATCTAGATTCATCAAATGTTTGTCCCCATGTACAGAGTTTTGCCATCAAAGAATCATAAAATGGTGATACAGTGCATCCAGGATATAGATATGTGTCACATCTAACACTTGGTCCTGAAGGAATTGTAACGTGTGGAACAGGACCAGTGGATGGTGCAAAGTCTAAGAAAGTATCTTCAGCATTGATTCTACATTCAATTGCATAACCATTCATTTTCAAATCTGATTGTTTGAATGGTAATGTTTCGCCATTTGCAATATCTAGTTGAAGCTTAACAAAATCTAATCCAGATACCATTTCAGAGATTGGATGTTCTACTTGTAATCTTGCGTTGATTTCAATGAAATAAAATTCTCCAGAATCAGCTCTAAGAAATTCTGCGGTACCCAAGTTAGTATAATCAACAGCCTCTGCTGCTTTAATTACTAATTCTCCAATTTCTTTTCTTTTAGCCTCATCGACTACAGGGGAAGGAGTTTGTTCAATTAGTTTTTGATTTCTTCTTTGAATGGAACATTCTCTCTCAAAGAGATGTACAGCATTACCATGTTTATCTCGGCACATTTGATATTCAATATGTCTTGTTTTTTCCAAGAATTTTTCAACAATGATTGCAGATTTTCCTACAGCGGCAATAGATTCAGAAGTTACTGTTTCAAAACCTTCTTGCAGTTCTTTATCATTTGTAACTAATCTAATTCCACGACCGCCACCACCATAGACAGATTTCAATAATACAGGATAACCGATATCATTTGCAATTTTTTCTGCTTCATCAGCATCTTGTACTAAACCAGGACTTCCAGGTACAGTTGGAACATCAGCTTTAAGCATTGCAGCTTTACAACGCATCTTATCTCCACAAAGATTCATTGAATCAGCAGAAGGACCGATGAAATTTATTTTATTTTTTTCACATAATCGTGCAAAGTCATCATTTTCTGAAAGGAAACCATAACCAGGATGTACAGCATCAGTACCAGATGATAACATGACGTCAAGAATTTTTTCTTGATTTAGATAGCTCTTTGCAGGAGCAGCCTCACCAATATAATATGCCTCATCTGCAGTTTTTACGTGAAGTGAGTTTCTATCTTCATCAGAGTAAACTGCCACAGTTTTAATTCCTAAAGCCTTGCAGGTCTTCATTACACGAAGTGCAATTTCTCCTCTATTAGCAATCAGTACTTTTTCAATCATTTTTAATCACAGGTTGATGTTTCCATGTTTTCTAGGAAGTTGTTTATCACGTTTATTACTCAACATCTCAAGTGCTTTGATTAGCATAGGACGTGTTTCTGCAGGATTGATTACAGTATCAACAGTTCCATTAGATGCTGCAACGTATGGATTTGCAAATTTTTCAGTGAATTCATCTTTTAATTTTTTAAGTAATTCTTCAGGATTATCAGAATTTGCCAAGTCTTTTCTATTCATAATTTTGACTGCACCTTCTGAGCCAAGTACAGCTATTTGGGCTGTCGGCCATGCATAGTTTACATCGGTTCTCAAGTTTTTACTTCCCATAGCAATGTATGCTCCGCCGTATGCTTTACCTATTACAATAGTAATTTTTGGAACAGTTGCTTCACAGTAAGAGTATAGTAATTTACTTCCATGACGAATGATTCCGTTATGTTCTTGATTAGAACCTGGCATGTAACCAGGTGTATCAACTAATGTAATGATTGGAATTCCATATGAATCACAAAAACGAATAAACCGTGCGGCTTTGTTTGATGAATCAATATCTAACGCACCTGCCAAAAACATTGGTTGGTTTGCAACAATTCCAACTGATTTACCATTCATTCTTCCAAATCCAACTATAACATTTTGTGCAAACAATTCATGAATTTCAAAGAAATTGTTATCATCTAAAATTGAATGTACAATTTCTTTCATGTCATATGGTTTTAGAGAATCTTCTGGGATTATGTTTATCAAATTATTATCTAAACGATTTGGATCATCAGTTGGTTCAACAGAAGGTGGTGCTTCAGAGTTGTTTTGTGGAATGTAAGAAAGTAATTTTTTGATATAATCCATACATTCGTATTCATTTTTAGCTACAAAGTGTGCAACACCACTCTTTGTTCCATGAGTCATTGCACCGCCTAAATCTTCAAATGAAATTTCTTCTCCAAGAACAGTTTTTACAACTTCAGGACCTGTAACATACATTGTTCCTGCTTTTTCAACCATTATGACAAAATCAGTCATTGCTGGTGAGTAAACAGCACCGCCAGCAGAAGGACCAATACTTGCAGTAATTTGTGGAACTACACCAGATGCTAATTCATTATGATAAAAGATGTCTGCAAAACCATCTAAACTTAAAATTCCTTCTTGTATTCTTGCACCGCCTGAGTCAGCAATTCCAACTATTGGGCATCCATTACGTGTTGCATGATCCATTAATTTTGTAATTTTTTTAGCGCCCATCTGACTCAATGTTCCACCTAAAACAGTAAAGTCGTACGCAAAGACGTAAACTTGACGACCATTAATTTTTCCATAACCACCAACTACACCATCAGTAAAGAATTTCTTTTTCTGCATGTCATAATCATGATAATGATGAGTCGTCATTGCATCTAGTTCAACAAAGGTTCCTTCGTCACACAGTAGATCAATTCTTTCTCTAGCAGTAAGCTTGCCTTTTTCGTGCTGAGCGTTAATTCTGTCTTGGCCACCTCCTTGAACTGAGGTTTTTTTCTTATTCAGATATTCATTTAGTTTGTCAGAATGCATGTCCGCGTTTTTATCGCTTCAGATATCATATATTAATTTAAGTCAACCAGAACGAAAATCTAATTTTTCAGATTTAATAATGAAAATTTACCTTTAAGAGATTTCTGATAGGTTTCATAGGAATTACCCAATCCTTCACATTTTTTACATATACATAGTTGAGAAACAATTGAACGATCGCAATCATCTTGAAATTCACATTGTGAACACCCTGCAGAACCATCACATATCATACATTTGAGATCTTCAGTTTCAACACATTTTTCATGTTTGACACCAAGACCCTTTGACCAGAGACCAATTTCATTTACATTAATTTTTTCATTACAAACTATGCATGTACCTTCAAATTTCATTGCAATTTTTCTCCAGCTCATTGCAACAGTTCAATCTCCTTTTCAATTAATTCCTCGTATGTTTCTTCAAATTCAAGTTCAATTGAATCATTTTCTTTTAGTGATAAAATGAATGGAAAGAAAAATGTTGCAAATGTACTATTTGATACATGAAGTTTTTTAGACAATGTTGAAGCAATTGCTTTGATTTTTGCACCATCCCAACGTAATCTATTCAGTAATGGCCAAGAAAGATTGTATTGAGTGTATCTTGCAGAAGAATCTTTTTCATAAAGTGATAATAAAATTGAATCCAGATATCGTAACAGTCTCCAGTTTTGTGTTTTCATAATTTTACCATACAACATGTCAGCTTCTGAAATAATTTCTAATGCTTTAGACATTTTATCAGAAGGTAAAGTGCTAGTTATGATACTTGAATAAAATGCATTAATTTTTTCTCTAGGATCAATTCTTAAAGAAAATAAAACAATTCTTGCTTCTTCTAGTGACTGTGATTTGAAAAATGCATTTAATCCGTCTTCAATATTTAGAGATTCAAATGATTTTTCAGTATTAGGTTCAAATCCAGTTACTAATGCTTGTGCAGAATTTATCATAGAACGAATGTCACCTTTTGAATCAGTAATTAGTTTTATCAATCTACCAGGATTGATTTTTGCTTTTTCTTTTTCTAAGATCATGTTAAGATATAATTTTAGAAATCTAGGTGAAAGAGGACTAATTTGTAAGGTTTTTACAACTTTTTTGATTTTTTTCATTTTATCAGAAGAGTCATAATTTCCAGCAAGTACAATTGGGACTGTTGGTTCTTTTAAGATGTTAATGAGAGCTTCAACACCACCATAGTCAGAACGGCCATGAATTCCATCTACCTCATCAATGAAAATCATAGGTTCACCAAGAACAGTTTGATTTCCAAGTACAGGAGTTAGTATCTCTTGAATATTTTTTTTATTTCTAACATCACTTGCGTTAAGAGCAATCATATCATAACCAAATTGTTTTCCTGCAAGAGAACACATGGTTGTTTTTCCAATTCCAGGAGGACCAATCAACAATAATGGCTTTGTTCCTTTTTTCCATTTTCCAAACCACTCAACAAATTGTTTCCTAGCATCTTCATTTCCAACCATATCAAAAATATTTTGAGGTCGGTATTTTTCGGACCACATCATTTGTATCACTTGGGAAGATTTTGGGTCAAATCTGACCAAATATTTTGTTCTTGTAATTTTTTATACCAAAATAGATTGTAATGTTCAACTGTTAGGAACAAAAATTCTAAGAATTTTCTATGTGAGAAACTATCTGGGAGTTTTTCAAGTGCGGCTCGGGCATCGTTTAGATATGATTCACTATGGTTCATTGTTTCTTCAAATCCACTTTTTACATCATTCATTTTTAGAGAATAGAAAAGTGGCCATGATGGAATTTTTGCTGCTTTGTCTCTAATGCTGTCTTCAATTTCATTTCCACAACCAACAGATTCTGCTGCTTTTGCCATGCCGGTGTAAAAAATATCAGCTAACGGTGCACGGTTTAATGCCATGTTTCGACCAGCAGTACCCATTACAGAACGATATTTCTTGTAACTTTCAATTAATTCTTCTTCTGTAATTGATGTTGGTTTATCTTTTAATTTTGTATCAAGGTATTGACCAATTCTTGCTTGTTTGAATCCTTCTTCAAATTCTTTAAGAACATCTTCACCACCTTTTGAGATTTTTTCTCTTGCAAGTTTTAGTATGTATGGATTCATTAGCTTGTAGTCATCTAAATATTCTAAATCTTCATCTTTGTCTACAATTCTATCCATAGGTTCACTGAGATCTATTGCAATAATATGACCATCAACAATATCTTCTCGCATGTTTGTAGTTGGATCATCTTTAAAGTAATCAGTAGATGCATCAAAAAGACCATTAAATACAGGAAAAGTCATTTTAACAAAATTTGAATTTAAAATTCTAAGAACTCGGTCATGTAAAGTGTCAAAGTCTTGTAATTTTGATTTAATAGGATCAATTTCAGAAGCATTAAGAATGATTTCCGTTGAACCAACTTCTTCAGCAAATTTTTGTTGTGTAGTGTTAGGAGATTCATCAGAGTTTATTTGATCAAATAGATTTTTTGCAAATCTTTTAGCAAATTCTGGAAATGTATTTTCTGCTTCTTCTTTATAGTGATTAAATTGTTTGAATCCTTTTGATTTGAATAAACCTTGTTTTATGATTTGTTTTCCAGGTTTAGTTCCCATTAATGCACTTTTACTGAAAATTGATTCGTCTTTTCCACTCACAAAAGATTGTTAACAAATTGCTATTTATGCGTTCAAAGATCTAATTTACATTCGTCTAAATTCGGCAATACCTTTTTGTGTAATTTTTAGTTGAATTGATTTTCCAAAAGGACCGCTTTTTTCTACAGGTGTCATAAGACCTTTTTTCTCAAGATCTTGAAGAATGGTATCTAGATTGTTTGTTGATAAATTTCCTTTCTTCTGAATTTCTTCAAATTTAGATATTTTAGTCATCAATAAACCAAGAACAATTTTTTCTTTAGGCCAATTTTTTGTTGAAAATTCTTCTTTGCGTGGAGGTTCTTGAAAATTATCAGGAGATGATGATTCTCTAAAATTATCAGGAGATGATGATTCTCTAAAATTATCAGGAGATGATGATTCTTGGAAGAAATTTCCACGTGGGGTTTCAGGACGAGCTGATATGTCTTGTTTAAGACCAGCACGTTTCAATAATCTTGGGAGTATTCTAGCAAGTGGTATGATCATAAATATGAGCAAATAGATCCAAGAGTAATTTTCTTCCATGTTATGTAATTATAATTCGAAAGTAATAATGTATGTGTTACAGTTCTATTGAGATTTTGAGAAAACGCGATATTCTCCTATAATAGAATTACATTTGTGACAGGTGTATTGACCCCTCTCAATCAGGATTAGTCCATCAGCCACTTGCTCGTTTGGTTTTTCTTCAATTTGTATTTTGGTCGGACCGTCAAATTCAGCGTTACATGTTTTGCAGAAATGTTTTAACATTTTTTCATTATCGAGTTTTTCCAAGGATGCCAAGAAATATTTTTCCATGCTTGGAACAAGTTTTGATTTTTCAATTTCTTCATCAGTAAGTTCTGCATTAACCCATCCACCTGAGCCTTGTAATTCTGTTGCCGTCATAATCATTTAATTTCAATCATAAATAAAGAGGTTTTCAAAGAAAATTAAAATATCATTCAATTAAATTATGTAGAAATTAGAAAATCGTAATGGAGACAGATCAGATTCTCAAAGAAGCATCAAGACGAATTTACGAGGCCGTAAAAGACATGGCAGGTACAGAAAAGGCTGCAGGAGATTTTGGAAGAGGTGCAGGAGGAGATATTTCTAGAAATATTGACATTACTGCAGAAAATACCGTTTTAGATTATCTAAAGGAAATTAATTTTCAGTGTGTAGTTTTAGGAGAAGAATGTGGTCGTGTAGAATTATCTGATGAACCAAAAGGATTTGTTATCATGGATGCCATTGATGGTTCAGCAAATGCAGTCAGAGGAGTACCATTTTTTTGTTCATCATTAGCATTTGCAACAGAAAATAGACTTAGTTCCATTACAGACGGAGTAATAACAAATCTTTCAACGGGTCAGATGTATTCTGCTTCGAAAGGAAAAGGCTCATTTCTAGATGATAAACAAATCACAGTTCACAAAGGTACACCGTTATACAAAATTGTAGGAGTCAATACTTCTGGTGCATCACAAGAAATAATGAAAAAACTGCAACCTGTTTTTGAACATCACAGTCATACTAGACATTTTGGTGCAAATGCTTTGGAGATGGCAATGTTTTCACAAGGTTTGATGGATGTTTTCATTGATTTAAGAAATAAAATTAGAATTCAAGATATTGCTGCAGGATACATAATTGTCAAAGAAGCAGGAGGTTTACTTTTAGATTCAGAATTTAATTCTCTTGATGCAGATTTGAGTTATGAAACAAGAGTTTCTTTTATTGCAGCTGCTAATCAAGAAATTTTAGATGAGATACTTCCAAAAGAAAAATAAATTTTATCCGTATGATTCGTATTTTACTTCAAAAGTTCCATCTTCGTGTGGATTATCTCTATTAACAAATCCTCGTTCAGCTACATAATCCATTACTCCATCAATAGTTCCTTGATAACCACAGATGTAAATTCTAGTGTTTTCAGGAGTTGTTTTTTCTCCAACTAATTCATCTAACGGAGAAACACCTTCTGCATTTGGTTTGAAAAATGATTCAACTCTTCCTACTTGGCCATTCCATGATCTATTGTAGAATTCTTTTGGTCTACTAATTGCTGCTCTATATTTGAAATTCCATTTATCTGCTCCTCTTTCCAAACTTTCATTTTCAAAGTCAGTTAGAAGACGTTTGTAACTTAATTCGTCCACATAACTTGCACCATGTAAAACTACAAGTTGTCTTTTATCTCCGGTATCACGAAAATGATTTGCAAATGCAATGAATGGTGCAAGACCAGTTCCACCACCAACACAAACTACTCGTCTAGTGTCTGGTTCTCCGTTAGGAAGTTTATCTTCAATTATCAAATCATCACCAGTCGGATCACCAAGTAATACTTCATCTCCTACACTAAGATAGAATAATTCAGTAGTGACACGACCAGGTAGTGGTTTTCTTACCCATCTAATTACAAATTCAAAGTAATCTCTATTTTCTGCATGTGATGCAATTGA
>Ga0208764_10000758_pt1 | contig 20746 bp, 4 predicted proteins | sample ETNtaG_18_FD_185762 | JGI IMG/M metagenome (GOLD analysis project Ga0208764, IMG submission 185762) | Marine microbial and viral communities from oxygen minimum zone, Eastern Pacific Ocean - ETNP201302SV91 (SPAdes) (version 2) | ecosystem: Environmental > Aquatic > Marine > Oceanic ... | reverse complement strand
ATACAACAACCCACCTATTCTCTAGTGCTGTTGGTAACTGCATTACTAGAGCACAGATTGTAAGTGGTGGTGTTTACGATCATACATATTCAACTTCTGTTGCTGATTGCCTACGTCATGCTGGAGATACAGTAAGACTAGACGAAGGTGCAGTAACATTTACTTGTGGTGCTGATGGAAATGGATCTAATCATGCATATCCTAGACCTGGCACAACTCACACACCAACAGACGTTACTTACAATCCTAATACAGGACATCTTAAGTTTACTGTTGATAATCACGGATTCCTTCCATACTCTTACGTTAAGATTGCTGATAACTCCTTGACATTTACATGTGCTAAGGATGCTAATGCAACTAACCACACATACCCAAGAGCAACAGACCCTGTTGCTGGTAAGTGGATGATGATCCATGATGTTACTTCTAATACATTCACTGTAGAAGTGTTAGATGTAATACCTTCTACAAATACTACAATCCATGCATTTGTATCTGCTTCTGCAAATTGTATTACTCATAAGAAGGATCATTTCTTCGATACAAATATTCCTATCTACGAAGTAGGTAAGACAGATCATAGTCCAACTAACGTCCAGTATGATGCTAGTGCTGGTACTATGGTAGTTACTATGAGTAACAGCTTCGCTAACCATAGCACACTGACACCAACTGGTGCTTCATTCTATCCTGCTACAGGTACCATGAGAATCAATCTCAGTGGTCATAGCGTTAAGAATGGTGACATGCTACTCCTTCAGGATGGACAGTTCGTCTTCCAGTGTGAGCAAGATAGTAATGGAAGTAACCATGCATATCCAAGATCTTCTGACCCTGCTAGTGGCAAGTGGTTGAAGGCATTCAACGTTGGTAGTAATTCATTCGATGTTAACGTTGGTAACTTCCAAGGTGAAGGTGCTATTTCAAATAATACAGTCCATCAACTTATTTCTATAGGCACTGATGCTGTTTGGAAAGCAAATGACTTTGTAATGATTGACGAAAATGCAATAACTTTACAGTGCACAAAAGATAATAATGCTACTAACCACACATATCCTAGAAGGACTGATCCTACATTCGCTAAGTGGTTACCTATTTCTAATGTAACTAATACTAGTTTCACTGTCCATGTAGGCAAGTCTGGTATAAATGATGTTTACGATCATACCTTTGTATCTTTTGCAAACAATTCATTACATAGACAGACTGGTAGCATAATACTTGATATCGGTAATGGTCAAATCACTCATCCAACTGCTCACGCATATGTAACTTCTAGTGCTAATAGTCTGAAGGTTGGTGGTGCATATAACCATACATTCGTTGCAGATGGTGAAGCATATACACCAACAAATGCAGTATACAATCCAACAACAGGTTGGATGACTGTTACTATTCCTCATCATGGATTCATGGATGGAGAGAGTATTAAGTTTAATACTAACTCAATTGTATTCACATGTTTACAGGATAGTAACCAATCTAATCATGCTTATCCTAGAGCTAGTGATCCAGTAGGCAATACATGGATTCCTATTTCTAACGTAACTGATGATACCTTTGATGTTAAGGTACTTGATAATGCACCATCAACCAACCAAACTCTTCACACATTTGTAAGTGCTCTTACTGGTGCTGTTGTTAGAGCAACAGTTGCAACTGGTGGTAACTACACTCACAAGTTTGTTGCTCCTGCACAACTTACTCCAACCAATGCTGCTTACAACCCAACAACAGGTGTAATGACACTTACTGTTGCTGATCACGGTCTTAAGAATGGTAGCAGGGTTAAGGTAGAAGATGGATTTGTAACATTTACTTGCACACAAGATAGTAACGCATCTAACCATTCATATCCTAGGGCATCTGACCCATATAGTGATGAGTGGATGACAGTTAAGAATGTAACTAAGGATACATTTACTATACAGGTACTATTCAACATACCTTCTAGCAATACTACAACTCATACTTTTGTATCTGCTAGACCTCAGAGTATAACTGTTGCTACCTTGATGAAGGGTAATGACAGCATTAAACTTGCTGCTGATGCTTTAACATTCACTTGCTCAATGGATAGTAATGGATCTAACCATACCTATCCAAGGACATCTGATCCTGCATATGACAATTCACTTAGAATCATTGATGATGGTGTAACACGTCATACTCCAACTGCTGCTACCTACACACCATCTACAGGTGTATTGGCAATGACAGTATCCAAGCATGGATTCTCAAATGGAGACTACATTAAGATTGATGATTACTCTATGGATATGACCTGCACTATGGATGATGGTTCTAGTGACCATGCATATCCTAGAGGCACAGATCCTGTTAGTGGTAAGTGGGTACAGATTTCTAATGTATCTACAGATGGATTTGATATTAACGTAGGCACAACTGCTGCTGTTAGTTACACACCTACAGATGTAGACTATACACCAACAACAGGTGATATGGAAATCACTGTTGGTACTCATCCACTTAAGGTTGGTCAGAGTATAGAGATTGCTACTGGTGGAATCACAATGGAGTGTAGTCAAGACTCTTATGGATCTACACATGCATATCCAAGAAATACAATTGATAACTCCACTCCAACCAATGCTGTATTCGATGGAGTAACAGGTTACTTAACACTTACTTCTACTGGTCATGGATTAGATGAAGGATCTCTTGTTAAGATTGATGACAATGCAATAACCTTGCGTTGCACAATGGACGGAAGTACCAGTGACAAGACTTATCCTAGATCTTCTGATCCTATCAGTGGTAAGTGGAAGCCTATTGAGTACATCGATGCTAACACATATAAGATTTTCGTTGGTAAGTCTGAGTTTAAGAGTTTCGATCCTCAGAATGTAGAATATAATCCTTCTAACGGTAACATGGTAATCACTGTTGGTCCTGACCACGGTATTACAACTGCACATACTGTATACATTAATGCATTAGCATTCTGCTTCACTTGTGGACAGGACTCTTATGCAAGTGATCACTTCTATCCACGTCCTAATGGTACTGGTGGTGCTTCTGCTGATGACCCTGCATATCAAGATGCTGTTGATGTAACTGCTGTATCTGATAGCACCATCACAGTTAACGTTGGTACTTCTTCTAACACTACAACTCACGTATTCAAACCTGCTGTCGGACTTACTCCAACCGCAATTTCATACAGTGGTGGTACTGGTCTTATGACTGTTACTCTTGCTGGTCATGGAATGTCCAATGGTGAGCAGATCATGTTTGAAGATAATTCATTAGTCTTCACATGTAATAAAGATGATAATGCTACTGAGCATTCTTATCCTAGACATGGTGATCCTGCAAGTGGTAAGTGGTTAACAATCGATAACGTATCTAATGACACATTCAGAGTACAAGTATTAGGTGCTAATATACCTTCTCTAAACACCTCTGCTCATACATTCAAGAGAGCAAGAGTTGGTGCTGTTAAGAGAGGATCACTAAGAGCTGGTGGATCATTCACACACAGTTTCCAATCATTCGCTAATAATGGACTTAAGGCGAAGAGAGATAGAGCATACGATCATGCTATTGAAATCAAGGCAGTAGGTCATGCTAAGTATTCAGCATCTGGTGCTGCATACAATGCTTCTACTGGTGTATTAACACTAACAGTTGCTAACAACCCATTTGCAAATGGTGACCATGTAAGAATTGCTGACAATTCATTGGTCATGACTTGTGACATGGATAACAATGCATCTAATCATTCTTATCCAAGAGAGACAGATTATGCTTCAGAGAAGTGGTTAGAAATTTCTAATGTTTCTGGTAATAACTTTGATGTTAACGTTGGTAAGACACCTCGTGCTAACTACCTAGTTTCTGCTGCAACATTTGAACCTACTACAGGTGATATGGTGCTCACCATTGGTGCTCACAACTTTAATGGTGGTGGTCAAACTACACTTACTGATGCTGCTTATAATCCTACAACTGGTGTATTAACAGCTACTGTCCCTAGTCACGGAATGGTCATCGGAGACAGAGTTAAGTTTGACGATGGATCTATAACCTTCAATTGTGAAGCTGCAACTGGCACTCACGCATTTGTAAGTGGTGTTAACAATGCTATCAATGATGGTAGTAACACATACACCGCAGCTGCTGGTACAACATATGATCCTGCTACTGGACTTTTAGTCTTAGAAATCGGATCACATAGTTTAACAACTGCTGACACAGTTACCATTGTTAATGGTGGTGTAACCTTTACTTGTGCTGCTGACGGTAATGCAACTAACCACGCATATCCAAGAGCAACCGACCCTGCATCTGGAGCAAACTTAGCAGTAACCAACCCAACTGCTACAACAATTACACTCCAAGTTGGTATCGCTAATGCTGATAATCCTACTAACAATCATGCATATCCAAGATCAACTGATTATCCAAGTGATAAGTGGTTAAACATTAGCAACATCACTACAGATACATTTGATGTAAATGTCTTATCATCTGCTCCTCAGTCTGTTACTTCTGCTCATACATTCGTATCTGCTGTTACTAACGGTCTTAAGTTTGCACATGAAGCAGTTTACATTGAGGAAGAGTCACTAGTATTCAAGTGTAATGCTGACAGCTTCGGTAGTGAGCATAAGTATCCAAGATCTACTGACCCATTCTATAATACTTCTATACCTATTCTTTCTGCTACTGCTGATACAATCACAGTGCACGTTGGTAAGTCAAGTAACACAACACTTCACCAATTTGTAAGATCTGAGAATTCATTTACTCCATCAACTGCTGCCTATGCTCCTGCAACAGGTGTATTGACAATCACCCAGAATGGTCACCCATTTGAGAATGGTGATAAGGTGCAGATTATGAATGAGTCTATTGTATTCAAGTGTCAGCAAGACAACTATGCTACAACTCATGCATATCCTAGAGCACAAGATCCTCAATCTGGTAATTGGTTAACAATCTCTAATAAGCAGACAAATACATTTGATGTAAACGTAGGAATTTCTCCTAACACTACAACTCACCAGTTTGATTCTGTTGTTACAGGTGCAGTTATCCGAGGCACAGTAAGAGGTAATGGTGATTATGCACACACATATGTAAGTGCTGTTGCTGATGGATTAGAGAAGAAGAATTCTACAATTACTGTTAATGTAGGATCCACTGTTAGTGGTAATCATACACACAGATTTGCTTCTGCTACTTCTGGTGCTATTACTGCTGGTGGAAACCATACTCATACATTTGAAAGATTTAAGAATAACACATTACACAGACAGAGTGGTTGGATTACAGTTGATGTAAATATCGCTGCTACTGCTAACCTTTACGATCATACATTCGTCAGTGCAATACCTGGTTCTGTTATTGGTGGTGGTAACTATCAACACAACTTTGTATCTGCCAAGACTGATGGTATATGGAAGGCAAATGATTACATCTACATACAAGATTATGCTTTAGGATTTACATGTGATCTAGATGCTCATCGCACTACACACTTATATCCAAGACCTACAGATCATGCAAGCAATGAATGGTTGGCAGTCCATAACATAACTACTGACACATTCCAGGTACAAGTGTTAGATACACTTCCTACCAACTTCATGGGATCTCATACATTTGTATCTTGTATAGAGAAAGGTATTAGAGTCCAAGATGGTAAGATAAGAATTAACGTAGGTGTATCACCTGCTGGTAAGACATTCCAGCATACATTCGTGAGTGCAAACTCTGGATGTTTAATACAGGGTGGTAACTATAAGCATAACTTCGTGAGTGCTCTAACTGGTGCTATTAACGTAGTTAATGATGGTACTCAACTTACACCTACTGATGCATACTATGAGCCAACTACAGGTCAATTAACCTTTACAGTTGCTGGTCATAGTCTACGCACAGATGACTCCATAACGATTGATAGTAACTCACTAACATTCACATGTAGTCAAGATAGTAATGCTACTCAGCACACATATCCTCGTGTAACAGATTACGTTGACGGTAAGATAATACCTGTCCAATCAGTATTGTCTTATGCATATCCACTTAGGACAGATCTATCATACTATCGTGCACGTAGAGTTTCAGAGGAATACACAGGTAATGAAGGTGCTAGTGTAGAAGCTGAGATTGGCAACCTAATGCAATTAGTAACAGATGCTATTACCAGTCCTGGTAACGTTGCTGGTAGATCTTATACAATGCCAATCATTTGGCCCGTCAAGTATACACCTGATGTTGTCATTAGAGATAAGACTGTCACTTACGATTCTAGTAATGGTGGATCAGATGCTAATGGCACATGGAATCAAACATGTCAAGAAACTGCATCTGCTATTAATACATTAGCAGACATCTTTATAGAGACAATTGATAAGGCAGCAAATGCTTCTACAAATCATCTGTCTACTATAACTAAGACATTCCCATACAATAGTAACGCAGACTTCCAGTCAGGTACTTGCTATAACGTAACGTCAGCAATTGACACATTGATGGATCTATTTACCGATGCACTTGGTAACGGATCAAACAACAGTAAGAGAATTTCTAATATGATTCTCTTTAACAAGCAAGCAATTACTGCTAGAGCATTCGCTGAAACTCAGACATCTTATCCAACTACTAACTTAACAATTGATTTTGCTAATGATGTTGTTGCTGCACTAAGATACGACTTAGTTACTGAAGGTAATGCTGGATCATTCAAGTTGACACAAGACTGGTTTGACGGTGAGGGTAACTTCATTGCATTCACTAATGTAACAAGGACTCATCTCATATACTGTTTAGCAAGAATTCGTGAATATTCTAAGAGTGTATTGTATGACTTTGAATCTACTGGATGGAATCCATATGATGTTTATTCAATAGAGACACCACAGAAACTTGAGTGGAATCAAGAAGCTGCTGAGTTTATGATTGACTCTTCACTTAACCCAATTGAGTTTGCTCTAGAAATGTCTCAGTATCCAACTGAAGCAAGAGTAACATTCGTAGCATCTACAGACGCAACTAATAGAGTTACCAAGTATGAGATGGGTATTGATTATAATACTGATCCTGATCTAGTAAGTCTAACCCCAGAAGTTGATGTAGGTTATGATCGTGCTGAGTATAGAATTAGAATTGAGCGTCCAAATAACTTCCGTCGTGGTGATGTATTAACATACATTCCAGCATCTGAGAATTCACTATCTGGTCTTACTGGACAGGAATACTATTATGTCCTAACTGGTACTGCTGAATGGTTTGAAATTGGTGCTTCCTTTATCCATGATGGTAGATTCAGACTTCTACAAATAGATAAGTCTAACTCTGGATCTCAAATACTTTCTGTTAATAGAAGAGATGGAGTACCTAGGACTTCTGCTACATTCGCAACTGATACTTCAGAATGTCCAATACAAGGTGGATTCAATGCTGCTGATGTTGTGTTTGGTAGTACCTCAAATGCTAACGCTGAGATCGGCACTATTCAAGCAAACGAAGGTTTGATCTACAAACTCTTTACACATTATCCAACAGTTGCTGCACAGACAACTCCAGGTACATACGATCAGTTCGTAAATGGAGAATCAGCACAAGTCCAGAATGCAACCGCTAATAACGGATCTGTATTACAGATGTTGAAACCTGATTCTGAGAATGGCACATCATTCGTGAAACTTCATACTATTGCTGGTACTATTAGTAGTGGTGATGTATTAGAAGGTGTTGATAGTGGTGCAATTCATACAGTTGGCACTCCTGAAGATAGATTCTTAATCAACGTTAAGAAGGGAGCATTCGCTACAGGCGATTGGTTCTTCAGTAAGGTTGGTGCTATAGAAGCATACATGGACCTCTACACAAGTAAGTCTGGATCTCTCACAGGTAATGATGGTGGTAGAATTGCAATTGATGTAGAAACTATCGAGGAACCTTGGATACCAGGAGACGTAATCTACGGTAGTGTTACTGATTACATTTTAGATATTAAGGGTATCAGTGGTACACAGTTACAACTTAACCAGTGGATACATGGTACACAAACTCTAGAATTAAATCTAGGCACAGCAATCATTGATACTGGTATCTCTGACACATTCAATGTTGGTGATCAAATTTCACTCCTACAAGGTACTGTGCAGAAGAATCCTGGATTCACTGCTGTAGTTACTAAGTATCAACCTGAAGATGCAAATGCAGTCCCACCAGTACCACACAAACTCTGGATTGCTAACTTAGTTGATGTTGGTAACGGTGCTCCTCTAACTGACTTAACACAGGCAGGTAATAACATTGGTAAGATTGAATTGGGATCTAACTTCCCAACAATCTATGCTCCTGTTGGAAGTTACACTGCAACTGATTATCAGTCTTACGCACAGGTTGTTGCTATTGAGCAAGCAGGTATTACTGCTACCATCTGGGTACAATCTGCTAACGGCACATTCCTTGACAACATGTCACTCAAGTCTGACTTCCAGTGGGGTGCAGGTATTTCTTCTGCTCGCACACTAGAAGGTAGAGTTGATCGTTACTTCAGAGGATTTGATGGAGTCCAAACAATATTTGACTTAACCGTTTCTAACGGTGAGGCATACTTCCCAGATCCTGCTGGTCACTTACTAGCATTCGTTAATGGTATTCTACAACCTCCAGGTGGTAATGCTTCTTACGTTGCATTCTCTGACAAGATACAATTTGCTGAGGCACCTGAAGTTGGATCTGAATTTATCGGATACTACGTTGGTAAGTTACGTCAGTTAGATGATATCTCCTTCGAGTTTGACTCATTGAGATCTTCCTTCAACCTTAAGCGTGGTGGATTATTCTACTCCTTAACACTGACTGAAGGTGTTTCTTCTAACACTATACGTCCTGAGAATAACATTATCGTTTCACTTAACGGTATCATTCAGGAACCTGGAGTCGCATACGAGATCGTTGGTTCACGTATAATCTTTGCTGAAGTCCCACGTGCGGGATCAACCTTCGTTGGTTTCTCATACATTGGATCTGACGCAGACGTTATCGCAGCAACAGTCGTACCTCCAATTGAGGCAGGTGACCTACTTAACATCGAGGGTGAAGAATTTGCAAGAGAAGTTGCTCTAATTGAGTCTTCTAACTCACTGATCACATTTGAATACACTGGATCTGTTAAGGGTAGAAACGCTGATGCTATTTCAGCAATAACCTCTGGTCAGATTACCAACGCAGTACTAACCAATCCTGGTGATGGTTACACTGACCGTCCTAACGTTGACGTTATCTCCTCTTCAGGATTTGACGGAAAACTTAAGGCATTGATGGGTATCACACGTATTGATGTTAAGACATCTGGTGTTGGTTATACTTCACCGATAGTTGCTATCGATAACGTAGTCCCAGATGACTTTACACCTCCTGTAGGTGGTCCAATTAACGGTGGATTTGACGTACTCGCAGGTGAAGGACCTGGTGGACAAGAAGGTGGTGGAGGAGGAATTACTCCTGGCACGATTGCAATCACTACAGACCCAGTTAACGTAACTGTTAACCAAGGTCAGACTGCTGCATTCACAGTCGTTACTACCGTAACTAATGGTCAGACAATGAATTATCAGTGGCAGAAGAAGGAGTATGGCACACAGACTTGGAGCAACATCATTGGTGCTAACCAAGCAACATACAACACAAATGCTACACAACAAGCAGACGATGGTGATGAGTATCGTGTTGCTATAACCGCTGCTGGCGCAACTCCAGTTTACTCACTGTCCGCTATCTTAAGCGTCCAGACGGGTGCAACTGTAATCAGCAACTTTACACCTAACCTCATCTTTGATGACATCTAAATAAAAGTAAAAACAATGGCAGCAACAGCTTCCTACGATAATAGTACCAAGATAATCACAGTAGCATCGGATGCCCTCCCTGCTCCTGTGGTTCCTGGCACGTTCCCTAATGATAATAACCCTAATACAATACAGGAGAAAGACTGGGATCATGACTTCTTATACCGTGGAGGAACATTTGGAATTGCTCGCACATTTGATAATAATGGATATACGCATGACGGATATATTCGGAGAGCGACCATCTCAGTCAATGACTTAACGTTATTCACTGGTGCAAATCCAAGTATTGCTGTTAATGATGAGATAATGGTCGTCTTTAGTGACGGATTAAAGCAAAAATTCATCTTTAGAAGCACAACATTCACTTCAATTGATGGTGAGTGTTGGTTATCTACTGATACTACATTAGATTTCATTGTAGCAACACAAGCACCCACTCCTGTTAGTGGCACAATGGAGTATTTTGATCAAAGAAATGCAAGAATTGAGACTCCTCTAGGTCAAATTGGCGTTGCTGGTAATGGAGTTGCTGTTTTTAACCCTTCTGCTGGTGGTGGACTCAATCCTCCCTCTGGTTTTAGTTGGGTTGCTGCTGGTGATCTCACTTTTGTCAACTCTGGAGAAGATTCTTGTGGTGGACACCCTGAACAACAGGGAATTTACCACTATCATGACCCACATTTCCTAGATTGTTGGAAAGCAGGGTCATCTATGGCATCATATAACGATTATTATGGTGCAACTCAGTATAATGGAGACAATATTCGTCATCCTGATGGTCATTCTAAGATAGTTGGCATAGCATTTGATGGATTTCCCATCTATGGACCTTATGGATATGACACACCATTCGATAATTTGAGTGGTACTAGGACAATGAGGACTGGTTATGCTGTAAGAGACACAGAAGTAGCAGGAAGACCTGATTATGGTAATACAAGTGACAATCCACCTGCTGGTACTCTCATGGAGGACTATGAGTTTGTTGAAGGGACAGGTGATTTAGACACTCATAATGGAAGATTTGCTATTACACCTGAATATCAGGATGGTACCTATGCATATTTCCTTACAGTAGATGAAACTAATGTAAACATTACTAAGTTTCCATTCATTATTGGTAATACTACTAGAGAAACTATAGATACAACCTTCACTAGTGAGGCACCTGCTGGTGGTGGCGGTGGAGGAGGTGCTGGAGATGGTCCTGCACCAGTATTATCATTCAGTCTACAACCACAGAATGCTACAGTTAACGCAGGTCAGACTGCTACATTCACTGTTACTAAACTTGTATCACCAGAAGATGGTCCTGTGGCATTCCAGTGGTATAGATCTACTGATGGTGGATTTGCATTTGCTGCTGTAACTGGAGCAACAACTAACACATATTCAGTGACTGCATTGTCATATATGACTGGGTATAGGTATCGTTGTAGGATCGCTGGTCCTATAGGGGCACCACAAGCAGCATCTAACTCACCATTGGACTCTAATGCAGCAATATTGACTGTTGCTGGTGCTGGAGATGGTGGTAGCACCGATAATAGATTCGATAGTACCTCATCTACTATGGACTCTACATTACAAACATATGATGGCACCTAAATAACACTGTAAAGACTACTATCATGGCAAAGCAAACCCTAGCAATTGGATCGTCGGCAAATGACGGGACTGGTGACAGTCTTAGAGATGGTGCTATTAAATTAAATAGCGTCATTGATGAGTTATATACCAATCTTGGTAACGATACCAATTTACAAATTAATGTTGGGACTCCAGCACAAGACCAATTACTCAAATGGAATGGTGCTCAGTTTGCTGAGGGAGATTTCAGTAAATTTACTAATGACATTGATGTCAATGGCAATAAGATTATATCAGCAAACGACGGTAATATAGTAATTCAACCAAACGGCACAGGAGATATTCATTTCTGGGCTGGTGGTACAGGATCTGCTCTGACATACATCGATGGTGCTGATGGAAAGTTAAAGTGGTCTAATCACTTCACAGATTTTGCTTCTTTGCCAGATGCATCTACTCATCATGGTATGTTTGCCCATGCTCATGCTGAAGGAAAGGGATACTTTGCACACGGTGGTGTATGGGAACCATTAATAAGTGAGAGTAGTAGTTTAGGTCTCCTAGGAGACGTAGATATGACCGTTGGAGGTGGACCTTCAGACGGACAAGTAATAAAATGGAATGCTGGTAATTCAAAATGGGAACCAGCAAACGATGATTCATCAGGTGGTGGAGGAGGAGGCACAACTCAGAATTTATTTGAAGGGATTGCTGGTGATTCAGGTACAACAACTGCTAGTGCTCCTACTGATGTCTTAACTATTGCTGGAGGTACTAATATAACCACAGCAATCGCTGGAGACACAGTAACAATCAATATGACTGGTGCATTAGGAGATGCAAACCAGAATGCTTATGGTGTAATAGGAAGTGATGCAGGAAACAAGACCGCAAGTAGTACAACTGCTACTATTAACATCATTGGTGGGTCTGGTGTTAGTACTGCTGTTAATGGAGACAATCTCACGATTACAAATGACTCTCCTAACGTAGAGCAAGTTGTTTATAGGACAGTAACTGGCGATTCTGGCACAACTACTGCTGCTTTAGCGACATCATCGCTGGCAGTCACTGGTGGTAATGGAGTTACTACTGCTGTAACAGCAAATACAGTAACTGTAAGTGCTGATCTATATCTCAGTGCTTCACCTGATGAAAATAACACTATAATCTATAACGGTACTGCATGGGAACCAGTTGCAACTGCTGCTGTTGGAGTTAATGTCACTGCTAACGGTGCTTCTGCATATAGATTTGCAGGTGGTGGAGTTAATGCTTCTACTGATAACCCAACCATGTTTGTTTACAGAGGATTCACATACAGATTTAATAATGAGACTGGATCTGGACACCCATTTGCTTTAAGACAGACTTCTGGTGGTACAGCAGTCACAGATGGTGTTAGTGGATCTCAACAGGGAGTCCAATATTGGACAGTGCCTCAATCACTTGCTGCTGGCACAACATATGTTTATCAATGCACATTGCATTCAGCAATGGTAGGAAACCTTACAGTAGTCTAGTATGACAAGAACAGTCCCAGGTAGCGGTGCTTCCATAATTCCAATATTCAATAGTATATTTGGGGTAAGGGATGTTTATGTACAGGAAAAAGGAAGTGGATATGACCCTAATGATCCACCAAGACTAAGGGTTGAGAATTGTGGTACACCTATTAGAGACGCAGTATTAAGAGCAGTCATTGAAGGTGACCTAGGTGAATTAACTGCTGTAGAAGTATTAGACCCTGGTGAGGGATATGATCCATTACGTCTAAAGATAGAAGATGATGGTTCAGATCATTCAGCAGATGGTAAGATCTTCCTTAAGGGAGATGGTGGTATAGATTTCATCCAGATGACCACACCTGGTGATCAGTATTATGATGCTTCTGCTGAGATAATTGGAGGTGGTGGATCTGGATCTGAGTTAGTACCAGTAACAGGTTTGATAACCAGTCTTGCTATACAAGAGCAGGGTAGAAACTACACAGAGGAAGACGTAAATATCATCATCAGCGGTGGTGGTGGCCAAGGTGCAACAGGTGTTGCTAACGTTAACCAATTTGGTGAAGTTTCATCTATTACTTTAACCAATCAAGGTGAATTCTTTGAGACTCCACCTCTTATACAAATTATTAAAGGTGGTGGATCTGGTGCTACTGCTGAGGCATTTATAAACCTTGGTAAGATTACCAATATCAGTCTATTGACAGGTGGAGGTGGATATACTACTCCTCCAGAGATCATCTTTACTAGAGATACTAACCTGATAAGAGAGGCAAGAAATAGACAGTCTCTTAACTCTACTGTATATGATATAACTGGATTAACTAGCAACGTTAACTCTAGTACTGGCACATTAACTGTGCAGACTACTGATCCATATGCAGGATCTGGTAAGTTACTAGTAGGTAGAGAGATTATAAGATATACAGGTAAGACTGCTGTATCAAATGGTGACGATTATGATTCCTTCACTGGTTGTGATAGAGGTGTTAACTTCCGTTTTGACCAGAAGGTTATATTAGATAACTTACAGGATGATCCAAATACAGGGTTAACTGCATACAGTTTTCAGGTAACTGATAAGGTTAGAAGGGTAATTGAATCTTCTAATAACCGAGTTGCCATAGTATATGACTGGGATCCCATACAAAGAGCACTATATTTAACCTTTGAGGTTGATGAACTAGCGTTTATTGATGGTGGTAGATCCAATGAGAAGTCTAAAATTATAGCATTCGTTGCTGGTACTGCTGGAGCATCTGGTACTGGTGTCTCTCCTCATACATTAGTAGAGTTTGAGGGTAGTGATATCGTTGCATTCACTACTCCATTAAGTCTCATTCTTAACAGAAAGTTTGAAGATGATGATGAATTAGACGGTGTAGGTGATGGTATTATCGATTTACTTAACACTGGTACTGAGTTTGAAAACCAGATTTGTTTAGATGGTGGTATCGCTGAGTCTAAATATGGTATAGAGGAAACATTAGGTGGACAAAACACTACCTTGTTCCAAGCAGGTGATCAGATATATGATGGTAATCCACAATCTCTAGTTGCTACTATCCAATCTGCTGGTGCTCTAGGTGATGGAGATACTCATACATCTACTGCTACTCTAATTGTTGAATACATCAATAGCAATACATTTACTGCTACTGAGCAAGTCCAAGGCCAGACTTCAAGTATGACTGCTCATTCTACTGGTATTACAGCTGGACCTGTGATAGGTAGTAATGAAGACTTACATACATTAACTATCAAAGATATTGTTTCTCCGAATGGTACCACATACCTATGGACAGTGGGTGAAACACTACAAGGAAACACCTCTGGTGCTACGGCAAAGATATATTCCGTTGAATATACCACAGCCGTCAGAAATGAGGATGAATAACCCACATAAATAAAAAGAAGGCAATCGTTTACAATGGCGTTACTTACCGACCAATTTAGAATCTTTACTGCCGAAAGGTTTAGGAAAGCACTTGAAGGACCAGATCCTACGCAATCTGACCTGTTGGCAGGTAGTGCTAGGGATCGCCTTTACGTGTTCATTGGCAGACCACAACCGTGGGACAATGAGAATGCACCTCCAGACCCAGTAGACTCATTCCAAGAATTTGCGGATGACTATTCGGATATGATCTCCCTGAAGAGAGTGTTAGCAAATGACACTATTCAGGTAGTCAGGCGTACCGACTGGATTCCCCCAGAGCAAACCACTGGTGGATTGGGTTATGTCTATGATATGTACCGTCATGATTACTCCTCGACTAAGACCGCATCTTCAGGTGCTACGAAGTTATACGACTCGGATTTCTACGTTGTTAACTCGTCCTATCAAGTATACAAGTGCATTTACAACGGCACATCTCCTTCTGATCCTAACGGTGAACCTACAGGAACGTCCACCAGCATTATCACAACTGCTGATGGCTACCGTTGGAAGTATATGTACACGATCCCTGTTGGTCAAGTCTTAAAATTCTTCTCTAATGAGTACATGCCTGTGCTCGAAGATACTGCTGTTGTAGCAGATGCTATTGGTGGAGAGATTGATACTATCATTATCGGTTCATCTGGTAGTGGTTATAACAATGGTACATATGAAAACGTCCCTATTAAAGGAGACGGTGTAGGTGGTAGGGTATCACTTGTAGTTGATGGTGGTAGAATTGCCTCTGCTACTGTGACATCTGGTGGTAGTGGATACACCTTTGGTAAAGTAATCATCGATGAAGTCAACGGTATTGGTGCTGGTACAGGTACTGGTGGTAGCGTTGAAGTTGTTATTCCACCATCGATGGGACATGGTGCTTCTCCAGCAACTGAGTTGGGTGGTTTCCGTGTAATGATCAACACTAAGTTCACCTATGATGAAGGATCTGGTGACTTCCCGACTGATAACGACTATCGTCGTATTGGTTTGGTAATTAATCCTAACAAGTTTGGTACTCAAGAGTTAACTTCAGACTTAACATTGAGTGCAACAAAAGCGTCTATCTTTGCACCGACGTTTACTGGTAACTTCCAGACAGATGAGATTATCACACAATCTCGTACTGTTGGTGGACAACAGGTAACAGCAAGAGGACGTGTTATATCATGGAACAGTACCACTAAGGTGCTGAAGTATTATCAGAATAGAGTTGACGGTATCTTCCCAGAATTTACTGGTAACCTAATCGAATTTGAAGGTGGTAACCCAATTGTGGGTGCTACTTCAGGTGCATCTGCTGACCCAGACATCAACTTCCCAATTGTTTCAGGATCCTCTACAAGGGTTATTAACAATGCAGAATACGATCTAGGTATGGCGTTCACTAATGGTTATGCAAAAGCAGAAGTTGATCCTAACTCTGGTGACGTTATCTACATAGATAACAGAGGAGCTATCACTCGTGCTGGTGACCAGATAGAAGATATCAAAATCGTAATCGAGTTCTAATTCAATGCCACAGAATACTAATCTAAATATTAGTCCTTATTTTGACGATTTCGATAAGGATAAAAACTTTTACCGAGTCTTATTCAGACCAGGATATCCTATCCAGGCAAGAGAACTCACGACTATGCAGTCGATTCTCCAGAATCAGATGGAATCGATTGGACAGCACTTCTTTAGAGAAGGTGCTATGGTCATACCAGGTCAGGTAGGTTATGATCTTCAAGTACAAGCAGTTGTCGTACAACAGTCTTTCTTAGGAGTAGACGTTGAGACATATCGTACCCAGATAAATGGTCAGATTATCGAGGGTATCACAACAGGTATTAAAGCAAAAGTATTATATTCAATCCCTTCCACAGAGAGTACTAAGGGATACGTCACACTGTACGTTAAGTATGTTGAGTCAGGTGATACTGTAAGTGGCACTGGTATCAAGACATTTCAGCCCAACGAGCAGTTATTGGCCGAAAATGAAATAACCTTCGGAACTACATTGATCGAGGTTGGATCTCCATTCGCTCAGTTACTTCCTACTGATGCAACTGCTGTCGCTTCTACAGCATATATTAATGCTGGTGTATACTTTATAAGAGGACACTTCGTAGATGTACCGTCATCATATCTCATACTTGATCAATACACTAATAACCCCTCATATAGAGTTGGACTTGACGTTAGTGAATCAATCGTTACACCAGAGGATGATCCGTCACTTAATGATAATGCGGCTGGGACATCTAACTATTCTGCTCCAGGTGGTCACAGATTTAGAATTAAGACTTTTCTTACTAAGAAGCCAATCGCAGACGAGACAGATAAAAACTTCATTGAATTACTGCGTATTAACAACTCAAAAGTTGAGCAGTTTGTTACTCACACAGCATATTCAGAACTTGAGAGATCTCTCGCAAGACGAACCTTTGAGGAAAGTGGTGACTATGTAATTGACACCTTTACTGTTAAAGCAAGAGAGTGTCTAGATGATGGATTTAACAATGGTGTTTATAGAGTAGGAGACACAACACAGTCTAAGAACCTTGCTTCTGAAGGATTAGTAACATATGAGATCTCTCCAGGTAGAGCATATGTTAAGGGTTATAGGACTGAGTTTCTAGTGCCACAATATGTGGATGCTCCTAAACCAAGAGATTTTGAATCAGTAAATAACGCTATCCTAGCATTCCGTCTAGGACAGATGGTTAAGGTCTACGATGTATATGGATGGCCTGAGCTAACTGGTGAGGGTGTATCACAAGCATATCAGACACTTGAGTTGTATGATGATTGGACACTTAATACCACTAATACTGTGGTAGGTAGAAAGATTGGTAGAGCACGTACTGTCCAACTTCAGGAATCTTCTGTAACAGGAGTATGGGAACTATGGATAATGGATCCCACCATGTTTACTGCCATCAACTTTGCAGCAGGTAATAACTCTGTAGCAGTTGGTGATGTGCTAGTAGGAAGGACTTCTAGGGCAAGAGGATACGTTGGTGACGAAGGATCTTCTCCAACATCAACAGACTGTATGCTTGAGCAAGTCTCAGGTGCCTTCATAAATGGCGAGGTTATCGAGCGTGATGGCCGAGTTGTTGGTACACTAGAGGCAGCACACACATATAACCTAACTGATACTAGAAAGTGTATTGGTAGACAAAACTCTGGTGCAGCAGGTACTGTAGTATTTGGTTGTAACTGGATGCTTAATGATGTAAGAGTTATTGAGGGTGCAACTGTTACTATCGACAGTGCAGGTAACGGTAGATTAGAAGGATTTAGAACTAAGTTTGCAGAAGACCTACGTCCAGGTGAAGTAGTAACATCAACTAATACTTCAGACGAAGGTGAGAATACTCTTAGAATTATGAGAGTAGATCCTGGTGCTATTAATACTACTGCTGCTAATGCTGCTACAGGTCAGTCATCATACATCTTTGATTACCTACAACAACATGCGTTAGTAGAGACTGGACTTAAGAAAGGTAGTGGTAACGCTGACGGTGAGGTAACTACACTAGCAAGATTACGTCCTTTCGTATTCCAAAAGGATTATCAGAATGGTGAATTGTCAATTGACTGTCCTAGGACATCGATGAAGGCAATCGCTGATGAATCATTCTTTGTATACAGGACATTTAATAATAAGACTGTTGTATCTGGTGGTGTTACTGTTTCACTACCTGAGTCAGAGCAGTTTGCAACACTAGATGATGAAAACTATATCTTAACTATCATTGCTGAATCAGGATCTTCATGGTCTGTTGGTGATAACCTTAACATTGATGCACTCAATGAATTAGGTACATTAACAGTTACCTTTGGTGCTGACAGACAGTCAGTTACTATTGACGGTCTAGCAAATGTTAACACTGTTAAGTTAACAGCATTGATATCTAAGAATATTGTATCGAAGAAGATTAAGACTGCTGCTAAGATGAGATGTCTTAACGTCCTTCGCACAAGAATTAACAATGACCAACCTAAGTATGGTCTTGCCTATGGTAACCTGTACGGCACCCGTATTGAGGATGAAGAGATCTCATTTGCATTGAATGATGTATATAACATCCACGCTGTATATGAGTCTGAGAATGATAATGATGCTAGTCCACCATACCTAGTACTAACAGAATCGACCTTCTTTGACAACGGATCTGTTGTTATTGGTAAGACTTCTGGAGCACGTGGTAGGGTAATTCAATTTATCAACTCAACATTAAGATTGTATGTTGTGCAGTTGAATGAGATTCCATTTGCCGCTGGTGAGACTATTGATGGCCAGGATGACGATGGTAATGCATTGACTGCTATTATTGATGACGCAGAGGGATCTGTAACTAGGGGTAGTAAGGTTGTAACCACTCAGTATACATTAGAAGCAGGGCAGAAAGCACACTTCTATGATGTATCTAAGATTACAAGATACCCACAGTATACACCTCCAATTCGTAAACTGTTAATTATATTTGACTACTTCGTACATGAATCATCTGGAGATTACTTTGCCTCTCAATCATATACAGGTATAAGTTATTCAGAAATACCGACTTATAAGTTGGATGGATCTATTAACTTCTTAAGAGACCAAGTAGATTTCCGTCCAGGTGTAGGTGAGTTGGCATCTAGAGATGGCACGGTATCTAACCCATTCCTAGTAGAATGTGCATCTCTAGACTTCTCAGCAAGGGCATTTGATACCTCTGGTGGTGCAGGTGGATCAACTATCTTTGACATACCGAAGGTAAATACTGAGATCCGTATGGATTACTCATACTACCTACCTCGTGCAGATAAACTATACTTAACACATGACAATCAACTTAAGATAGTTAACGGTGTATCCTCTGAGGATCTACCACCACCTGACGAGATTGACAATGCTATGCTATTAGCACAGCTTGAATACCGTCCTTATGTTTATGACGTAGAAAGAGATATCCTCATTAACCCTGAGATTATCCGTCGTTATACTATGAAGGATATTGGTGATCTTGAGACAAGAATAGAGCATGTAGAATATTATACTTCTCTATCTCTACTTGAAGTCCAAGCAGATAACACCAAGACCTATGACGATAACGGATTTGACCGTCTCAAGAACGGTTACGTTGTTGATGACTTCACAGACCATAATGTCGGTGACGTACTCAACGTTGACTACAAGTGCTCCCTTGACTTTAAAGAGGGTCATCTAAGACCATCACACTTTACAACTAACGTCCCACTTAGTTTAAATACCTCGTCTTCTACTAATATAGTTAAGACTACTGGTAACATGGCACTATTGCCTTGGGATGATCTAGCAATCATTACTCAACCATATGCATCTAGGACAGAGAATGTAAACCCATTCAACGTTTTCACATTCATTGGACGTGTAGATCTTACTCCAGCATCTGATGACTGGGTAGATACCAAGCGTATGCCAGCTAGGGTAGAGAACGTAGAAGGAGACTTCTCTGCTACTGCAAGAGATATGCAGATTGATGGAGATGGATTCGCACCTATACAGTGGGGATCATGGAAGACTAACTGGACAGGTGAGTCACTAATATCATCATCACAGTTTAGAAATAGATCAGGTTCATTCAGTGCAGGTGGTCGTAGACTCGGTAGATTGGGTCATGGACAGGGTAGAGCAGCACTGTTTGTACATGAAAGAAGGACTTGGAGGGTTGTTAACAACCAGGCAAGACAAGGTATTAGAACTAAGGTGGTTCCCAAGATTGATAAAAAGTCTTTGGGTGACTTCCAGTTATCACAGACAGCGATCCCTTGGATCAGAAGTCGTAACGTTGCATTCAACGTTGAAAGAATGAAGCCTAGGACAAGAGTCTATGCTTTCTTCG